>Ga0123352_10020129_pt1 | contig 10633 bp, 5 predicted proteins | sample TergutLab28metaG_FD_89700 | JGI IMG/M metagenome (GOLD analysis project Ga0123352, IMG submission 89700) | Labiotermes labralis P1 segment gut microbial communities from Petit-Saut dam, French Guiana - Lab288 P1 | ecosystem: Host-associated > Arthropoda: Insects > Digestive system > Gut ... | reverse complement strand
TACGCCTAGGTCTTCCCAGTGGTCTCTTTCCCTCCGGTTTCCCCACCAAGACCCTCTACACCCCCCTCTCCTCACCCATACGCGCCACATGCCCAGCCCAACTCATTCTTCTATATTTTATCACCCGCACAATATTGGGTGAGGAGTACAAATCATTTAGCTCCTCGTTATGCAATTTCCTCCATTCCCCCGTTACATCGTCCCTCCTAGGTCCAATTATTCTCCTCAACATTATTTTCTCAAACACCTTCGGCTTCCTTTCCTCTCGCAATGTCAGCGACCAAGTTTCACACCCATACAAAACAACAGGCAAAATTATAGTTCTATATGCCTTGATCTTTAAATTTTTGGATAACAACCTGGAAGACATAAGATTCTGCATCGAAAGATAGCAAGCATTTCCTGACCTCAATCTGCTCTTAATTTCTTCCGGGATAGAATTTTGATTTGTTAAAGTTGTTCCCAAGTATTTAAACTCTTCCACCCTCTTGAAGGTACTATTATCAATCCTCACACTGTGACTTTACATTGTACTCGTAAACAATTTTAAACCCATCGTAGTCTCTACAAGTGGCACAATTTTTATTAGAGCAAATACAATGAACTCCTTTATGAAACAATAAGTGTTACTGACATTATTAGGCCTAAATATAAACAACGAATGTGACAGTTCCAAATTGACCTCTATTGTTGTCTTATGTTGAGTTTATGGTACATCTGTTTAACGTGATTAAAACTTCACTTAACTTCTTGAACTCATGTCTAAATATAACTGAACAGAAAGGCGAAAAAAAATGTAACCAGAGGGTAAAAAGACAAGGACAATAAATGGTGGAAGTAATGCATGTCATTAGGCCGTACGTTTGTCGCTTAAAGAAGAAACGTCATTTCATGGACCTTGGCTTTTAAAAACAGACAAAAAAGTTGCCGTGCTGTAGCGATGGATCAGTTCTTCAGCGACTATTGTGGTTGGTTGTTTCTTGTTTTATTAAACTACTTGTGCCTAATACAACGTAATACAATATAATTACGCCCATATTCCTTAAGTACGTGACTCTAACTGCGAAATAAAATGTAGGAAGTATTCTACGGATTAAAAAAATTACATTTGCCCTTTTTATAAGCTTCTTTGACGAGATCCGACACGTTTATGATGAAATGAGGTGACCATGGTGGTAGTGTGAGTGTTTCAGCTTGCAGAATTATTACCAAATTAAGGTGATTGGGCGAGAGTAAAGAAATGTATGTGAAGGGACATTAGATCAATGCTTTCCTTGTATATTTAGCAAATGTTCAGTATCTCAGAACGCGCAGCGTCAAATGACTGCTTAATCAACCAATAAGGAATTAAAAAGGATGTATAAAAAGCCGATGGAGCCTAACGCGAGATACTATCTCTGAATTTTCCTCGAGGTACTGATGAAGATCACAAAATACGTCAGTATGAATAACCGGCATCTGGATCGAAATTTGAACTCGAGAAATCCCGAACACGAGTAGAAGTCCCAATCATTGGACCACGACCTTGAACATACTCATTCCATGCGTAATATGTAGCATTTCGCAATAATTAAACAACGTCATGTTGGGTTGAAAAAGGTAAAGTTCACCCTAGAACAGGCCATGAAGGCTCAGAGGAGAGTAGATGTATAGCTCTACTCTTTCTTTAACCTCTGCACTAGATATTGCGGATGGTTAACGCCACGTCCCGGCCTCTTTATTCCCGGGAAAAACTCGGTACCTGTCGTATAGGAGGCTGTGTGGGCCCCAACGGGATTCGATCCCCGGACCGTCCAGACCGCAGCGAGTAGCTTTATCGTCTGAGCTATCCCGGCTCACAATATTGTATATATATATATAATTAATTTAGTTAATTAATTTATCTGGTTTTATAAATGAACAATTCATCCACGACCTTAATTGGGAAGATTTAGAAAAACATTCGAAGCTTATGTTCAATACACGCACGGACAAGCTTAATAACAAAAACTGCCTTTTTCCCCACACATTTTATTTGTGTACGCTGTTTGATTCTTGCATCAAACAGCGACTATTTCCCTATGCAGCACTAATCGATCTGTCTTTATAATGGAACCAAGCTGCGTTCACTCTGACGTACTGACTGAATCTTCCTGTAAAATAGGTTTGTCTAGTCTTAATTTTTTTCCTGCATCACAATCAGTGGATAATTTTTTTCTTCTTAGGTTACGAATGCCGCGTATTCCGTACTTCTGTTAAGATGTTCGACATTTTTATGTTCCCATCATGATTCTAATGGCCAACAGGAAACCAGAACAACTGCCTTTATTTCGTGTTAAATCGCCCTAAAGGAAGAACTTCCAGATGAGATTCTACTTGTGTCTGAAAGGAAAGAAGCAAGAAGAGGTTCAGAGCAAAATACAGCGGAGGGTCAAATAATTTGCACGTCAAAACACAACTGTCTTTGTATCTGTTTTATTAGGCTGACGACATGTTTCGGCCACTGTGGGACATCCTCAGGTCACAAAAATATATAATGAGGAAAAATATACAGTTTAAGATCATTAGTTGTTGTACATATTCTGAACTTTCAACGATATCTCGTTATAATGCGGTTTATCCGTATTGAACTAATAATATGTTCGACTAGCAAAGTAGATAGAGGTAAAGTGACCTGAGGATGGCCCGCAGTGGTCGAAAAATGTCGTCAGCCTAATAAAACAGATAAAAATACCGTTGTGTTTTGATGTACCCCACCCCTTCCTAATTGGCATAAAACCCAACGGGGATGATGCACCTAAAGATAATTTGCATTTTTACTAAATATGATTTATACACCCAAATATCGTGTGTTGAGTGGGGGTAGATCTTGTGACACGTACAGGGAAAATGAGAAATACATTTAGCACATTAATTGGACGTATAAAGTGGAACAGACCTGTTGGGAGAAGTAGGCTTAGCGTGATGGGTAAAAACAAAATTGACTTTTAGGGAATTTAATGTGAGGATGTAGATATGATTTATCTAGCTTAGGACAGGTGACAGGGCCAGGCTGTTTTGAGTAAATTTCTGTTAATAAGTGAGAAATTTCTTAAATAACCGAGAGATTGTTATCTTTTCCAAGGAGAAAGTCACATTTTGTTATACGCAAAGATTTTCAGTTAATTTTAACACCTAATTTTTTTATTGAATCGTTCAACTTTCAGTCATAAGACAGGAAAAGATTACTTGCTTCTTAAGTATAATTCTTGTTTTTGAATGATTCACAAGTGTTGGTTAAGCATGGGAATGCTGTGGGATATTGTACAAATGTAATATTGTATAATTAAACACTTTGCTATCAAACTAATGCACAATATGTAATATGTAGATACAATTGAAATTATAAAATATTTAAAAGTACTCCAACGTTTTGCGGACCACAGAAGATCCATCATCAGGGAGCTTTGTACAGTGCTTAGCTAAGAATTACAAGAATGATTCTATCGTGTCTGTTGACATGGACGTAGTCGGTGTTATGGCAGCACATTCTCACCCGTTGTGCGTGTGTGCACGCTGAAGATGTGCTTCAGCCTGCACCCGGATACCACACCACACCAGCCCAGCCAAACCACAACGTAACACCAACACACATCGAACCAGAGCAATACAACCCATGAAATAATTCAACAAATAAGTCGCAAGCTCCTGAGGATGGATGTATTAACATTCGAAACATGTTGAGCATTAAATAATGAAATAATGAAGCAAGCGACATCAAGTTGGTCTCTCCTTATTCAAGGACCAGAGATTATTTTAAAACTGTTTTAGACTACCTGCCTCACTTGCGTGGAGAAGAAGTTGCCGCAAAATCACGGCGCTGGATGTGCCCGAGTCAACGTTCTTTGTAAATAAATTTTCTGAGAAGTCCTGCAAAAATCCGTTATAACCGAATTTCCTTACATAAGAGATCTGGTTAAACTATATTTTAAAATATCAGTTAGTTGCGGCACTGTGCTACAAGCTGGAAGGCCGCGGGTTCGATTCCCGATGGTGATGTTGGAATTTTGTATGAACTTAATCCTTCCGGTCGCACACTAACATCTTCTAGCAGAAATGAGTACCAGGGTTACCAGGATTATACCCTCCGGCGTAAATGTAGCCATTGCTTTGGCCTAACGACCTTCCCACCTTCATGCGACGCGTGTCTAGATATTCTGGGAGCCTCACCTCCTGGACCCCTAAAGGTCTGTACAGATTTAACTTTACCTTTAGTGAAGGTAATACACTATAAATTGTGTTTATTTTCAATTTTATTTTATATTAACATTAAAAAGATATGTTTTACACATCCAAAAGAACATATTACATATTCATTTTAGCAACATTTTTCAATTTTAATTCTGTTACTTTCGTTTGTATCTTCGCGACGACATCAGTACATGGATTCTGATCGCACGCATGCGCGTCAGAGTAATAAGTAACGACCGTGAAAGTTCTCCGACCTTCCTGTGTTGTTACAAATGGGTGTTCACTCTCTGCTTCATAGATACCGGTTTTGGTTTTATAATGGCTGTTGTCCATAAGAGCAGTGCTAGACACAGCATCTACAGCACAGCTAAGAGATATGTAACGTGACACCGGTGTGCCAGCGGGCTGCAGATTCTCCTCGTCATCTTCGCGTAACAACTGACATAAAATACCTCCCCATTTATCGAATCTCTGTAAAAAAAGTCAGCCACCTAAGGACGAGCAGGTTTTTTTAACCCTACAAACACACTCTAATTGTTGCGAAATCGCCATTTTTTGCTAGAAAAGTAGTACAGCGGGGAAAAATGAATTTTTAGGGAATGTCGAAGAAGCCGGTGCAAGCAAGATAGTCGGGGAATGACAACAGTTCCCTTGCAACCGTGGCCGGTTTAATAAGCGAGGTTTACTGTGCAATATTCGCGTGAAACGTTGAAAGTTAGAAAATTGTACTTAGATTGTAAAGCAATCCCATTACAGACCTGGAAGGCCCTGAGGGTTCCAAGAGGTTGAGGTTCCCAGATTTCAAGACAGTCGGCACATGATGGTGGTACGGTTGTCAGCCCTACGCACCGGCCACATTCACCCCCAGGAAATATTCCAGGTACTCATTTCTACTGGGGACCGCGGTAGCACAGTGGTTAAGGTGCTGTGTTACAAATCAGGAGGTTGCTAGTTCCATTCCAGATAGTGTCATTTGAATTTTTCATTGACATAATCCTTACGATCGCACTTTGGCCCTGGGGTCAACTCACCCTCTAACAGAAATGAGTACCAGGATTACTTCCTGGGGTTAAAAGCGGCCGGTGCGTAAGGCCGACAACCTGACCATCATCCTGGGCCCTTGTCACATAATCTGGGAACCTTAACTTCGTGGAACACTCTGGGTACCTCTGGCCTGTAATGGGACTGATTTTACTCATTTATAATGGAGGCTGAGTCAACCTTAGGGTCATAGTGCGGTCAGAAGGATTATGTCAATGAAAAATTTCAATGACGCCATCGGGAATCGAACCCGCGACCTTCCGGCTTGTAGCGTTGTGCCCTCAACCAACTGCACCACCGCGTGCCACCTGTACTTAGGTTTACCAGCTCGTAACTCGAGTGACTTATAGACTGCAAGTACAAGGCTTATGCGATTCTGTCCAGTCTCTCCAGAGAATGCATAAACAGCAGAAGCTGCGTACTAAAGATTCTTTTCTAACAAATGCCTGTAGCGGGCGTAACTCAGTACCACATAGTTGTCTGAGAATCAACAGAATTCTTGCAGCTTGAGCCTAAAACAGGGATATGTAGGACAATGGGGAATGTAAGTTTTTGAAGGTTCTTCCATTTGTATAACGTTGCGAGATTGAATTTGTGTTGCACAGATAACAGTTGCTTTTGCTCCATACTCTAATGCCAACCCCAAACCATTCAAAGGCTCATGAAAATGCAAATTTTCCTTCCCTCTGTCACCTCGAGTTCTGCCCTACAAGATACACCTACTTGTGGTATCAGATCACCCCTTCTCTATCAGCAAACACACTGAACCCTCCTACTGAGATTTTTATACTCACACATTGATCCCATCTTGAATTAGTATCGGTGAAGCAAGCGTGAAATCATTTCCAACAATCTTCTGTTTCCCCTTCTTACAAAAAAAAAATTCAAACCGTAACCTCCCCTAAGTCACGGAGGAAGAACCCCTGATCTTAGCATCACATCCACCCCACACGCACACACCCTTAAATAATTTCAACCGGTCGTGCAATTTGCATTCTAATGTGTGAACATGGTGGTATGAGATATAATCTTAGGTTGCTAAGCGCTGTATAAATGGGATTTTCCTTAGCTTAACAACAAGACAGGTTCCCTTACATGTGTATTTTGTCTTATCTTTCCGCGTGCCTTATTGTCACGTGCAGTACACGTTTACTTTGGAGAGCCACATGGCACACGACAACACGTCACAGCATGCTAAGATAAGTGAAGGTTACAATAAGAGAGTATTTTTGTAAGTGGCTGAAGATTTCCTGTAAGCCTACCGGTGGAACACATCAGAATTCTGAGGCGTCAGACGGACTACTGAAACAATGAAATCAAACTCACAAATCACTGAACTTCGTTATGGCCGAGAGCTACACTCATTGCTGAGGCTAAGAAACATTTCAGGCTAGGAATCACATAATCAGAATGACACATACACAGTCGCGGTTACCAAAGTATTCCTTTGATGTATGGCCGGGATAGCGCAGTCGGTATAGCGCCTCGCTACGGGCTGGACGCTCCGCGGATCGAACCTCGCTGAGGGATGAAATTTGTCGCGCGAGTGTCCGTATCGTCCCTAAGGCCCGACAATCTTTTTGTAACATGTGTACTATGTATTTACCCGGAAAAAGCGGGAGCGACGTGGCGTTGATCACCCACTCCGATCTAAAGCCGAGGTTAGGAATATGTGGAGCTACATTTCTACTTCCCCCCTCTCTGTGCCTTCATGGCGGGTAATAAGGTGACTGCATTTACTCACACGATGGAATTATTGCAAGAGTTTCGTAATAATATCCGACCGATCAAAATAATTTACTATTAAATAAGTAACAGCGTTTAAAACAGGACAAAATACATGGATGAGATAAAATTGTAATTGAAGGAATTCAAATGCCTGAAATCCAGTACGTGTAAAGCAACTGAATCGAGTCCATTCGAAGTCCAATGAAGTAACATATTGAGAAGCTGCAAATACATCCATTTGATTTCTATAGCAAAACCAACTAGATGCTTCAATGTATCAAATACATTTTATTTTGGAATGACACTCTGCATGTTTCGGATGGTCTTTCCGTCCATCATCAGGAGTTCAAGACTGTACATACAGCAACAGGCATTTGTCAAACAGATACTGCTGTCTGCTTGCTAGCAAGCAAACAGCAGTATCTGTTTGACAAATGCCTGTTCCTGTACGTAAAGTCTTGAAATCCTGATGATGGACGGAAAGACCTCCGAAACATGTAGAGCGTCATTTTAAAATAAAATATATTTGATATATTGGTGCATCTAGTTGGTTTTACTATAGAAATGATATTACGATACACAGCCCTATGAACGTCAAACATCCATTTGGTTTGCGTAGATTTTCTGTGTACGTTTGTAAGAGTCCAGAAGAATGCAGCTGAAAGTCCGCCTGTCAACCACTTAGACTCAACTCGGCTCTCCTGAATCGATTGGACTGCTTATTTAAGTTGTTTAATTTGTCAGCAGCCTAACGCAGGCTCATACGATCAGGGCTTAAAATAACTTTACCGCTGAGTATAAGGAATTATTATCCCGAGACCGTGACGAAGTGTCGAGTCACGCAAATTAATTGAAATAATGTGAACCACACGGTACCCTAATTGTTGTGCCGTACTGCCGTATGTGCGAAAAAAAAGTCACGTTGCAAGAACTGAGGTTAAAAAAGTTGAAATTTTTATACAACATGACGCCGTGTAGAAAGCAGCTTGCTGCTCCACCTAGCGGACGGTGCTGAAGATGCAGCTAGCAATATCCTCTACAGTTTCTGTGACCCAGCGCCATATCCCCTAAGACCTAGGTCTGCCCGTACCATGTTAGTAGCTCTGTGCATACTTATGCATCACGTCATGAAGAAGTATGGGGAATGTAGGCATTCTTAAGCTCCGAACTCGAATGAGATCAGAATCGCCTTACTTACGAGGACAGCGTTTTTTGTACCCTAGGCAAGAGACTAGAACAACCATGTGGCATTGTGCATGGTAGCAGAGACAAATATCCAAGACGGAAATCGAATACATTTCGATCATCCCTCATCCCAGGGATCTCTTATATTACAAAAGTGTTCAATTTACACATATTGTATATTTGACTGCAGACACTCAGTGACTCACAGCACAGCGAGATAAGTCTCTAACTACTAGCAAAGACTTCAAACATTCGAGGAGTTATAGGATTTACGAAACCCAAACAAAAAGCTAATAGGATTTTTTCCCTACCTCTTCTGGCTCTTTCATTGTAAATCCTTCACATGCACTGTCAACATAAATTTTGTTCTTAAAGTTAATTCACGTTATTAAAACAGGTCTTGGATACACTGTATAAATGTTTAATCCCTTGCTGACGTCTGGACAACTTAACGACGTTGTAGGAACAGTGCAAAGTGTGACATTAATGTGTACACGTTGCTGGTGAGTGAATTCTGACGACCTTCTCATTAGAACTTTCACAAATCTATGCAACAAAAAACTTTACTAATAAGGTTAAAACACTTTATTGTCCAACAGATGCACAAATACATGATTCGTAGATACAATTAGAATTATTATAAAATATTTAAAATAAGTAAAATTGCTCAAAATTATTTCGGATCACAAGGGATCCATCATCTAGGAGCTCCATACAGTGCTTGGCTAAAATTATTGTAATGGTTCTATCTTGTCCGTTGATATGGACGTAGTCGGTGTTATGGCAGCTTATTTGCCCGTGGTGCGTGTGTGTACTGTACACACACGCACTCTAGTGCCCCACTGCACTGTGCAGTACACACACGCACCACGGGAAAATATGCTGCCATAACACCGACTACGTCCATATCAACGGACAAGATAGAACCATTACTGCAATTTTAGCCAAGCACCGTATAGAGCTCCCTGATGATGGGTTCCTTGTGATCCGAAACATGTTTGAGCAATTTTACATTTTTTAAATATTTTATAATAGTTCTAATTGTATCTACGAATTATATATTTGTTCATCTGTTAGACAATAAAGTATTTTAATCGTCATTGATGCACGGTACAGACATGAAGCTTACTACTCGTAGTAAGGTTTTTGACGACTTTAACATTATTTCACTCTATTTGATATTAACACTTTCTGGCTGTATGGTTTATTAAGAAGTTGTCCGTGTAAGAGACTAACCTAACCTAACCTAACCTAACCTAACCTAACCTAACCATCAACAATACCTTAATATTTTAATGAAATTAAACTGTCTTTCCAAGTATGCAGTTGTGATCCCAACATCTTGCTGGGGAGACTGACAAAACCCATGTTTTCCCTGAAACTGTAGCCTGCAGTTCGGTTGAAATTCGAAGCAGGTACACAGTGTTGACAATTTTATATCGTCACTAAACACGATACGAAAAGGCTCAGTAAGTCTCTGCAACAGCTTCTTATTTCATCTTCCCTACTCCAGTCATAAGCTCAATTCCGCCCTTTCTCCTCTCCACCGTATAAATAATCCACGTACATGCGTTAACATGCATTCGTCTCTTAGAAGAGTCCATAACAGCCTGAACTCCAATTTACATTGAGAGAGACGTCAATGCAACACTTCGTGCTTCTCATTCTGTTCTTTTCCCTTTAGAAATTCCCAACAGAGATAAGATAAAATACCCTCTTTATTCATTCTCGCTACGGTACATGTCCCTGGATAGCGCTGTGATTTGTGAACATAATGGCAGAATAAACGTATGCATGAGATACCCTTCTTTACCTCCAGGAACTTCCCACCCTTCCCGATCATCGATATTTTCTAAGCCAAAAGAGATGTGTGGAAAGTCAAGCGAATTCAAAATTTTAAACTGTGACAGCCCCAGATACCGGTCAGGGTTTGAGTCTGCGTTCTGTTAGATAACAAGCGACTGCTAACTGTATTTTAATTTTGAACTATAAATAAACTTTCACTTGAAGTTAACGAAAATTGTGGTGGTACGGTTAGTTATATTGCGTTGTAATCGCGTCACTTTTTTACAGGAGCGGGTAACATGATCTTGATTCCATATGTGTGCCGTGTGCATGAATATTTCATTTTTCAACAACGGTGAAGTGTATTCTATGGCCTTTCAAACATATAGGAAATTTATTAGAAATATCAAAGCAACTAAAGGAAAACGCAGGAGCTTTAGTAGCTGCTACTAGGGAGGTTGGACTGGAAGTAAGTGCGGATAGAACTAAGTACATGGTCATGTCTCGGAATCAGAATTCAGGACGAAATAACAGTGTGTGGATTAATAATAGTACCTTCAAAAGGGTGGAAGAGTTTAAATATTTGGGAACAACTTTAACAAATCAAAATTCTATTGCGGAAGAAATTAAGAGCAGATTGAGGTTAGGAAATGCTTGCTATCATTCGGTGCAGAATCTTTTGTCT
>Ga0123352_10020127_pt1 | contig 10633 bp, 3 predicted proteins | sample TergutLab28metaG_FD_89700 | JGI IMG/M metagenome (GOLD analysis project Ga0123352, IMG submission 89700) | Labiotermes labralis P1 segment gut microbial communities from Petit-Saut dam, French Guiana - Lab288 P1 | ecosystem: Host-associated > Arthropoda: Insects > Digestive system > Gut ... | reverse complement strand
GAGACAGGTGGCGGACGCTTGTGAGTGCGGTAATGAACCTTCGGGTTCCGTGAAATGCGGGGAATTTCTTGACTAGCTGCAAATCAGTTAGCTTCTCAAGAAGGACTCTGCACCATGGAGTAAACATGGAGTAAGTAGATTGGGGTGCATAGACTAGATTGATCTGGCTCAGGATATCAAGATTGGGATAGATGGCTGGTGTTTGTGAAAACCGTAATGAACCTCCGGGTTCCATAAAATGCGAAGACTTTCTTGAAGACGTATTAGCTCCCAAAGAAGGACTCTGCTCCACGGAATTAGCTAGTTAGTTAGTCCTACTGTTCTACGAATAATTGTTTCTGACGTACATAATGTCTCACGTTGATTTGCCAATATTTCTGTCCTCTCCAACAGAGTGAACGTCAGTTCGTCAAATAGTTTAGTTCATAACGGGCAGCCAAACAGCTGCAAATGTCTTCCCGTAATATTCCCTCAGACTACAAAGACACAGTCCATTTCTTCGATCATTCTCGGTTCAAACCACTGCTGGGTTAACTCTTTTTACGCTCTCTTAGGTTCGATTCACACTACAGGGACACGCATATTTCGATTGGTCGAATATTATTCAACGTGTTTTACTAGAAGTGTCCATATTAGCCATCACGTTCAACGCACAGTAGGTCACGAAGAAATACATTTCAGTACAAGCGATGATTATTTTCTTTGATCGTGAGCGGACCCCGAACGAATCGTATACTGATCTTGAGCATGTCCATATCGGGCCGTAAGCTTGCTCTTCACAAACGCACCATACGTTTAGCGTGCTATATTCTGACCAGAGTAGTTGCCAATGCATATTTCTGAATATTCCTTTGTATTTATCTGTGAAAATCTTTAGTTTGTATTGAAATAAAATGTAATTTAAAGATGAATATTTTAATTAATTCTTGATAACATTCTGTTATATTTGGTGTTTTTTTTGTTGCGCAACAGCCCCTAGTGCGCCAGGGCCTCCTCATTACCGAGGCTTCACGATCACACTCAGTTAAGACACATCACAGTCTGTAAGACTCCTCTGGACGAGTGATCAGCCTGACGAGAACCTGTACCTGGTAACACACAACACTCACAATAGGCAGACTACCATGCCTCAGGGGAGATTCGAACCCGCACTCCTAGCAAGCGAGCGGCCGCGGATTCACTCGTTAGACCGCACGGCCACTGGGATCTGCTTGGGTAAGGTTAAAAATGGCCATATTTGCGCCACGTTTTACTCATATCCTATCGATTATACATTTTTGAACGCTTTAGAGTATTCACATTTAAATTATTTTAAAAATAACCTCTTAGGAAATAGGCAATTTCGACGTGTGATTCCTTCCAAGAAGAATGTCTTGCAACCTTGATGTCAATAGTTTAGTCTGCTGCTTCAGTGTTTACAATAATGGACCGCAGAGCCTTCCTTTGCACCTTGTTGCTTCGAACGTCCTTTGTACTGCCATTACTAGAGTTCTGCTCAGAAATATTTATGAGCTTCGAATTTGTGAGGTCGATGGAATTGCGAGGGTGCAGGCGCGATTTACTTTATAACACTAGTGGGTATTTTCCTGCGTGAGATTTTGGATTTTTTTAAAACAAGAACGTCAGAAATTATATAAATGCAAACAGTCAGAACCGTAGGGTGTTGTGATGTGATTGTAAATTAAAGGATACTTTCTCCCTGTGCATAACATGAAAGCGTATGTGAGAGTGGAGTTGTAGAGCTACTCGTTCTTAACCTCGGCATTGGATGGAGGGAGTGGCTAGCTTTACTTCCCCGCCGGTTTACCCACGGGCAGAGAATTTTCGGTAACTTTCCAGTAGCAGGCTAGTTGGGACACAGAGCCGATCGGGGCGTTTTTGAGAAGGGGTACGGCTCTTATCCCTGTCGGGAATCGAAACCCAAGTTGTTAAGCCCGTAACCTAGTCAAGGCACGGACTGCGCTGTTTCAAGGATTGCCTTAAGAAAGTAAAATGGATAAAAATATAAAATGAATGAGTTTTCACCATGCAGTCACCAGTTACTGGGCTCCTGCCTGCAAGGAAGTATTAATACGTTGACATGGGGCAAGCAGAATCTTTAGTTTTGTTCAAGAATGCGTTTATTTGCGCCTGAAATTAGTGGCAAGAATTGTTGTGGCCTTGTATTTTGATAATAGAATTTCTGGTGCTTCTTCTACGGACGACAAGATATTGTGCTTTATCTCGGTATTTAACCAACTTGATGCACAACATTTGTTTCACAATAAGTTTTATTTCATGCCTCTGCATGTTTCGAGCACATGAAATAAAACTTATTGTGAAACAAATTTTGTGCATCAAGTTGGTTAAATACCGAGATAAATATACTGAGATCCACGGTCAGCAAAACGTAAAAAAAAAGATATTGTACATTTACGTACGTATGTAATTAAAAGTTAAAGCAGTCCCGTTACAGGCCTGGAGTGTCCGAAAGGATTCCGGAAAGTTAAGGTTCCCAGATTTCATGACAACGGCACAGGAAGGTGGTAAGGTTGTCAGCCTTACGCACCGGCCGCCTTTACCCCCAGGAAATGCTCCTGGTACTCATTTCTGTTAGAGGCTGAGTCAACCCCAGGGCCATAGTGCGATCGGAAGGATTTTATATCAATGAAAAATCCACTGACACTAGCTGGGATCGAATCAGCGACCTTCCGATTTTTAGAACAGCACCTTAACCACTGTGCTACCGCGGTCCCCACGTATGTATTTGTCTTGTGGTAATATTGAAATAGATATATCAGATATAAATAGAGTATATATATTCTATTGATTGTTGAACACAACAGGGATGTCTCACCAGAAAATTATATCAGATATCAGTTTAATGCGTTTGAGAAAATGACTTCAGTATTGCAGTTTTTCTTTAAGTCTTCGGCCTCGTGGTTGCTTCATGCTTGTTTGCTTCGTCTACTACAACATACACCAGTGTACCTGTGCTTAGATATATAATGTAACGTACATGTATTTAGAACTTCCCTCACGCTATACATACATAGATTCCTGAAATGGTTTTACTCATGTTTCGCTGGATAGACTTAGATGCAAAGAGAAGGAAACTCAATGAAAGTGAATTGAATTCCCCTTGAACGTGCGGCGTCTGGTCCTAAGGATTAGTGTGGCTCACCAAAAGTGATTATGCTTACAAATCCGCCCGCCCCTCATTCTGTACTCAACTACAGGACCGTTTGTCCGGTTGCATAACTGTTGAACAAAGGCGTTGCCTTGACGACAACAGACATCTGGTCGTTTGGTTGGCAGTAGTCATGGTAGCACAACTGCCAATTCGCACACCCCACCCCACCTCACGTTCTGCATAGCGCGAGACAGGGCTTGAAGCCAACCCCTACCAAGTCATTGTCCTTTTGACTTATTCGTAATATTCTAAGAATACAACATCCCCAACCTAACCTACTGCTCTCATATGATTTTGCGATCACTGGGAGGTGCCAAAGGGAGCAAGGAGGTGGCGGTAACATATTGGTCTGCACTGCTTCCCAAGTTTATATGACATTCCACTGAAGCGATACAACGAAACGCAACTTTTATCTCACCCTCGCTGTTTTTTTATACAACCCTGCTCCATAAACTTCGCAAACGAGCGAATTATTAATATTGAACTTGTTCTTTGTATATGTGTGTGGGGAAATCTTTGCCCGCACTCGTACAGTACTTCTCTTTTCTAGAAAGGAAAGCTTATTTCATTTTTCGTGTTGGATTTCCTTTCCTTGACTCTTCTTTCCACCCCCGCTCTCTCCTCTCGATGCCACATTGTTTATTTGCTGCCGCAAAAAATAATGTAACTTTCCCCAAACCGAAGAGGGCGCTACTGGCGAGCGTAGCGTGAGGTTCTCAGAAACGTTCCTAGACTCCATCTTTACTTTGTTGACATATTTTAGCCGTAGGTTTAGGGAGATACTTTATTTAAAACAAAACTGGTCTGTGCAATGAAGGACAGAGTTCTCTGAAAGAATTGCTGCAGCCCGTAACATGACATTTTAAAATAAAGCATAATTAATTACCCATATTTTCACCAAGTAAAGTATCGCGTTGCACTTAAATGTCTGATATTGTTAATTTCAAATCTCTTACTTTTAAGCTCACGCATTGTGGAGACATCTCTTATGCTTGCTAGGTCAATACGTTATATCACCATCTTAATTAGTAATAAATAATAATAATAATAATAGTGAAAATAATAAATATTTATTGAGCTCGGCCCCACAGTCTTACTCATTTCTTGTGGCCACTCACCAATTAACACAAATTAATGACGGTGTTAGTCACCTCCATATCAATTCTTTGTATTATTTTCTATTTCTTTCACCATGTTTAATTTTTTATACTTGCCTTTTTCTAAGTGTATTTCTAAAACTGTAACAAGCACTTCATTTTTTAAGTCCATTATTTTCCCATAATTTTCATCCTTGTTCTTTTACAACGCTTTTAAATGAAGGTTTAAAGGAATCACATAGAGTGACAGAATAAGGAAATCGTTTCTTAGTTTCCTTTGCTGACTCTCTTCTTTCAGTTTACTTTTCGTTACCCTTCCATGATAATCGACATCTCTGTATTGCTCTTTGAATGAACTTGATATATCCTCCTTCACTCCTTCTGTCGTTAGATCGCCACAGATGTCAGAATGTGTTTATAACACTTTATCTGAGATAAGTTTGGAGACCAAGGTCAGTGGTTCGGATCCTGACGCCTATGGAGGCATTGCTCTTGAATTGCACTAGGTTTCTCAATTGTCCATTGTAAATAAGCGTGTAAATATTTACAAGAATATTACAGTACGAATTTGCTTACGGTTGCAATGCTCAGGCACAGCACTGTGGAATACTGAACCTAAGAGGAACACCTCTTCCTCTAGCACCTGCTTCAAAGATAAATTTGTAATGTATCCTTGTCTGAAGAATTTCTGGAAAAAAATCGCATTCAGCAGAAGTAAAAAGCTTTAACAAAATATATGTAGAAAACAGGAAATAATTTTTTCTGTCTGTTTTCAGCGCACATGTTTGTTTAATAGAATTAGCTGTAAATTGTTTACAACGGTGAGGTGTGTTGACATGTTTTGATGCCTGATACCCGTCAATCCGTTTGTGTGACATTCGTTTATGTTCAGTTATAATGTTCCGATACTTACGAAATTGCCTCATTGTGACACAAACTTAGTGGGTCGGTTAGAGTAGTCGGTATAGCGACTGGCTACGGGCTGGACGGCCCGGGGATCGAATTCCGGTGGGGGCGAGATTTTCCGCACCTGTTCAGACCGGCCCTGGGGCCCATCCAGCCTCCTGTACAATGGGTACCGGGTCTTTCCCGGGGGTAAAGAGCGGCCGGTGCGTGACGCTGACCCTTCACCCCCTTCTAGTGCCGTGGTCAAGAAAGAGTAGAGCTATATCTCTACTCCCCCTATAGGCCGTACGGCCTGTACAGAGCCTCAGTGCCTGTACAAGGGGTGCATTTTACCTTTTTACTTTTATAACACAAACTTACATTACACATAGTCTATTATAATGCGTTTGAGCCGTTATTTTGAAATCTTTGACGAAATGGTGTATAGAAATTTTGAGTAAGATGTGTTTTGTCTTAAACTGAGGGTTAACTGAGAAGTGCTGGAGGACATGGAGTTGTTGCTTGATGTTGGTTCTATCTGGCCTGCACCACTAGGCAGTATAACGCCAATAAGAACTGAATTTAAAGAAGCTATGGTCACGAAGGGCAGTACAATATATATCTAGCCATTGGCATTGTCTGCGTTCGCTAAGGACCGATTTGTTTGATGTCAGAAAACTGAATATGATGGCGTGCAAAAACTATATTCATGTCCTGCATCTACGCCATAATATATACAAAGACATGTCTTAACTATTTGCAGCTCTTCAGTACACAAGGATATCAAGTTCTTATGCATGTAGTTTGCTGGCTGCAACTGATTGCTGTCAATTGGTCTTCTGTGAATTCTTCAGTTCTCATCGCACTGTGATCAGAATGTGGAGAACACATTTCGGTTCTGCTACTTTGTCTAGCTTTTGTCGAAGTACACAAACAGTTATACTTATTATTATTATTTACTACAATTGGGTGGCAGTGGTTATTTTACATGTATACAAAATATGAAAGTGGTTACTACTTTACATGCATACAAAATATAAAAATTGTTACTACTAAATTTAAGTCGGGAGGGCCACATGAGAAACATGTAGTGGCAACTTGGAATCTTGGGAACCATCTCAGCATTTGCTTTTAGACACAAGGAAACCAAGAAAATCAACGTTCTTGAATTATTTGTGTTACATGCGTTTCAAACCTTTTTTTATTTCAAATGTCTTGAAGTTCCTGAAAATTGGTCCCGTTTCTGTCCTTCAGAAACTAACTGTTTCGTCTCCTTTCAGTGTAAGCCGACTACAGACACGGAGGTCTAAATCAGGTTCCCTTTAAGTGGTTGGTAGTCGCCTTGCTAATCAACAAATTTCTCCTCATTTATGGAATTTTAAGACCATCAACAGACGCTGCTGTACTGAGCAAAGCTATAAAATTTTTTAAATGAAATACATGTTAATATTTCCCTCCTATCTTAGCCTAGGTTTTCCGAAGTGTTTTTCCCTCTCAGTTTAATGACTAATATTTTACAGGTATTTCTAATTTCTGCTATGCGTGCTACATGTCGGTTATCTCCTTGTACTTCATGTTGTATTCTTAATAATATTTAACGAACAATAACAGCTATGGGGCCACATGTTGTACAGTCTGTTTTTAAATAATCCTGTTCTTTTTAAGCTCGCCGAACATTATCCTCGGCATTCAGTTCTCATTTGTCCTCAATATGAGTTCTTCTTCGACTTTCAGAGAAGATGTTTCGTACGCACACGAAGCAACATGCGACTTTATAGCTCTGCGTACTTTATGCCACTTTGCGGGATAGCAGCCAGAAGAACAAGATAGGCTGTGTACCTATAAAGTAACGCTAATGCGCGTTAGTCCAACCCTTACTGCAGAGAAAAAACAATAAGTATTACATATTCAGTTTATGTTTGTAGCCTTAGTTATCTAGCACGTAAAATGCATACACCTTATTGTTTTGTCATCTGTGGCCTATCTGGCTCTAAAATATTTTCCCACAATATTCGATAAGCAACACTATTTTCGGGAAAAAGTTATTGAATTGAAATTGTGCGTTTTGACTTTCTGTACAATTTTATCCGAAAATTTTCTTATTCTAAGAAGAACTGACTGAGATATTATCATGAATTTGCATAGGCTTTCATGTAAAGCGTCCGGTATTCTTGTCAGATTTTAATTAAACTTGAACTTTCTCGACAGATTTTCGAAAAATACTCAAGAATCAAAGTTCATGAAAATCCGTCCAGTGGTAGGCCAATTGTTCCTTACGGAAAGACGGACAGACATGACGAAGCTAATATTCGTCCTTCGCCGCCCAAAAATGATGCCGAATTGAATGGCAACCAGCAATCCAAAATTTAATGTGCTCTGCTGTTTTCAAGTGAAGTTCAGTTACGTTTGTGCCTAAGCAGTAAGCTATGAGGACTAGCAGGAGGCGTGCGGGTAAATCACCACGCATTCTGCTTGGAGTTCAGTGTTAAAGTTCATGCTCCATTCGCTTTTACTCCAGAGCAATTAGCCGTCGCTTCCCAGCAGACTCGTGGTGATGAAAGCTTATGCTGACGTGATAGATCATAAAAAAGTCAGCTGTTCCAGAAGTTAAAACCCAGTCACACAACACACTGTACATAAGTAATACTCTATGAAACATAGGTGCTGGATGTCATGTTGTTTAGGCACACATATTAAAGGTCTATGTTAAGAGGAGACATTTATTTCCAGCCAAAGTGAATTTGTAATCTAAGCCAAATGGAACCTGTGTAGTATATTTTTGTGCTCTGTTTATACCATCCAGCTGCATCTGAATGATTACTTACTTGGTAGATCTCAAGAATTTTGGTTAGCTGTAATAGCACGTGTAATGCTTGCCAATGTTGGACATCCTGCTGAGATATTCCCAGTAGCTTGTTCATGTTATTTACACAGTCTGCATTTGCTAGACCTAATCTCTGTTTGCTTTTGAGATGTTCCTTCTAGAGTTGTTGGGGCTTAATATTAGGTTTTGTTGCGCAACTGAATTGCACTGTGTACCTCATGTTAGTTACTCTTTACGTAGTTAGCTAGAAGTTTTGTGTTTCGTCAATAATTTGTGAGTCTCTGCAGGAAGGTTACCAATGTGCTGTGCCACCTACTTCTGTTGTACCTGTAGTGATGTTTACATCAATTATGGAAGTACTTATTTAAAAACTTCTTGATTTATTCCCTTTATGATAGGACAATGGGAGTTTACTTTGGTTTATTTGATGTCGTTAGTGGTCACTAGAGGGAGTAGCGATCGGTATTCAGAATGTAACGAATCACAGGCGTTTGGCTGTTTGGCTGTTCCTACTCCAATTTTGTAGTTTTTTAATCTTTATCACTTCGAAATATCATATAGTAAGGGTGTTTGGGAATAAGTTGAGGTGGAGGATGTATTATTTATTACACAGTGATACACAACCTTAAGGTACAAATTTCTAGGCGGCTATAAGCCATCATCAAACCTTTATTACTTCGAATAGGCATACGACGGTAATGTATACTGTAATAAAAAAAATGCTAAAATTGTTGAGGTGGAAAGTATGTGGACATAAGGGGAAGGAAGGAACATAATCTGTAACGATTACATAATAAGGTGGAACAAGGTGTGTGACCGACTACACGTAGGATGGAGGGTAAGAAGATAAGACATGCTGCAAATGTGGTACGTAGCCTATCCTGAAAAAGGAAAATTCCTACAGAATTATTGCTGGGAAATCTGCAGGGCGAGAACACTTCACGAAGGCGATTTTAAAGAGGGTTCTCTTCTTCTGGGGTATGACATTACTCACTGAGTATTCGATTCCTGGCGTTTCGAAGGCACCACGTCGCTTCGAAACACGGGCAACCGATTGCTCAGTGACGCAGCGTCATATCCCAGGAGTCCAAGCTCTCAGCCCTACTGTTGTGCAACGCTCAAAACTGATGCAGTTGTTGATATTTTGCGGAAGTATGTGCGTGAAAAAATCGTGCATTACCTGCGACAACCATGCTGGATTTTCGTGATTCCATTCCATGATAAAATGTTTATATATGCTGGGGATTATGCTGGTATTACAACACTGACACAAACATTTCTTTTTGTTAGCACGCCGTTAGGATCATGACCCCCCCCCCCCAAGGAAGAAATAAAGCTTTCTTGCTTCACAGCAGCGTGCACTCAGACATAATTTACTATGGCATAATGAGAAGCGACCTCCCGTTCCTCTGCTGCCCTCCACCTAACGCCTTCATAATGCCATGTTTAAAATGCATTTCGACATTGCGTCTCTCTCTCACTACGCCATTCAGAGTCGAGTCGTTCGTGGGGGTGTCAGACTCCTTCCCCCTAAACTAGGCACTACATCAGCCTCGGAATCAACAACTGCATCGGTTGCACTTATTTAAGCATTTCTAACCTCATCCAATATATATGAGGATAATCTGTAATCAAATTTAGTACAATTGTCTTGGTACGCCCATTCTTTTGAGATTTTATGGCGTGGAAAAGAAGATATAGAGTTTATATTGTGAAACAGTTTAAAGTGGGGGCGACAATTTAAAAAGGGTGTACAAAAGCTGGCTCATATTGAAGCCATAAAGGGACACCAAGAAGAGAAACTTTGATCGGCTTCTGGTAATAAAGGAAATTTGGGTGGATTTTCAAGAGATAGTAGACCGTAGAATGGGAGTACGGAAAGTACTGTCGGAATGGTGGAAAGCAGGGGAAGGAAGAAGAGGGGTAAGGGTGTGATTTACGCGATGCAGCGACCCTATTACCCATTGTACACGGAAATAGGGCAGGAAGGGTGTACACTAGCAGAAAGCAGGGACGAGCCTCTGCGTCAAACGTCAGTGGCCGAACGCAAAAATGGTAACTAGTGGTGTGCAGAACAACACGGAGGTTGAGGACGGAAAATGGCTATGACAATTTTAGGATGCGAACGGTATTATTGTGATCAGTACTAATGGTGGCGGTGGTGGTGGTAGTATTAATAGTGGTAGAAGTGGCAGTAGTAGTAGTAGTAGTAGTGGTGGTGGTGGTGGTGGTGGTGGTGGTAGTAGTGGTGTTAATATTAGTAGTCGTATTAGTGGTAGTAGTAGTAGTGTTGGTGGTGGTAGTAGTAGTAGCAGTAGTAGTAGTGGTGGTGGTAGTGGTGGTAGTATTAGTAGTCGTATTAGTGGTAGTACTAGTACTAGTAGTAGTAATGGTTATGGCGGCGGTGATAGTAGTAGTAGTAGTAGTGTTGGTGGTAATAGTAATAGTAGTAGTAGTAGTGGTGCTGGTGGTTGTGGTGGTAGTATTAGTAGTCGTATTAGTAGTAGTAGTAGTAGTAGTAGTGGTTGTGGCGGCGGTGATAGTAGTAGTGGTGGTGGTGGTGGCGGCGGTGATAGTAGTAGTGGTGGTGGTGGTGGTGGTGGTGGTGGTAGTGGTGGTGGTGGTAGTGGCGGCGGTGGTAGTAGTAGTAGTGGT
>Ga0123352_10020125_pt1 | contig 10635 bp, 4 predicted proteins | sample TergutLab28metaG_FD_89700 | JGI IMG/M metagenome (GOLD analysis project Ga0123352, IMG submission 89700) | Labiotermes labralis P1 segment gut microbial communities from Petit-Saut dam, French Guiana - Lab288 P1 | ecosystem: Host-associated > Arthropoda: Insects > Digestive system > Gut ... | reverse complement strand
TGGGGTCCGGGGGGGGGGGGGGGTTTTGGGGTTTCAAAACCCCCCCCCCCCCCACAAATTCCGAAGGCCCTCCAAAATCAACCCAGTTGTGAAAACTGATAAAAATTGCTGAATTTAGGTTGACAACATCCCAAGATATTTGGAAAAAAGGCTGTAAAATTCTAAAACTACCGCCGGTTCGCAATTGTTTTACATTAACAGTGACAAATAAATTGTCATCATAAATAATCTTAAAGTACAAAATTACAGCTGCCTCCAGAACCCCTGACTATGGGGCTACTGCCCCCAGATCCCTGTCCTCTGTCCTCAACTGAATTTGTTTAACCCCCTCCAAACAAAATTCCTGGGTACGCCACTGACAACAGGAATTAAGTTTGGAACTGACTCACATTTTATTCTTTTTAAGAAAATCCCTATAGATTGATTGTGTATTGACAGCAGATATGCACCAGTGAACCTCTCATTAGCTTGCGAAGTTCTGTACGTGATCATGTTATTTTAGATATCTTTGTTTTGCATGTAGCTGTAAAGAAACCCATTCCTTTCAATTTATGTAAAAATAAAAGTGCTGGCCTGTTTTTAGGCATGCTCACAAAATTGTGAAGAGCAACTATTAGCTACGTCATGTCTGTCGGTCTGTCCAAACACATGGAACAACCTGGCTCCCACTGAACAGATTTTCATAAAATGTTCTTCTAGAGTATTTTTCAAAAATATGCCCAGAAAATTGAAGTTTTGTTAAAATCAGAAAAGAATAAGAATTACTTTATATGAAGGAAATTGTACATTTTTTTAATCATATCTCCTTCAGTTCTTCCTAGAATGAGAAATGTTTCAGACAAAAGTTGTAGAGAAAATCAAAACACATTTAATGTTCAATGAATTTTTTTTTTAATTTGTAACATTTATGAGATAATGCAGAAAAATATGGTACAGCCAGACAGGCCACAGATGACAATATAGTATGGCAGATGCACATTGCATGCTGTATGTCAAAGGTTACAAACACATGCTCAGAATATGTAATACACAGTGTGTCTACAAAGTTTTATGTCTAGATTCATAAAAAATCGAAATCTCAAGAACAGAAATTTATTATTCCGTAGCCTTCAGCATAAGTCCCTCCTAACTCTGTACACCAATTGGCATTGTCATAAAGCTTCTATTTCCTCCATAGAACTCAGCTGGTAGAATACTCTTTTAATTCACTGGATGCCTTGTTCTGGATGTCTAAAATGGTGTCAAACCAGCGCCCCTTAAGGCTGGATTTCACTTTATTGAATAGAAAGTAGGCCGCAGGTGCCAAATCTGGTGAGTAAAAGGAGGGAGAGGGGGTGGTGATGATGGTGGTGGTGGTGGTGGTGGTAAAGTACCATTTACCTGATTGAGCCTTGTCCGGCCTAGCGTCAAAGTCATTTCAGAAGTCGGTCCATCACTTCTGTAGGATTCAGAGTACAAATTCTTTGTGCACGACTCCCTGCCAATCGAAGAAAATCACCAACATGATCTTCCCTTGAGACTTTTGGAATCAAAGTTTCTTTGGTCGCAGTGAGTTTTCTCCCACCCATGCAGATGATTGTCATGTTGTTGATGGGTCATAAACAAAGCACCATGATTCATCACCAGTAACGATTTTTTTAAAGGAGTCAGGATCACTGTCCTCCGTCTCGATCAAATCTTGACATCCTGCAACTTGATCCTTCTCCTGTTCTGCTGTCAATGCATGCAGTACAAAGCACCCACAAAGCTCCTTTCTTTCAGATCTTCAGTGACAGTCTTCCATACAGTATCATAGCTGATCCACTATCATTCGAATTGGCAGGTGACGATTTTGCAGCAACAGCTGCTGAATCTTTTTGATGTTGCCTTCCTTTTGAAACTCAGAGGGGCAACCACTTCTGGGGTCACGTTGAATATCTTTCCGTCCTTCACGAAACCTTCCAGACCAGCAAAAAATGTTGGATCATGTTAGTGTTTCATTTCCTTAGGCTGCACACACCATTTCAACAGTTACTGTTGCAGTTTTACCGGCTTTAAAACAAAACTTTGTGGCCACTTGTTGTTCACTACTTGACTCCATGACAATTAGCTTTTACTACACAACTTACTTCAAAACCGGTTTGCTCACTCTGACATAACAATGCATGAAAAAAGTTCAGACATGATAGTACTCAGTTCCAACAGTGGCTGTTAAATACAACAGATAGTATTCTTTGAAAAAATTCACTCCTAAAAGTTTGTAATCGCACTGCGTACATATTGCTTTTCAATAGTGATTGAATGAATGCTCCCAAATATTAAGTTGTCTCGCTTGTTTCAGGTGGGTTTTTTCTATTCCCCTACCCTTTCTCAACTTTTTGTTATCTGATTCATTCTTCTGTAGTGTTAATGCATCTTCTCCACCCATCCATTTTGAGAACTGGGTACCTTATGTCCTGAAATATAACAGTTAACATTGCATGTAGTTACTATTAATCCAGGACATAGGTTTTTTTTTTAAGGCTTGTACAGCACACCTGTATAAAGAGGATTTAAACAGGCCATTGAATAGATAGGGAAGTGTCCATACAGGCAGGGGACTGGTGTCTGTGACACAGGCACAAATGCACATGGCTTCTATGCAAGTGGCACAGTGCATGCTTAGCTGGCCAAAAGACACACATTTCAGGTGCTGTATCTGACACAAGTTCTGTGTACTGTGCTGTAGGCATACATTTATAAGTGGGAGTCTGCAGACATATACAAGCAATTCTTCATAGACTGTTCTATATAAAGGAATATGCACACATTTGTGCAGACTGTTGTACGCTTATATAGGTGGGCACTTCACAGCCTAAATTATGGGCATATGGAGAAGGGTGTTTGTAGGGATCTTATTATGGGCATGTGTGGAAGGGGTGACACTGCAGGCAAGTTTGGAGTTTTTGCAGACAGCATTATAGATACACATACAGGGGCATCTCTACAGGCTATATTACAAGTATACATAGAAGGGAGTTCCTGCAGGATATGCTATAGGCATTTGTAGACTAGTGATAACAGGCTGTTCTGTAGACTAGGATAGAGGGGCATCTCTGCAGTCCATTTTATAGAATGTATACAGCAGGGAGGCCACAGATGCTATTGAAGACATGTATTGAATTGTGCCATTGCACACAACAATACAGGCCATGTAGTTTCTACATATGATTTTTATGTGCCTGCAAGGAATAAACCCTTACTGTTTCATATGCATGCAGAAAAGGAAACCCCTGACTTTTATATGCAAGTATACAACGCCCTTCACTCGAGGATGTGTTGCAGCCATCTGCAGAGGCATCTCTGCAGATTGTGTAGTGGTTATTTGTAAAGGGGCATGTACAAACACTGAAGTAAGCATTTATAGAGGATTATCTCAATTGGCTGATTTTAGGTTATATCAAATGAATTTCTAAAGGGGCATCCCTGGAGGGCATCCAGTAGTAACACATGCCATAGTGTCTGCAGTCTGCTTGTATGCATGAATATAGAGGTTTCACTGGACCAGGATGCAAGCTATTTTATGGGCAGTTAACAGTGTAATTAATGTATGCATGTCCTTATGACTACAAGTCATTATTATAACTGTACAATATCCCCTATATCAGCCACTCATTATGAAAATCTAGACCCTTCTCTGCCTGTCCTGAGAATATAGATGCCCAGTTCCTTGCCATTATGCCTATATAGACACCCCTAAAACTGCCATGACTATATGCAGCTGTATGAGCCAACTGTCCCACTACATGCCATTCATTCTCACTGTGTAGACATAATTTACCAGATGTCATACAGATGGCCAATTAGGAGGGCGAATGTACACAGTGAATTGGGGAAATTAGTGGGTAGGGGGGGGGGTTAATTGTACAATGAAATGTAAGAGTGTAATATTTTCTAAGTCCGTATAAGGGTTATCTTGTTGGATTAACTGTGTTTGTAAATTACTGTTTAACCCCTGTTTACCACAAATCGTATAGTGGTGAACGCAGAAGATAAGAGAAATATGACGTGTTCTCATCCATCGTGTGTTTGAATGTCGCCGAACATTTACGTAACGACGGAGACGGTCGTCCCGCCTCAAATATTGAGGTGTCCGCGAGATGGTAGCAGTGCTGTGTACGTTTGAGGTCAATGTGTAATCCATGATGCCAAAGGGGGAAAGTTTGAGTTACGTAAATTTATAAGTGAATAAAAGTATTTTCCTTAGAAATTGGACGTAAAATTTTGTAGGTAAGAGTCGGGTAAGGTTTATTATGGTAATCTTTAAGAATTCTGCAAGTCTCTGACCAAAGTCAACGACAGCCATGGATTATAGGTACTTGGACGTACCGTGCTGTGGAGCATTCGAAACCGACTCGTTGTTACGCGATGGTTAGTAGGGCCTGTCGCGCTAGATGGCAGTACAGTCAGTTTCAGCAGCATTGACGTCACGCGTGTGCAACGAATAAGAGCTAATTCATGGTGTGTATCTAACCAATAGGGAGATTTTACGCGTTTGCCATTTGTTTGCTAGTTTGAAAGACTATGAGGAGAAATGAATAAGTGTCGATATTCTTGGGAATTGAACAATGATAGTAGGTTATAACAAATGACGAAATAAAGCTTTCCAAGTAAGTGAGGGTGAACGGTCCGCTGTACATATGTTAATTGCACAGTCCCAATCTGCTACCCGACAATCTTGCAGTGTTGCATTTGACATATAAATTGTGTATCTTATTTAGTTTCAGAGGACAGTGTTGCGGTCTCACAGTTACTGTATGGTTATGGGAAGGGACAGGTTGCGTGACACCGCGTGATATAACCCTTTCAGTTATCCTACTAAGGTGCGTATCCCGCGTGCTGGTAAATTGGACGCCGAGAATGTTATACCAAAATAAAATCATTAGAATAATGGCTGGCGCTAAAAGGAGAGTCGTGCAGGGAAAAATTCTTCAGCTTGCCTCTAATACGGTACTCGTATTATTATTGTTGTTGTTGTTGTTTATGGACACGGAGATATTTAGATATCTATACTGTTTATTGCATCCTTGGGCAACAACATCTGAACACAAAAGGCGAACGTTTTATTTGTAAATATCTGAAAAAAACTGGCTGATTTACAGGCCTCCAGCAGGTATTTTATATGTGTTAAATATAATTTGTAAGGAAAGCAACCTTAAAATGTCTTCTGTTAAAAGTCACAGCATTGAAAGGAAATGAGGTAGAACATTGCCTGGCTGCTGGGAGGTGAGCATAATAGTGACCACACCGTGCTACCTACTCCTGTGCACAGTGTCAGGGTCTGAGGTACGAGTAATCTGATCGCTACTATAGTTCAGCACAAGAAATGTTACGCTACGCGTGTGCCAATTATCTGTTTTGGCTGAAGGGTAAATGACGTAAAGGTTGACTACCATCGTGTTTGCAAAATCTGGGCTCTTCAAATTTGGATCTGGTGGACGGGTTGCAGCCCCCACCTGTCCCTTGCTTGGGTGCGCCCGTTCTTCCTTTCGCTGTTCTTGAAATGACAAGTCTAAGGCGTGTCTGTGAGAGGTGTCACTGAAGCAGAGACGAGTGACGGCGACAAAAATTAATCAAGTTTTAGTCGTCTTCTCGTAATTACATTTAGGACATCCTAAGCCCCCCCCCCATAACCCCAAAACCAGCTGATTTCGGCTGGAGCGTAAATTATGTACAACGTTTCATATCACCTTGTGTACAAAATTGTTATTTTTATTTCGCCGACAGGCTCCGTCCCTTTGGGTGCGCCCTTTAACAGTGTTCAGATTTATTAGATAGTGGCCAATCAAGTAATGATGGTGGGAGTAAGCAGCGGTCGAAGTTACATACATTATTTTATGTTTTGTTGACCGTGCATCTCGATACATTTGTGTTATGAAAACCAACCTGATGCACTATTTATCCTCAGTTTATTTCGTCAATCAACCTCTACATGTTTCGGGCATATTTCTAGCCCATCATCAGGAGGTGTACTGTATATATACAACAATTGGTGCGTGTTGTATATATACAGTACACCTCCTGAAGATGGGCTACAAATATGCCCGAAACATATAGAGGTTGATTGACGAAATAAACTGAGGATAAATAGTGCATCAGGTTGGTTTTCATTACACGGTTACATACATTAATTACATTACGGATAAATGTGAGCGATTTCAGACAGGAGAGAGTGCGGTGGGGAGTAAAGGTATCGGGCTGCGTATGATGACGTCACATCTCATCATAGTAATTAACGAACTTAATGCACAAAATCTTGTTTTATAATAAGTTTATTATATGCCTCTACATGTTTCGAGCACTATGTGCTCATCATCAGGAGTTCAAAAGTGCTCGAAAGTTGGTTAATTACTAAGATTGTACTGAGATGCACGGTCAGCAAAACATAAAAAGGTCACATCTCATGTTTCACGTGTATTTGTGAGTGCAGATACGCTCGCCAGTACATATATACTAGGCAGTATGTACTGACCAATTCTGTGTATTCTTTCAGCATTGAGAAACCGAAATGACGAAGCCGGCGCCCTAGAATCCCGTTAGGACTTCGAAAGGAATATTGTGTTTGCCAGTGTCAAAGCTAGACCGAGCTCTTGCTGTTTCTTATTTCCTTTTCACCTACGGGAGTTTAAGGTGAGAGGTCAGAGGAAATTTCTCTGGAACGCTGTGAGTCGCGAAGAGGATCCACGTAGGTTGGCCACAGTCATTGAAGTATTGTATTTTGTGTGAAAACCCACCAGCACAACAGAAACGTTGCTTGTGTCCTCGGATTTTGAAGATTTTCTTTCATTCTTGATAGAAAGTGTATCGGTGTAATGACCATGATAATCACTTTCCATCTTGCTCAGTTTAATTTATTGGAAGGTTTAACAAAATTACGAAAAACGACTATTAGCTGCGTCGTGTCTGTCTGTCCGTCCACATGGAATAACTCGGCTCCCACTGGACGGATTTTCGTGAAATTTGATATTTGTGTATTTTACGAAAATGTGTCGAGAAGATTCAAATTTTATTAAGTCTGACAAGAGCAACAGGTTCTCTCCATAAAGGCCAATCTAAATTTTTTATCATATACCGGACAGTTCTTCTTAGAATGAAAGGTGTTTCAGACATGATTTGCAGAGAAAATAAAAAAAACACACATTATGTGTTCAATAAATCCTTGCTAAAATCGTGCCGTTTATGAGATAGTGTGGAGAAATACGGTACAGCCACGCAGGCCACAGATTATGGCGCATGCGCATTGCATGGTGGCTAACTAAGGCTTGAGACACACACTCAGAGTACGTGACACATATTGCTTTCCAACTGCAACAAGATTTGCACAAACTCGTCTCAGTGTTATGTTATACGTGCATACCCTGTGTTGATTAAATTAATTTACGACGTCCTACGCCTTGATTTTTCAAAAATTCAAATGTACTAGTCACCACTTGATTTCAGCGGCTGATTTTGGCGTAAGGGTAAACCACATAGAACGTTTAATGTCAACGTGTGTGCAAAATATTGGATATAATATACCAGTTGCAACAGAAGTTAGACATCAGCGTTCAAAGCACCAAGAATTATTTTTTAATGATTGTTTCTAGTGGCAGGTTACATTTTTCGGGTGCCTTATACAGAGTACACGAGGAAGCAGTTATATTAGGTTAGTGATGAATGGCTAAGACGAAGAGACTTAAATAGAATATACACAGCCTATTGTATAATTCCTGTATCCGAGGTTACTCGAACTTGAACTCCTGAATGTTAGTTCTCGACATCTTCTGCGCTCCAGGTGCACTGCCGCAGCTGAATTTCCTCTGTCGTCTGTTGCTCTGACTCCACATTCTGCCCGCCGTTCTGTTTCCTTTTGCTACAATTCCTGGACCTGGGTGGATTCGAACTGGTGACCATCCGATTGGTAGTCCGTTGTCTTGTGCACTAGACCACGCAGCGCTCACACAAGTCATCGCTTTCGATCTTCCTCTTCAATTGTTAATGCGACGAAATTTGACGAAAAATATTGTGTACTTGGATCGACGAAACGAACTGGCGACCAAAGGATTACCACGAACTCATGTTGTTCATGCATTGAAAATTTCTTCGTCAATTGTGAGCCGATTTAACAGAAAACGAATCTTTACATGTTTTTACTTTTTCGTGTACAGTGATGAAACTTTGGATATGGGGCGAGAGAACAAATTCTGTTGGACTTAGAGAAAACAATGTCACACAGGAATATATGACATTCGCGATTGGAAACGTATTACAAACGGTTTTTTTTTTTATGTTTTGCTGACCATGCATCTCAGTATAATCTTAGTAATTAACCATCTTAATGCACAAATTCTTGTTTTATAATAAGTTTATTATATGCCTCTACATGTTTCAAGCACTATGTGCTCATCATCAGGAGGTCAAAATTGTATTGTACAACATCTGGTATCAACATACCTGTAGGTAGCCGTCCGGTGCACAGGTTGAAAGAGGACTGTGCACCGGACGGCTACCTACTGAGTGTGACGATACCAGGTGCTGTATAATGCAATGTTGATCTCCTGATGATTAGCACACAGTGCTTGAAACATGTAGAGGCATATAATAAACTTATTATAAAACAAGAATTTGTGCATTAAGTTGGTTAATTACCAAGATTAAGAAGATATTATAAACGAAATGGGAATATAAATTATGTGATTGCGTGGAAACAAATTTAACGTGTTGGTTGGGCACGAGAAAACAAGATAGAAAAAAATTTTAAAATTAATACGGGATAGACTATATCAGTTCCAAAAATAGGAAACGTGTGAACAGTTGGTGGTCTAGTGGGTACGGCGCCAGTCTGGTAATTAGAGGGACGCCATATCGAATCCACTGGTTTCCACAGCTTTAAATATTTTTTTTTCAGATAAATTCCTGGGATTTATTAATGCAAGAAGAAAAAGAACACAGGATGAAGAATATCGTTTCAGTTGATCTGAGCCGGTCTTGTCCACGGGTTTTTGTTGACTTCGTTAACCTACAACGCTCACCAAGCACTTTGGCCTCTTTGACACGGATGGATCACTCGACGACGACGACTTGCCACTCAGCGGAAGGCCCCGACGACTACAACAAATCTGTCGCCGTGACGTCACTCACGATTTGCTTATCATCCTTGAAACTGAACGCTCAGTAGCACGCTGCAACTGGAAGAGTTTATTGCTGTGTGGGCAAGAAGTGAACGGAAAACGTCAAAAAAAGGAGGAATAAGTGGGTGCGGCCTGTAAGATGTCCCAGGCTAAACAACTGGTTAAATTGCACTATTTTTGAAGTTCTGAGGGGAGACGCAGCAAGGACTGCATGAGACAGCTCAGTATTACGTACAAAAAAAAAACGCAAATATGAGGAAATCTGTACCACCCGGAGAGAGACCAGCTGCAACACTCCAGTAATCACAGTATTTTAATTAACCACTTTACTAATTATTGGGATTACAATTTAGGCTAAATAAACTCGTTTTACAAATTCTCTGTGAGAGTTCACATGCATATGCTTCGACCCGTCATGGACACTGTCACACAGTGGGGTACCCAGGAATTTTGTTCGGGGGGAGGGGTTCAACAAATTCAGTTGAGGACAAAGGATAGAGAGAACGGGGATCTGGGGGCGGTAGCCCCCTAGTCAATGGTTCTGGAGGCAGCTGTAATTTGGTACATACAAGAAATTTCATTTCATATAGTGAAATTTTCTTAATTTTCGGTACTTTAAGACTATTTATGATGATAATCAATTTATTTGTCATTGCTAATGTAAAACAATTGCGAACCTAGGTAGTTTTAGAATTTTACTGCCTTTTTACCGAAAAAGGCAGTAAAATGTGTTGGCGTCCTAAATTCAGCAATTTTTAAGTTTTCACAATCGGTGTGAGTTTGGCACGATTTTGGAGGGCCTTCGGGTTTTCGGAGGGGGGGTGTTTGAACACAACACCCCCCCCCGGTACGCCACTGCTGTCACCCCGTCTGAAAGCTCGCATACAATTGCGCGATTCTGCTGCCTTTCGTCAGTCTCCCGGTCTTCAAACGGCAACAGAGGAAGGTCGGCAGTAAAGCTGTCCACGGAAGACTACGCAGACAGTGGACCATGTGAAGGCCCTCATTCCTTGCCACGTATTCTCTGTCATTGCCAGACCAGTCGCCAGTGTGAAAGGGGCGTTATAATGCGTCGTTCACCAGTCTTCACACCCTTGCATTTACGGATGTCACGGACCTACCTCCTTTACCGGCCCTTAGTTTCCCTTTCGCTCAATAGTCACTTACCCACACCGTTCAAAGTCACTCTGTCCACACCATCCCGCATTATTGGATCTGTGAATTTTGTGCGCACGTTAATGCCTTCTTTTGATATGCCATATGTTGGCAGTATTTATGGTAAGTTGGGATGTGCGAGGATGGAATGACACTTTCTGTAGGCAAAACCAAAGTTATCATGAATGTAGTGAAGTAATGCTCACTAAAACGAACAGTCCTTGCTCCTCAGTATATCTGTGACTTCCCATCAATATACATTAATCTGGAAAAATATTATTATTATTACTATTATTATTATTAGTAGTAGTAGCAGTAGTAATAGTAGTATTAATAGTAGTAGTAGTAGTAG
>Ga0123352_10020121_pt1 | contig 10635 bp, 8 predicted proteins | sample TergutLab28metaG_FD_89700 | JGI IMG/M metagenome (GOLD analysis project Ga0123352, IMG submission 89700) | Labiotermes labralis P1 segment gut microbial communities from Petit-Saut dam, French Guiana - Lab288 P1 | ecosystem: Host-associated > Arthropoda: Insects > Digestive system > Gut ... | reverse complement strand
TGACATATACCATTGCTGTGTTTACAGTGAAAAACTCCTGATGATGGACAGAGGAACTGTCCGAAACATGTAGAGTTTTATTCCAAAAATAAATTTGAGAAATTAGTGCATCTAGTTGGTTCTGTTATAAGAATTTATCACGATGCACGGTCACCTGAACGTCGAATGCAACATACGTAGTTTATGGCATGGAAAAGGTTAATAAATTCTCTTATATACAGGACATTTCAAGTTCAGAAGGATGAAATAAAGGAAGTGTTTATAAGAATACCTTTTTATTGAACATTATATTGCTTATGGATGTTTCAGTGGTAGAAGTTACCGAAACATGTCAGTAATACACTTACACGTAATAAGTAGTTTATAATTATTTATATCGGGTAAATCTAACCACTTTTGTGACATATGTTTCATGGTACGACACCCTACGTGGACCGTTAAATTAACTACTTGCTTCAAACTTAATTTCAAGAGTTCTCCATAAATACAGTATTTGCAATATGGAGCCATCTATGAGGAACTCTCTAAACTAAACACGAAACATTCTATTTTCATGGCGTATTTAGTCTGTTGTACCACGGAATACACATATCACGAAACTGGATAGCCTTAACCTGTTTGTTCCAAATACTGCCCTCTCTGAGGCGTGAGATAAATAAAATAAATATCAGAAATTGGACGATTGTGAGTCTCAAGCGGGCTACCTAAAACGAAATTATTATTCTCTGTACTGTCCGTTCATACAATAATGTTACATGCAAAGGTTACGACACCAAAACAAGTCCGCATTTTTAAAAATATGTAAGGTATTTCTTTTTCTAACTATCTTCGATTAAGTTTAAATTCCGGTGGTATACTTCGATGGAATTCGACGGATTTGAAATAAGGACACGTTTTATTGGATGGCTTTTGCGGTCTGTCACTGTGTCTAAATATTTATATAATTATTCTTCTTTAGAGACTAATATAATTTCCGTTGAAAATTCAGAAGAAATCACTACTAATTATTATTATTATTTACGGATTAAACGCAGTTTAATAATAATATTAAGTTTTAATCTCCAACACAAAATTGACACCACGATAAGACATGCCGGTTAAGACCCTCAGAATATCCTGTCGTCTGGATGTGACTTTAAATTCTGTCCTGTCTTTGTGTGCCGTAGTTTCTCTGACGTTCGAGGTGTAATGGTGATGTAAAACAAAATATGCTTGTTTTGTAAATTATAATTATAGTTACCTTATGAACAGCGGTTTGTAGTCACTGCATTTTAAAAGCAATGTGTGGATTATATTCGGAACAATACAGCACTGTTGTATTTTCTCACGTCTGCTGCTGTGGACGTACAATACCTCCTGATGGCTGTGCTGAATACTGTACGAATCGTGCCTACAGTTTCGCATTTAGTATTCGGGTCTTATCCGATATATACGTCTGTAGATGCTCTGCTAGCCGAGATGTAGTAAGGAGTCTGAATACTGATGGTGGTGATGGTGGTTATGGTGGTGGTGGGAACCCAGGAAGCCCGAGGCATGGTGGTGATGAAGGTGATGGTGATGGCTAACTTCCTCTTCTTCCATATCCGGACTGCTACTTGCAGGCGACGTGCTCACAGCCCTGCGCAACTCTTCTCCCGCACCAGTCCAGTCACCAGCTCTCTGACCCTGTCCCTGCGGGCCTTGAATCTGCTGCTGAAAGCTGAAAGGCCACGTCTGTAAGTAGACACAAGTGACATACGTACAGTTAATTGTATGTATGACGGCTCTAGGGTGAAAACAATTTCCTCCCCAAATGTAACCGCTACGGCTCCTCGGGTTAAGAGGCGCTGGGATGTGAAGCTGACGAGTGATTTCACTGAAAATTGCCAGCAAGAATGCGTGGAATTTTACCTACACGCCTTCTAGACACGAAGCAGTAAATTATTTTTTTAATATTCACCATGTGACATTACTAGTATATAGCGTCTTTAAATGGAAGGTGCAAGATCTGAGCTCTCCACAGTGATGTTGACGAAGACGCAGTGCCTGTAGGATAATGACGCCATGCAGACTGGCAAATATTTATCGGTAGACAGTGCACCACGTCGCACAGGACTTTAGTCCAATGCCTGAAAGGTATTTCTTAGTGAGGTGCATTTCGCCGTCGCGTTGCGGCAACTTCCCCGACAGCCCTGTGAAGCGTGCAGCTGAATCAGATGTGGACAGGAGATGTAAAATACTCTGACTTCTGAGTAAACTGCGTGGGATTTATGACTGCAGTCCTGAACGCAAGTCTGGGTCAAGAAGCCGTGTAATGTACAGCACTGCTTGTGGGTGATTTTAGTATCGAATGACATGGGCAAATGTGTGTAGAATGCTTCAAGGTAGTTTTTTGTTTGTGGACAGAAACAAAACAGAGGAAGACATTAAGGACACCCGAATAGTTTCAAGTAATACAATTTAAAAATTATAATATAATATAATATAATATAATATAATATAATATAATATAATATAATATAATACATACGTAATAAGAACCAACAAACTGTACAATTTTTTCATTAATGTCTAGCCGATGTCAGGATTCTGGCACCGACAAGACTGTTTTTATGGATGCATGAAAATATACCATAAAACTGCATGTACTATACGAGTCTTCCTGAGGATGAACACCGGGTTGTTCGAAACATGTCGAAGACAATATAATTGAATTAAATCATAAATGAAAAAAGTGTGCATTTTGTTGGTTCTTGTTACATATCGATACCACAATACACGGTTAAAAAACATAATATAATACATCTACAGAACATAATACGGCAGCTTCATTAGCAGAGAAAGTGTTTACAAACCTTAACTCATCACTCTTAGGACAGCGCGGAGTACAGCACTCATTGGCTTGTGTCTTACCAAGATCAGTACGGTCTGCTACCTTGTACTGCTAGTGTAGCTTACAGTCTGCCAATAACTGCCTTCTGTTGAATTCAGCCCCCCACACCCTCTTGATATATGTACACAAAAATGCTGCCATCAGGCGGGTCCTTAACGAATTATGTGGCCCTCATGTGCGTTGAAGTTGGCCAGCCCTGGCACAAAGACAGGACGAAAGGAAGAGCAAAGAAAGAATAGTCAGAAACAGAAAGGAAAGGCGGCTGAAGATGTGAATTACTCATGAAAAGTGCAGCGCGTGTCGGTCAGTTGGTCAAACGGTCAGTCTGCTCACTTGTAATCGGAAGGTGTCACGTTCGAGCCTCTCGTAGGGACACCGACTATACTGAACAGGTTTTTTGCTTTTGTTCAGTTTCTTCAGGAAAATGTCAGTATATATTACTCAAATTACATCGTGACCGCTTTCTTCCGCATCCTTACGCAATTCGTAACAATACGACAAACCGTCCGTCCGCAACACCTTATTACAGCAATCCAAACCGCTACATGTTTCGACAGCACGAGACAGCCATAATCATGCTTCACTTTTCATAAATATAAACAGAGAAATAATACAGCTGTAGCAGTATTGGTCTGACACTGTATGTGCAGTTTTGAGCTCCATATGATGGACGGAAAATCCGTCTGAAACATGTAGAGCGTCTTGCAGAAATAAAGAAATTGTGAAACGTTGCATCTTGTTGCTTGTAATCTGCGAATATATTAGCGATGCGTGGACCTATGAATGTTAAATTTACAAATATTTTACGTAAGGGCAAGATCTAGACCATACGTTTTTACTGCTGTATGTACAGCTACAGCTGTAGGATTTCCTTGTTTATATATCTGAAGAGTGAAGCCTGATTATGGCTGTCTCGTCTAGCAGAAACATGTAGCTTTACGGATTGGTATAACGAAGTGTTGTGGACGGAAGGTCTGTCGTACTGATACGAATTGTGATAGCACAACAGGGGTGACACACATAAAGCGTATCAAATTCATTATGCAGTGATCGTCCTATCATTCGATGAAATACAATGCGAGTTTCAGATAGGGCGTCTTTAAATTAGCTTGACAATTTACTGTAGGGTACTTGGACTGTGGGTCGTAAATGCATGGGGTGTGTCGTTTCGCATTGGAATGATTTGTAACTAGAAGTTTGTATGGGTATTAAACGTAAACCTGTCTGAGACGGAAGTATATACACATACACACACACACACACACACACACACACACACACACATGCACATGCACACACTAGCTGATGTGTATATGTATATAAGATATAAGTGAGTACGTAAACACACGCGCACTGGTTCATGCACAAAAGCAAGCATGTGTGCGCACACCCTTGTGTATATGTCGTGTATATAATGTGAATGCACACACACATACACAAACAGACTCGTAAAGAAGATAAATGTATACAAGCACGTATAGAGTATACAGAAGAGTCGCGCTTTGCGTGAAATATTTTGACGCGCTCTTGCGTGTGCGCGGTTGGCGACGAAACGAATTAATCGGGTCACACGAGCAGGATTTACGCCCCTATCAATAAATGTGCAGTGGGTTAAAACGTGAGGAAAGACGGTTACAGGCAGCACTGTTATATGGAGGGAAACCGGAAGTGCCTGGGGCATCGACTGCTAGGGTGTGTGAGCCACCGGACACCGCGCGTTATTATTATTATTATTATTATTATATTTGAGTCGTGTTGTTTTGCTGTACAGTGGCTTCTGTATTTGCTGTGTTACTGTTCTTATACTGTTTTCCTCACACATCATCACTTTGAACCACACACAAACGCATGATATTTCTGTTACGACTGGTTTTACTTTTTTTGGGAGGGCAACAGCAAGGCCAGAGTGCGGTGTGCTGCGTATTAGCGACTGTGGTTACATGTGCTGGGCTATGGGCCTAATACCGGGCGAAACACGACTTTACTATGTATAATATATAATAATAATATGTATTATATATAATGTATGTGATGTGCGTACATATATACACGGCGTGTATATATATATATATACACACACGTACACAGTAGGGTCGTGTTTTATGCGGTGGTTAGGCTACTGTATATATGTGTACACCAGGATGCACAAATTTCGGGCGACTGCATTTTTTTAAGTTATTGCCCGATATTTCTGGGACCTCAGTATAGCCTTCAATCCCGTCACGTTTCTGCGCTTAGAATTTTGAGATCGGGCCTAGATTTTTGGGAGATAGTGTGCAACCTTACTGTCTCAATCTTACCTAATCTCCTCTTTTGCTGTCTCACTCTCTCTGTGTGTGTCTCTCTCTCTCCCCCTCTCTCTCTCTATATATGTGTGTGTGTGTATATATATAAGAAATGTTTACTCACATGCAAGCTATTATGCTTATGTAACAGAAGCAGATACACATATAGGCATGTATAGAAGATACAATTATACATGATATGTTCACATGATTGTAGATAAACACACACACACACACACACACACACACACACACAGCCTTAAATGGCTGGGCAGATTATTTGGACCCGAAAAAAGGGAAGAGACGGAAGTGTTTTTAGGCTTATAAAATAGAGCGGAATGACGTGCGCGGTGTATGAATTAGGAAAGCAATGATTAGAAGCTAATACAGAACTGTAGTCGTGAAACGATATGAATGGCGTCAACACGGGAGGCTTGTGACTGGAGGATATTGAAGACGTTGTAGTATGTGGGGATACAGACTGGATGCAACTGGTTCTGCATAGTGTTCCATGGATATTTGGGTTCAAAAAGCGGTTCATTATTTGATCAGCGGCACGAAATGCGTGTACAGAGGGACGGACAGCCGGGGACAGCTAACACGGCTACCAACTTTTGCGAAATACAAGGTAACATTTCTGGAACTCTCTTTATTCATTGTAGAAGACAAATATGCCCTCGCCACTTGGCACACGTTTAGTTTCAGCAACCGTCTAAATTAAACAGTCAAATGCCACCCACGACCGAAGGTTCCGAAATAATCTAAACCCTCCCTCTATCTCTCCGATAAACAAAGATGGCGCTAAAAGTTTAGGGGTACGAGACAGGATCCACCTGGGACAGTATGGCGTCCGTCCAGCGCTCGCTATACAGACATAGACAAAAGCGCGAGGGCCTACCAAAATAAACAATTAGATTGCTTCAAGAATCATTAAAAATTGTTGCGAGCGGGTGAGGACTGCATCCAGCTGTCGTGTTTACAGCACGAGCACAAAGGAACGTACCCAGCACACTCCGGTGTTTTCCTTAAATTTTCTTGCCCGACACCCACCGTCATGAGCAGCAGAATTGATTTTGTAGGGAATGGAAAATAAAACTTGTGTTACTGAGGTCATTTGCGGGGAATTGGAGAAGGGTATTTAGCGTTGTGGTGATGGTACGTTAGCTCCTAATTATATTGAAAATTGTAGGATTTCAGAAAATGTGTTTTGAGTATACAGGGTGGTGCAGATTTCGCTTGACACTCGATGTGTAACAAAAGAAGGACGTATTACGTACACAGGTGTTTTACCTGAAGATGGCCAAGGAGGCCGAAACATGTTGTAAAAACATTAAATCTCTGAAAGAAACACAAAAAAGTTGTGATTGAAGGTTAATTTATATACATTTTAAACTACCACAACTGGATGTTAAAAATATAGATTAACAGAAAGATCTGTCAAGGGGCTTTTGCGCCACCTTGTATAATTTTTTTTTTATGTTTTACTGATTGTGCATCTCAGTATAATCTTAGTAATTAACCAACTTAATGCACAAATTCTTGTTTCATAATAAGTTTATTATACACCTGTACATGTTTCGAGCACTATGTGCTCATCATCAGGAGGTCAAAATTGTATTATACAGCATCTGGTATCGTCACACCTGTAGGTGGCCGTCCCGTGCACAGGTTCACAGTCCTCTCTTAACCTAAGCTACACCGCTGCGAACACCTCAAAACTTGCATCGTCCGTCTGTAGGCGCGTTTGCAAATTTCGAAAACCGACTATTAGCGTCGTCATGTCTGTTTTTTCCGTCTGTCCGCATGGAACAACTCGGCTCCCACTGGACGGATTTTCATTAAATTTGGTATTTGGGGGATTTGTTGAAAATATGTCGTGGATATTCCTGTTTTGTTAAAATCTGACGAGAATAACCAGCACTTGACATGAAGACGTACGTAGTACACTCAGTCGAACAAAAATCCATCGGCCTGAAATTTTCTAAGTCCCGAACCGAAAGTCACGTGACGTACAGTTGCCATCACAATTCCAGTCGTTTTAATTTCCCCATATTTGTGCATTCGTGGCGTTTCTCTGTCTTCCATTCATTACAATCAATCACACCAGGTATATATTAACGGAAAACAACAAAACATTTTCTTAATTTTAAATTAAAAATTTAATTAGACTTAATTAACTTTCCCAGACGTGAAGCTATCTAGCTGTGCTGCTAAGGATGGATGAGTCGACCGGACCGTTCGTTCTTACCGTCTGCAGGCGTAGCCCAGGCAGTTGAACGCGTGCTAGCAGCAGCCTTCGGAAAAAAAAACCATGTTGGTTCGATTCCCACTATCGGCATATTTCTTTATGTAGCCCAGGCAGTTGAACGGGTGCTAGCAGTAGCCTTCGGAAAAAAACTATGTTGGTTCGATTCCCACTATCGGCATATTTCTTTATGTAGCCCAGGCAGTTGAACGCGTGCTAGCAGTAGCCTTCGGAAATAAACTATGTTGATTCGAGTCCCACTATCGGCATATTTCTTTATGTAGCCCAGGCAGTTGAACGCGTGCTAACAGTAGCCTTCGGAAACAAACTATGTTGGTTCGAGTCCCACTATCGGCATATTTCTTTATGTAGCCCAGGCAGTTGAACGCGTGCTAGCAGTAGCTTTCAGAAATAAACTATGTTGATTCGAGTCCCACTATCGACATATTACTTTAAGTAGCCCAGGCAGTTGATAACATCTCGCTAAATATTGCTGAGAATAAGAAACGTCCCAGAAAAAGAAGTGGACAGAAAAACAAAACACGCATTTTGTGTTCAGTAACTTTATTTCCGAAAATTTTGCCATTTATGAGATAATGTGAAAACATGTGGTACAGCCAGACAGACCACAAAAGGCAACACAAAATGGCTCAGAAAAGGTGCGGTTTGTGTGTCAGGTAACTAGTGCAAGAATACGGACACACGCTCACAGTATTTAATATTCATTTATTTCCCACAGCAGTAACGGTTACGCGAACGCGCGTCAGTATTACATTTTACGTAAGGTGCCTGTCTTCGGTACAGCATTTTTTCGAGGCATTTGTCTCTGATAAACACTAAGCTAGTCACCCTGGAAACGCTAGCAGAAAGTTCTGTTAATTTTCGTGTAAAATATTCGTTATTTTTTTCATACTGTATCGTATAGGCTTATTTCAGTAAAATTGTCCAACATTAAAGGTAAAGGTAAAGTGATCCCGTTACTGGCCCGGTGTGGCCCAGAGGTTGGGTAGAGGTATGGCTCTACTCTTCCATGACCTCGGCACTAGAAGGGGGTGAGTGGTCAGCAACACGCCCGGGCCGCACTTTACCCCCGGGAAAGACCCGGTACCCATTGTACAGGAGGTTGGGTGGACCCCAGGGTCGGTCTGGACGGGCGGAAAATCTCGTCCCCACCGGGATTCGATCCTGAACCTCCAGCCCGTAGTCAGTCGCTATACCGACTGAGCTACCCGGCCAATGCCCAACATTAAACCTAATTAAATTCCTTTCATGTATTCTCGAACTGTTGCTCGTTCACGTCGACGGACAGAAAGACACAGCGACGCTGAAAGGTGTACTTTTACCCTTTTTTGTTATTTGGTCACGTTTGAAGAAGCTTGCTTTCCCAGATAATACGATCTGTACCAGAGTCTGCAACTACAGTTTTATGTAGTGCTGACGATGGGCGCGATGGACGCCCGAAACATGTACAGTAATTTAGCAGTAAATAAATATCTGCATACTGGTGCATCTTGTTGGATTTCTTCAACCTAGAACCGTTTACAGTTTTGTTCGCAGCGCGCCACGAGATTAATCGACACCTCGTACAGAGGGACTTATATCAGGGCTGGACAAATTTTCCCAAGATCTATGAGCCACTTAAGGCTCCTAGGTGCCAGGCGGGTCACAAGAAGCAAGTTCCGCACATTAAGGACCAAGAAACATTAAGAGCTACAGTACAAAAAATAGTCACCCAGCCGACACTGGCGCCCGGAATTTGTGCACCCCTGGCCTGTTTCATATATCGTACAGTCTTCCCAGAACTCGATGTGTTGGATCTGCAGTACTTCAGTGTACAATGACTGCACGTCTAATGAATGTCAGTTCAAGTACCAGCAGCGGCGACAGATCTTTCCCTTCCCGTGAGCGTTCAGACCGCTCCATGGCACCATCCACTTTCCTAGTCGGTGGGTACCCGATTTTCTTTTCCTCGGTTGTAAAGCGGCCGGAGCGTGAAACTGACTACTCAATCTCAGTCTACTATCGAAGCTAAGAACGCGTAGAGCCGTACCTCCACATTGCGGTGCTTAATGAAACACAGAGAGAAATTTTAACTTGCTTGTTATTTACTGCCTAGGCGTAGATGGGAAGATACTATTAAAATGGATCTTTTAAAAACGACTGTTCCGAGGACATGGACTGGATTTAACCCTTATCCTGCCAACGTGGAGAATATGATGACCTCCTAATAATGCCAGCAAATGGCAGATGGGGTTGAATTCGGCGTTTAAAGGGTTAATCTGGATCAGGATAAGGACAAGTGGCGGGCTTTTGTAAGCACGGTAATGAACATTTGGAGTGCATAAAATGAGGGGAATTTCTAGACTAGAGGAGGAATTATTAGCTTGAAAAGAAGGGCTCTGATCCATGTAGTTATTTAGTTTTTTTGTTTGTTAGTCAGTTGCGAAGTTAGGTAGTCAGTTGCTGTTGTCCCCTAAGCTAAAATTGCCACTCCGCAAACCGTTTGCACTTTTCCCTTTTGTGCCCCACCCCGCAGTCTACTTAAGCTGCTGTTTGTGTTGGAACGCGCTGTCGGGGTATAACATGTCATAAAACCGAGTGCTGATTATTTTCAATGCTGTCACTTTAACATGAAGTAGGTCGCTGTGGGCAATAAGGACACTTCTGTTTTCAGAGGGCGATAGTTGTTAGCTGCTTCGAAAAGGGAGTTGCAGTGCCGTCTTAGATCGATCATATGAATTAACTGAATGCAGTTAGCTGACCTACAGGACCGGGTTACGGTTATAATATTCTGCGAGGCTACATGGGGCCCCCGTCTTTCGAGGTTGCCCGATGACGCTGGTTGTATTTGAGAACTGGTGCCAGACATGTTTCGGTATATCATGTAGAGCGGTGTTTCTCAACCGCCGGGCCGCGGCCCGGTACCGGGCCCTGGCATCAATTACAATTAAAATGTGTCGAAAAACTCAGACCCAGATGTTGGCCTGAGGAAACTACAATATGCTACAAGATTTCATTAGACCTGTAATTGATAACTAATTTAAATGTATTCTTGATTTTAAGCTTTCGCCGTGTTCTATATGTGATATGTTTTCTTTTGGGTAATTCCCCGGCGTCACGGTGCTAATAGCCGACGTTTCGGAAACCTCTATCAGTTCCATCTTCATAGGCAGGTGGATGAAGTATGTACTTCATCCACCTGCCTATGAAGATGGAACTGATAGAGGTTTCCG
>Ga0123352_10020119_pt1 | contig 10636 bp, 5 predicted proteins | sample TergutLab28metaG_FD_89700 | JGI IMG/M metagenome (GOLD analysis project Ga0123352, IMG submission 89700) | Labiotermes labralis P1 segment gut microbial communities from Petit-Saut dam, French Guiana - Lab288 P1 | ecosystem: Host-associated > Arthropoda: Insects > Digestive system > Gut ... | reverse complement strand
TTGCGCTGACCACGTGACACCCCTCTATCCGCAAAAGTTGGCACTAACTTCGCCGACCGGCGGCGGCCGCTCTGTCGGTATAGTTCGCGTGCGGACTAAGGCCACGGAGTTTGTTTTGTTGTTCCTTAATTACTTACTTACTTACTCACTCCATGGAGCAGAGTCATTCTGCAGAAGCTATTCTGTTCTCAACTAGTCAAGAAAATCCCCGCATTTTATGGAACCCGGAGGTTCATTACCGTATTCACAGTTCCCGCCCCCTGTACCTATCCTGAGCCAAATCGATCCAGTCCATGCTCTCACATCCCACTTCCTGAAGGCCAATCTTAATATTATCCTCCCATCTACGCTTGGGTCTTCCAAATGGTCTCTTTCCCTCAGGTTTCCCTATCGAAACCCTAAATAAACCTCTACTCTCCCCCATACGTGCTGCATACCCCGCCCACGTACTTCTTTCTCGATTTGATCACCCGGACAATAATAGGTGAAGGGTACATATCATTACGCTCCTCATTATACATAGTCTTGTCCATTCCCCTCTTACCTCGTCCCTCGTAGGCCCGGTAAAATGCAACCATCTTATTAAAAAGAGCCTACACATCCCCATGAGCCATCATGGCTTCCATAGGGACAGTTTTACTTACTTTATTGAGGAACCCAAATACCAAATTTCATAGAAATCCATTCAGAAGTATCAGAAAAGAAAGTGCTGAGAAAAGTGGCTGTGACTTCCTTATTGTGCTTTTCATGAAACAAATATTTATCAAATATTCTCAATCCCTGTTGTGTATTCGGTAGGTCCCTAGTTCAAATTTTTCCCAGAGACCCACTCTTTCTGTGCTTCCCTCCATTTCTCCAGGTAAGTGCTGGGACTGTAGGCTACCTGTTATACCATCGGCTCTGGTTCTTGCCCCCGTGACCGCCAGCCGACCGCATAAACTATTTACAGCATACAGTCCCCCCTCGCGGGGTCCGATTTTGCTTCCAAGTCGGGAGTCGGCATAGAGTTTGCACACTAAGTTCTTTATTGCCACAACCCATGTCACAAACCCTGATTTAGAATTTTACATTCAGAGGACCGTGTATCGTGATATATTCTTATAATAAAAGCCAACGAGATGCACAATTTCTCAACTTTATTGTGATAAAGAACTCACCATATTTCGTACAGATTTACTTTCCATCATCGGAAGTCTTAATACTGTATTCACAGCAATAGGTATTTGTCATACTAGTTATGTTGACTGTCTGCTAGCGAGGACAGTTCCATCCCGACCTCGCTAGCAGACAGTCAACATAACTAGTATGACAAATACCAATTGCTGTGAATACAGTATTAATACTCCTAATGATGGACAGTAAATCTGTCCGAAACATGTAGAGTTCTTTACCAAAATAAAGTTGAGAAACAGTTCATCTCGTTGGCTTTTATTATAAGAACCTGATTTAGAACTAGTCCTGTGGGGAAGATAACTGTCGTGGCTGATGTGAACGTCTTGGTTGACGCAAAATGGAAAGGGAAGGTCTTTCGATAACGACTGAATTAACCAGCTTGGGGACCGTCTGACTGTCCGACAATCTGAAGCAATCACACAACTGAGAACAATACAAGTTTCGATTTATTTGTACGACTCTAATTAAGCACACTTCCTTAACACGGAATTACATTAAAATCCGTATACCATTCCAAATGAAAATTTTCGGATTTTCTATCAAACACTGCTATGTAGTCCCATTTCCCCCTAACAGACATATCAATTGGTTCCTTAGTTACTCCTTACACGAACAGTCGCCACTGAACGACAGCAATATCAACTGGGACCTTCCAATCATGCCTTGTTCTTGTCTGTAAAGGCAGCTTATGAACTCATTAGTGCAACGGGTCGCCATATGAGTATCGCCTGCTCCTACACTATTATTGGGCGCCAACACACCGCTCATACTGACGTGGAAGGCTGGCAGTAATCACTTTGGCTACAAGAGGCTGTCCCCTGACATACCCAATTTATTTAAAAAAAAACTCCTTTTCTAACAAATTATGACTGTTGCCAGTCCCACTGACTGTTCAGCCGTCATGCTGTTCTCTATTTATTTGTTCATGCACTTTTTCACTTATTTCTCGCCTGCTAGGCTAACAATGATGAGAAGGGATTTACAGGCCAATGATTGAACCCTACAGCAAGAGTGATCCACAGTACAGCAGTACCTCACAATATTCTAAGGACTTCCTTTCAAATCGCTTCAAATTGGTTCATTAATATCTTACTGTATGACACTTAATAGTCTAAGCTATTGACAACATCACTATGATCTTATTTTAAATTTTCTGCAGTATTATAAATGAAAACATACCTTATCATGCTCATGCATGCTTACAGCTCGTATGCCTGAGGCACCACCCACAACAAGTATGAATATTACGGTCTTCAGAGTCACAATGGTTTCTCTGAGACCACCAGGAGGAACAGATCATATAGTCATTGGGGATGGGACACTGAACAGTGAAATTGTGGGAGCTTTAGAATGATGGTTGATAACATCAGGACACAGTCTGCTAAAGACAACAGATATAAAAATTTGTCCTATAGTAATACTGGTGTCTCAGTCTTTCTCCTAAATATACAGAAAACTAGCTAACAAGTCATGCTATGTTGTTGAGTTTTCCAGTAAATAAATACAAAATGTGCTCTGCAAACGTACACTTATATTTTATCATTCTAATGTGTCATCAACAGGAATTACATTTTTATTTACAGAGTGTAATCAACTAATAAGCAATCCTCCATTCACTAAAATAACTGCCAGCAATCATCAACCCTGGTCTCGAAGGAACTCCTGTGAGCCTGAGGATGGTCACATACATACTCATCATGGGTGGTGTTCCAGGCATATGAACCGTAAGTGTACATGACCAGCAGACAGATTTTCATTTAGAATACTCTTATAAAAAATATTATCACAACACTGTACTGCTATGAATTATGTAGATCTTTATTTTTTAAATCAAATAATGAAGTCTTTAAAAATATATGGGCTAGAGAATTATTTCAAAAAATTCTGAGCAAACTGAGAACCACAGTTTTGATGCATGATGAACTAAAATTATCAGTATTTGTATGTGGATCAAGAGACTTTCTTAGAGCTTAAAATGCAAATTTATAGTTAAGTATTCAATATCAAATTATTCTTCAGCAACATCTTCATCATCAAGTTCCTGTTTCACATATTTCTGTTTTGGTCTGTTTTGGCTTTAGTCTGCATTTCATTACATCTGCACATTTGTCTCCAAATAGAATGGTACTTCATGCCTTCTCTAAAAATTGTGTGTTTATTACTTCTCCATAAAGAGCCACATTTTTTGTGTGTGTGCATGTGTTCTTGAATGTTGGTAATCTAACATGTTAGATGTTTTTAATTCTCATTCAGTTAACTTATTACATTATGGTCTCTGATTGAAGCATATGTCCAGTTTCACTTCTGTTACATCCATGGCTTCATCACTCATTTTTCCATTTCCACTGCAGTGCCGTTGCCTTACATTGCACTTGGTTTTGCCTATCATAATAACATAATTTAGTTAGTAAATTTTATGATTAACATGGTCGAAGGGACATGCAAGACCACAGAATATAGTACACTCATGTGTTTACTTGTCACAACTAACAGATTAGGAAATACAGGGGTAAGAAGACTTTTGTCTGCAATGAAATAAAAAATACCAAGCAATCATAGACAGACATACTAAACTTGACAACTAATTTTCAGATTAAAATATCAATCATGAAATATTTTATGATATAACAATATGTATTCTGCCATCATTTGAAATTGGTCCTTCACTTGCTGTTCATCCAATGATTTCGATATTACCATTTCTGAGATGTAACATGGCAACATACAACCATCTGTGAGAAAAAATAGACTCTTAAAAATAAATCCAAACGTGTTTGAATGTTTGCCCCTGTGATTTGTTTACATTCACTGCAAACGTTGGAACTGTTCGCAACTGTCTCCTTGTTACTACAAAATGTAGTTGTAATGTTTTACTCAGACCAAAGCTGATTCTTGGAAGAAGGACTTTATCTCCCATGATGGTGCCTTTTAAATTTCCTACCTTCAAAGAATACTGTTCCACTTTTCTTGGACTCAACCTCTGAATTTTCCTTGTGCCATATGTTCTGGATTATGTCTTCTGATAATGCCAAGAGAATCATTATATTTTCCCCACTCTTATCCTTGCTGTCATATATATATATCTGTAGGAAATCCTGTGTTTAGTAAAGATAACTAAATGTAATTGAAGTTGAAGTCATATTATAACTTATGTTCTGTCAGACAATGTGTCTTGGTGTTGAGCTTGTTCATGGGCTAATGACAACTTTCTCTCTGTCACACATCTGCAGTTTTGTCATTATGGAGCATCCCCTTGGCAAGAGGAGGGGTATGTTTCTGTCAAGTCTAAGTCTTGCAGGGCATGTACACTACATTTACAAATTTATATGGTGCTACTATCTATTATAAATATAGTGTGTACAATGTGCACAGGGTCACTGTCAGCCCAAGCTTGTTCATCAGTCATGCCTTATCTTCCTTAGCCTTTGTAACAATGGCAGTTTAGGCACTTCAACAATCAACTGTAATGTATGTTTGTATAAACAGACTAAACAAATCAGGTCTGTGTACACATGCAGTATGTATACTTAATCACATGGACCTGACATGAGATGATCAGTGCAGTCCAGTGTCACTGAGTGCTGATTACAAACAAATAAGAACAATAATGAAATGGAAATAGGGTATTTCAATAAGTAGCACATGTGAGACTTGCCACACAGATCAATGGAAAATAAAAACCGTCCCTGGCAGCTGGTGATGATTGAGCCAAAATATAAAATCTAAACATGTGACACAATTTTAGCTTGTTAACATAATGTATGCCCTAGTGCTTCTCCCTAACATGGAGGATGACCACCAACTACTCTAAGAACAACTGTTGTTCCATCCAAAGTCCCAGACCACAGTGCTACAGCGTCTCAGTGCTTGCATCCAGGTAGAATTTCAAGCACAATTGGAAGTGATGGAATATTTGAGCATCAATGAGAGTAATGATAGAGGGGAACAGATAGAAGGGCGAGGTACAGAGCAATATGGTGACTGTCTGAGCCAGACAAGGCTCAATAGGCATACTATGTTCTTGAGAAAATTCCAGATATATGTGCATGACAGCCAGTATAAAACAGATAAGCTAAAGATAATAATGGGAGATTTTAGGTTATCACAGCAAGGTTGCTACATTCATGTTACACCAGAATGTTATATGATGTAGGGTGTAAAACATCAATCAGGGTGACGCAGTCTACTTGGAATGATGAACCCTAAGATGGAGGTACTACGATTCTTCAAACCATAAACAAGTATTTACTAAATTTCACGGCACATTACCTGCAGAGACTTGAATCATCAAAGATAACAGTAACAACCAAGGGGATATTTTTCTTTGTTACAGAACATCAGTGGTTACAGTTTGACTTAGGACCAGCAACAGAGGTAACAGGAATACTGACTAAGGGCAGAGCAGATGCCAAGCGACGCCAATGGATCACCTCATATACCGTGTCCTACAGTAATGATTCAGTTGTGTGGTTCATTTACACAGATGGCAGCAATCTAGGGACTAAGGTCAGACCACTATACCAGTCAGTTCAATGTAAGAGCTCTGAATGCTATGACAGTATGGTTTAACAAGATTCTGAACTGTGCAATTACCACAGAATGACTATGTTCTCTTAAACTTTATAAACATCAGTTTACACTTATTTGAAAATTTGTAATTGTGCATATTTTGAAAAATATGCACAATTACAATGCTGTACCTTGTGTTCATATTCAGTGGCACAAACAAACAAACAAACAAACAAACCTAACTAACTAACTAACTCCATGGAACAAGGTTCTTCTTTAAAACTAGTAGTTAATTTCTTACTCAAAAAATGTTTGACATTTTGTAGTACCCAAAGGCTCCTTACCATGCTCACGTGAGTCAGCCACTTGTCAATATCCTGAGCCAAACCAATTTAGTCCACACCCTCCCAAATGATTTCTTCAACCTCCATTTTAATATTATCCTTTCAGCTATGCCTAGTCTTGAAAGTGGTCTCTTTCCCTCAGGTTTCCCCAACAGAAACTTGCATTCACCCTTCCTCTACCCCATAAGTGCAACATGGTAAACCCATCTCATTCTTCTCAGTTTGGTCACCTGAATTGTTTTGGGAAACACTACAAATCATAAAGTTCCTAAATATGCAATTTCATCCTGTCTCCTGTTACCTCCACCCTCTGAGGTCCAAATATCTCCCTCAGTACCTTATTCTGAAACACCCTCAGCCTATGTTTACCCATCAACCTGAGAGACCAAATTTCACACCCACATAAAATAACAGGCAAAATTATAATTCTGTACATTTTAATCTCTAAGTTCTTTGACAGAAAAGTGGAAGACAACATTCTGGACGCAATGGTAGCAGGCACTCAAGTTAGTCAGCTCGTGATGTCTTCATGAAAGAAATTTTAATTTTTTAGTGTTGTTCCCAAACATTTGAACTTGGCCACAGGTTCAAGAAATTTATTAGTGATCTTACGCTGTGATTTCATCCTGCATCCTATTCAAAAGACATGAACATATAGTTGGTTTTCTAAGCATTTACTTCTAGACCAAACTCCTTACTATCAAGTAAAAGAGCACACGTAATTTTCTTTAATCCTTAGAGGACATATGTTTTAACCCAGCAAAATAACATCATTGGCATAGAAAAGGAGCTGATGTGTTCAAGCCTTACTAATGGCATATTCTAAAACACAGTTGCAAAGCAATGCAATAAAGCATTTCCTTGTTTCAGACCATTCTGAATAGGAAATTTATCAAATGTTTGTCTATCCAGACTTTACTCTGGGATTCATGAAAACACATTTTAATTAACAAGATAAATCTCATGGGTATACTAGACTCAATGAAAATGCTACACAAAACCTTCCTAACATATTCTTGGCTATCTTGAAGTCTATCAATAACTGATGCACTGCCTCATTGTATTCCCATTTTTTTTCAAGATCTAATGAATGCAGAACACATTATCAGTAGTTGATCTGCTACATCAAAACCACACTGATGCAACCAAAAAATTTAATCTAAGTATGGAGTTAACTTGACAGATGTGGGATACAATTTAGTATATAGCTGATAACAGTAATGTACCATCGTAATTAACAAAATCTTTCTCAGTCCCCTTCTTATAAACAGGTACAGTGATTGACTTCCACCTTTGAGGAACATCTTCCTTATTATGAAATGAATTAATAAGTTTTTTTTTATGTACCTCAGAATATATTGCTATATCTCCTGTTTGAATCAACTCTGCTGGAATTTCATCAATACTAGGTGATCTTTATCTTTTCGGCTTTTCAACAGCAATATTAACCTCAGAGGCAGTGGGTTGGCATAACAATGCCACAGCTGTATGTATTGAGTGTGTCTAAAATCATCAAATCAATATAAATTCAATAAGTGATAGAAATTATTCTTCTGTCTATTCAAAATACTGTAGGAAGCTCCAAGCACATCACCCTTCTCACCCTTCATGAAGTTCATTCTAGGCTAGTAATAATTCTAACATTCATTTATGCCTCTGTACAAGTCTCCAATATTCCTATTTGTACAACTGTTTCAAGTTCATTAATTACACCTGTCAAATATTCCCTTTTCTTTGTTTTCCTGAAATGTCTACTTGCATCACAATTTACATTCTTCAGATTATCTGCATTAATTTAACTTGAATCCTGTTAGTTGCCACAACAATTTAAAAATTCAAGCTTGAAAAATGACTACAAATATTGCATAAAATTTTCATACAAGGAAGAAAGCATCGTTAAAAATTTTCCATTTGCAATCCTGGGAACCTATTCCAATACAGTGTATCAGTATCAATCTCAGCCATTTAGCATATGTGCAACAAATGAAATATGATGCAAAAATGAGGGCAGATGATGGAGGCAGTACATTCCTGTGATTTTAAAGAATTACAAGTACAAGCAAAGACTACACTAGACTATACGAGCAAATGGTTTTTAGTAAATGGTTTAACTTTAAATATAGATAAGACAAACATAATTAAATTCAGCTCAAAACATTGCCAAGATGAAACATTTCTAATTAACTATCAAAATAATTCAATAAACAAACCTACTAATACCAAATTCCTAGAGTTAGAATTAGACAAATATATATACTGGAACAACCACATTAATAAAAGTTTACCTAAACTGTGTACTGCATGCTTTATTGTTAGATCTATATACTCTTACAGTAATATGTCCACTCTCAAGATGATTTATATTGCATACTATCATGCTACAATGGAATTTGGCATTTTATTTTGGAGGAACTAGAGAGATAGCTAAAAAGTCTTCCTACCACAGAAAAGGATAATTAGAATTATGACTGGTTCAAACTCTAGAACATCATGTAAACCTTTATTTCAGAAACTAGAATTAATAACCTTGTCTTTGCAATACAAACTATCCCTGATGAGATTCTTGTCACAGAATTTGGAAATTTACACATTTAATTCTATAATTCATGGTTTTAATACAAGAAATCATTTACAGTTGCATAAACTGTCAACAACTCTTACAATAAACCAGAAAGGAGCACACTATGATAGCAAAAAAATCTTCAATAAATTGCCCAAATATATGGCTGAGTTGTTTCTAAAGAAAAAATGTTTTGTATCAAATTTGAAGAAGTATTTAATTGACAAAGCCTGCTACTCAGTTGAAGAGTACATGAACTCTTCTATGTGATGTGAGGTCTGATTCAGGTGTTCTAAATTATTTTAATAATTAATTATGATTTCTTTTAGTGTTTATAACAGATACCTGTTTTTTAACATTGTATTATTTTTATGTATGAGGTTTTTAACCACATTTGTGCTAATGTGAAGCTGGTTTATTGTGTGACTATTGATTGTCTTCTTTCAGATTTATTCTTATGATCTGCTTTATACCTATGCCAATGTGCTGTAAGGATTGATGAGAAAGAAATCTTGTATATATGTAACATATAGGTACCCATCTATGACACTACATGGTGCCATAATCTACAAGATAGCAATGTGAATATTCACTATCATGAAAACCTCAAATCATACAAACAGCAGCAGCATTCACCTCTGTAGACACTGCATTGTTACTTTTGTACAAAGTGTACAAATTGGTCAAGCCCTATCACTCTGTCTTGTATATTACAGATACTACAGAATGGGCTTCAGTAATGGGATTCATGGTAAATCTTGTGGATCAAACATAATTCCATTTAATTTCTTTTAATTTTAACCATTGAATACGATGCTGTGCCACATCCCAGAAGGAAAGAGATCTCAGCTACACTGCTTAGAAAGCCCAAGAAATTCACAAATTTTATTCCCATTTTTACAAATCAAATATAATGTTCCATACTCTACATGAAGCTTAAATTGAATCACAGAAGCAAGAAGTAAATCAAGGACCTGTACAGAGACACAAATTAATGTATGTGAGTTATCAGCATAGAGCTAAATTCTTAGAGATGATGAATGGTTACCTGCTTGCAGATGTACCCATCACTACTGCCAGTCAATAACCCTATTGCCACTGATTTAAATACCCCTTACCTGACATAGCAATTAGATTTAATTACCCCTTCTGTAGATGAATTTCATTGATATGTAAAAAATAATTGAAAAATAAGGGTTGGAAGTTCAAATTTTCACACACATAACACTGGAAGCACATACTTACCAAATATGTAGTCCTACTCGTTTTGTTGTGTGGCAAGCCTCAAAACAGTCGGGTGAAGTCCTGCATCACAGTTCTCACACTACCACACAGTTTCATTTCCTTGTCCATGGCTAGTACACACAAAACAAATTTTCGTCACATATTGGCACTACTGTGGAAAAGTGCAGTCACTGTTCTTTCAAAACGGCCGTGAGGCTCGGACCAGTCTCGGTAGCTCAGCATGACGCCAAAAATGTTCACTACATGCATAGAATACACGATTCTTTCGTATCACGGAAAAAAAAATCTGAGTTTGGCGTTAGCTGCAGTGCAGCTTACAAAATACTCCTCACCGTTGCACAATGTACGAATTGCGCAGGAAAAGTGCCCAATACATATGTACACAGCCGCTACTAAGATTCTTTCGGATCACAGTAAGGTTAGAGTGTGATTTTTCTTGCGGTTACATAAACTACGAAACGGCAAAATGCTCACCGTGTATGCAGCTCACACAAATGTTCCTTCAGATCACATAAAGCTTAAAATCTGATGACAAGCTATAGTTCTTCGAGTAATATTCCATTGTGTACAAGTGACAAGCCAGGAAATTAAAGATTAAGATATATAGAACTATAATCTTGCCGGTTGTTTTGTATGCGTGTGAAGCTTGGTCGCTGACATTGAGGGAGGAAAGGAAGCTGAAGGTGTTTGAGAACATGGTGTTGAGGAGAATATTTGGACCTAGGAGGGACGAGGTAACGGGGGAATGGAGGAGACTGCATAACGAGGAGCTAAGTGATTTGTACTCCTCACCCAATATTGTGCG
>Ga0123352_10020118_pt1 | contig 10636 bp, 8 predicted proteins | sample TergutLab28metaG_FD_89700 | JGI IMG/M metagenome (GOLD analysis project Ga0123352, IMG submission 89700) | Labiotermes labralis P1 segment gut microbial communities from Petit-Saut dam, French Guiana - Lab288 P1 | ecosystem: Host-associated > Arthropoda: Insects > Digestive system > Gut ... | reverse complement strand
TTTGCGCGCTTGTTTTACCGCCAATTTGATATCACCCACATTTTTCATGCCCCCATTATCATTGAGGAGGGTGACATTTTCTCTGTCCCGTTACACTATGACATTATCATTGTCCGGCGACAAATTTTGACTGCATCCTTGACAAGCAAAGCACATATACTATACACTGAATGAGCCATAACCTTTTCGAGATTTGCGCGACGAGCCGCTGTCCTGTTACCTCACGCGGCGATAATTAATCGAAGACTTTTTAGACGTATTGTTCAATAAGTCCATTGGGCCTTCTCACGAAATTTTTTCCGCATATTGCAATTGGCGTGAATCGGGCCTTTTAAATAGACTGCTCATGTGCAGACACACATTTTACACTCGAAAGGAAAGTGTGATTATCATGAGGAAAAAATTTTACGTAGCGTTCATTCTGGCTTTTGCCTGCCTGATTCTCCCTGGCGCGGCGCTGGCAGCAAATGTGGTTATCGGAGATTCCAGCACAAACACAGTTCCGCTCATTCAAACCGCAGTGCAGAATGCCATCAACAGCGCAATACCTCCTGGCGGAGGTGTTGTAATAGTGACCGGAGATTTCCTCAGCGCGAACAGCCCACTCACCTTTAACATCCCCGCCGGCGTGACGGTATACTGGGACGCGGCTTTATCCGGCTCGTTAACCAGCACCAGCAGATATCTTCTGACCCTGCAGGGCGGAGGCACGTTTAACCTAACAGGCTCCATTGACGCTTCCATCAGCAACTCCAACGGCGCTGCGGTGTACGTGGCCGGAGCCGGCATGACAGTGGAGATTCAGGAAGGTGGAGCGCTGCGTTCAGCAGCTGGAAGCAACGGCATCACCCTCTACATCGCAGCAGACAATGTTATTGCATACATTGGATTACGCGGCATAATAAATAATGGAGGGTCAAATTCGGCCGTCAATGTGGCAAATAACCTTACCAACGTGGCCATCGACGTCAACGGCGGCACGATTCTCTCTATACCTAGCGGTTACGCCATCAACGACGGCGGCAGCATCAACGACCCCAACAGCAGCAATACAGTAATCACAGTGAGAAACGGCGGCACGGTCACCGCAGGAACAGCCTGCGCCATTCGCTCCACCGCCACGGGCAGTACCGTCACGGTAACCGGCGGGACGGTCGCAAACGCCGCCTCCAATAACGCCAACCCTACCATCTACATGAACGGCGGCACAGGCAATAACGTAATCATTAACGGCTCAAGTATAGTGAAATCCATGTCGTCAACCGGAAATGGTTTTGCCGTACAGACCACAGGCAGCGTAAGCGTAAGCGGTAGCGCCCAGGTTATCGCCCTTGGGCCAAACGGACGCGCGATAAACCTTGTTGGCGTAAACTCCGTTGCTACCATTGATGATAGAGCAGTTATAGAGGCCACGGGAACAAACGGCGTGGCCATCAGCACTGCCACAACAGCCGGAGTAGACGTTACCAACGCAAGCGTGATAGTGAACGGCGGTACGATTTCCTCCGTCAATGGTCACGCTATCCAGATCACTGGTGCAAACAGCACCCTCACAGTATCTGGCGGTACGATTTCCGCCGATGTCGGCAACGCTGTATACTCTACCTCAACTGCCACAAATTCCTCCATCAACGTCAGCGGCGGCACAATTCTAGCTACGGCGCCTGGCTCAAGCACAGGCGGTTACGCTATCCGCACCAGCAGCACCGCAGCAGGCACACCGTTCAACGCCGTCAACGTGACCGGTGGCGCAGTTTCAGCAACAGGCGCAGGCGGCCACGCTATCCACTCCATCAACACAGGCACAATTAACGTGAGCGGCGGCATGGTTTCTTCCACGTACGAAAGCTCAAATTCTTATGCCATTCAGGCCGGAGGCTGGGTTACCGTTGTGGACAGCGGCCAAGTTTGGGCCACGCTGGGCAGAGCCATCGACGCCGGCGAGAGAATAACAGTGGACAACAACGGTTTTGTGTTTGCCTATGGAAACAGCCGCTTAGAAGTTGTTTCCCGGTCATCATTCCCCCCTGGTAATTTCGGCTTTGTAATATCATGGGGGCCTAACCGCAAAAGCGAATACCTCCACCAAGACACCAATTCCAGAGAAGATATACTAAACAATTGGGCTGGAAGCGGAACTTGGCATTGGTACAACCACCCGATTTATGGCGGCGGCATTCAGTATGTTGCCGGGGCAAACCAGTGGGATTTTTTCCCGATCAGCAATGTTATTGTGTATAGAGACTACGGTTTGATTTTTCACGTAGTGGGATCTGGCGCAGGAGGCGTGGAACATATGTTCCGTGATGATTCCCCCGGCGATGGCGACTATAGCGGCACTGAACCCAGAGTTTTCCCCGGCGGCGGCTTTACGCCATGGACAGAAGCCCCTAACGTACTAACCTTAAATAATTTCAGTTGGGTCACAAAAAATCATTACTCGCTGACCGTATGGAACGCTGCGGGGAACCCCGTACCAGCCACCATTACTCTGAATGGTACCAGCGTGGTAGCGTCTTTATACACGTCAGGCACTTCTTTCGGCATAAACAATAATTCCGGCACAACTCTCTCAATTGAAGGCCACGGATCGCTGGAGGTCAGGGGCAATACAAGGGCGTTCAGCGACCCTCCGATAATAAATATCCCCGCCTTCATCTACTGGACGAACACTGATCCCTGGGCTCCCGACCCTTCGACCTCAGCGGGCAGGGGAACGCCGGTCTATCCGGGCATCACTCCAAACATCGACTGGAACAGCAGGTTCGTGAAAATTTCCTCCGCAGCATTCGCGATAGTGGATAACGTAACCATTTCCGGCACATCAGGCAATCAACTGACACCGCAGACGGCGACGATCCGACTGTACGGAGATACTCAAGCCGCACAGATAGTTGTCGGTGCTGACGTTTACAGCTGGTTCGGCAACCTTCCCTCCGGCGTGACGGTCACGGTCAGTAATATCACCGGAATCAGTGTCAACGACATCGTCATCACTCTCGCTTTCAGCGGAACGCCAATGGAGGGCTTCCATGCGCCGTTCGACATCACCGTTATACCGGGAAGCAGCGGTGCTGTGACTGCACTACCTAACCCTAACGCCATGTTCAACATTGAGGGTATGTTTGACCTGATAGTAGGCGCTGGAGAAGGAGGAGCCGTAACAGTAACCGCTCTTGGAGATACGATTCACGGAACTTACCACGAATTTCACGCGGTCAACGACCTCATCAACAAGAGAGCCGTAGCGGACTCAGGGTACTATTTCACCGGATGGACGGCCATCCCGGCGAGCATTGCCAGCAATGCAAACCCAACTAATTTCAACATGCCCGCACAAACGGCTATTATTTTTGCTAATTTTGAATCCAGAGACACGCCCTGCCGTCCAACCGGCGGCGGCGGTTGCAATACCGGAGTTGGAGCTTTTGCGGCACTGGCGCTTGCAGTGGCTTTATGGCACGGCAAACGCAGGCAAAAAAATTATTAATATAGGAACAATATAGGAGAATAAACATGGCAAAGTTTTTTATCTGTGAACTCTGTGGCAATATCGTAGGAATGGTGAAAGACCGCGGCGGCCCATTGTCTTGTTGCACCGAAAACATGACGCACCTTGACCCTAACACCGTTGATGCAAGCCAGGAAAAGCATCTGCCGCAGGCAACCAAAACCGAAAATGGAATAAGCGTAAGCGTTGGCAGCGTTTTTCACCCCATGGAGGAAAGCCACTACATCGACTTTATATATGTCCAAACACAAAAAGGCGGCCAGTGCGCGAAGCTCGACATTGGCGACTCTCCTGAAGCAGAATTTTGCTTTGTTGGTGATAAACCGGTAGAGGTATATGCCTATTGCAATCTGCACGGCCTCTGGAAAACAGAAATCCGCTGAATATCGCTAAATGCAGCAAAACAGCCCTGCTGAAAAAGCAGGGCTGTTTTTATAGCCGTTGGCTATTTTATGTATAAACTTCTTGCCGATGACTACTGGTGTTTCACCTTGATTCAGACTAAACGTTTGTGCAAATTGCTATATTAGAGCCGTGGACTCTTTTATACCCCCTAGTGGCTTGTTGCCATCTCCTGCTGCACAATCGGCCGCAACTGATATACTGAATAGAGCCGCCAGTTCTTTAACGCGCAAAACTTCAGGCCTGATTACCACGCTTGAGGCCTTACGCCTGAGATCACGGTTATGCAAGTCGTTATCAAGGAGCGGAAAAGATGAAAAACGCAATACTTTTTTTTGTTGTTTTAATTTCTGTAATTGCCGGATGCCTCGTGGCGCTTTATTTTAAATTTACAGGCGACGACGGCTTAATTATAATATCCAACTTTTCGCAGCCGCAATTGAGCCGTTCTTATGTCCCTCCTTCCGAGGTGCCTTCCTCCAGAATTGCTGTCCCCGTCAAGTTATCCATGAGCGATTTGCAGTCGCTCGCCAACAGAAATTTGATACGCCAATACAATGGATACGCGGAGTTAGCTGACAGAAACGTCAACGGCAGGCTGAACTACGCCGTCAGGCGCGAAGGTGACGCAAAACTCACTGAAGAAAACGGGCGAATCAAAATATCCCTTCCGGTTACATTTCAGGTGGGCTTTGCCGGTTACGCGACGGCAGCAATCGCAAGGGTGCCTTTAAGCGTGCGAACCGAAGGCGCGTTAAATATTATTATCACCATCAAGCCACGCATTGAACGCGATTGGAGCATAACAACCGAAGCCGAGGTCGATTTCGCGTGGCTAACGTCTCCCCACATCAACGTCGCCGGTTTTCGGGTAGGCTTGCAAGGCGAGAGTGACAGATTTTTAAGGAACGCCATCCGCGACAACCTGCACAAAATTGACGTGATCATAAACGAAGAAATAAGACTGCGAGACATCATGCAAGCCCAATGGGACAGTTTGGCCGTACCTGTCAGCGTAGCGGACGGCGTATTCCTTCATTTCGACCCCCGCAGCATCACCGCGTCTCCCATCGAAGTAACCCAAAATGAAGTGGCGCTTAGAGCAAGCGTTGAAACAGGAATATCGCTGTCGATTGGCTTGCAGGAAACCCCGGCAAGAGAGAAAAGCCAACTACAAAGAAATTTGCCGCCGCTTGAACAGCACGTACCAGGAGATGATTCGATCAGCCTGAACGTAAGGGCGCTGTTAAACTACGACGCCCTTGAACAAGAAGCAATGAGGGCCTTATCCGGGGCCAGCGTCGATTTGGGGGTCGCTTCGATTGGCGTAAGCTCGCTACGCATTATGGGCAGCGGAGAAAATTTGGTGATAGCGTTTGAGCTAAGCGCCGGAAATTCGCGCGGGACGATTTTTGCCGTTGGAAAGCCTTATTTTGACGAGAGCGCGAGAACCCTGTCCATAAGAAATTTTGACCTGGAAGCCGGAACACGCGCCGGGCTTGTAAGAGCGGCCGCCTGGCTGGCGCGTCCGGCGCTCCTGAGTTTTTTAAGCGACAGATTGGAATGGAAGCTTGGATCTCAAATAGATGAATTGACGGATGAAACGCGCCGTATAATTGCGTCGCTCGATTTAAGCGATGAGTTTAAACTCAGAGGAACACTGGAGTCGGCAAAATTTAACGGCCTGCGTGTAACAGCACATGGAATTGAAATCGGGTTGAATCTGGAAGGGGCCCTCGCGCTTACATACATGCCAGTTTATTGAGCGTTTTGGCTGGCGTTTTCAATCGAAGTTTTTGGAGTGAAAAAATGAAAAGAGCAGTAAAATTTGTGTCGTTTTTTGTTTTGGCGTATTTAATTTTCGCCGCCTGCCCCTCTGCGGCGACGATACCCGGCTTATCGCGCCAGCAGTTGCCAGATTTTTTACATGAAGAGATACAGGAAGAATTACACGATGAAATACATGAAGAACCCCCTATACAAGACGAACCTGTGCGAGAAGAGCTGCTTATAATTCCCAATTCACCGAGGCCGCATCTGGCCCGTTCATACGCCCCTGCGCCGGAGGTTTTCCCCTCCTGGCTCACCCTCCCAATAAGGCTGTCCATGAATGATTTGCAGGCGCTCGCGGACAGAAATTTCATCAGGCAATTCAGCGGAGAAACACAGTATTTCGACGGAGCCGTCAGCGGCAGGCTGGAATACACCCTCAGGCGGGAAAAAGACGTTATCGTCACGGAAGAAGACGGGAAAATCAAAATATCTTTTCCGGTGCAATTTCACGTGCGCTTCGCCAGCACCGTACAGGCGGTGCTTGTAAGAGTGCCCCTCAGCGCGCATACCGAAGGGGAGCTGAATGTTTTTATCACCCTCAATCCTGGAGTAGAGCGCGATTGGAGCATCAGAACCAACGCGGAGGTCGATTTTGAATGGATAACTCCACCCAGGTTCAACGTTTTTATGGGTATTGGGGTGGGAGTGCAAACGGAGTCCGAAAGATTTTTAAGAAACGCCATCCGCGATAACCTGCACATGATAGACAGCGTTGTAAGCAGAGAGATCGGCCTGAGAGACACCATGCAGAGGGAATGGGATAACCTGTTTCTTCCCATCAGAGCTGCGGATTCAGTGTTCCTCCATTTTGACCCTCGCGGTATTGCCGCTCCCCCACTCGATATAACTTCGGACGGCGTTACGTTCAGCGCGCGCGTGGAAACACCCGTGTCGCTGTCTGTAGGGCTTGGGGACGTTGTTCCGGCACGCAGGAGAGGCCTTCCTCCGCTTGAGCAATATGTTTCCGGCGGCGAGCCGGTCAACCTGAACGTGAAAACGCTGTTGAGCTACGATTCCCTCGAACAGGAAGCCATGAGGACTTTATCGGGAGGGGAAATCAACATGGGCGCCGCCACGGTAGCCGTGAGGTCGCTGAGCCTCATGGGCAGCGGTGAAAATCTGGTGGCCGCGTTTGAAATAAGCACCGGAGAATCCAGCGGAACAATATACGCAATAGGAGAACCTCATTTTCACGAAAGCGAAAGAATTTTATCCATAAAAAATTTTGACCTGGGCGCAGGAACACGAGATGAGCTTAGCCGGTCAGCAGACTGGCTGCTGCGTCCGGCGCTGATGAATTTTTTAAGAGAAAAAATGGAATGGGATCTTGGCCTCAGAATAGATAAACTCATAGAGGAAACGCGCGCCATATTTGCCTCGCGCAATTTAAGCGAGGAATTTGAGCTTGACGGCGCGTTTGACTCCGCAAGGTTCAACGGCCTGCGCGTCACCGCTCAGGGAATTGAAATCGCGCTGACCCTGGAGGGCGCAGCGGAGCTGGTGTATACGCCGTTGAGTTTTTAGAGCGTGATTGTCAAAACTACGCCAACAGATTGCTCATAGCGATACAATTAACTATACTGATGCCGAAGGGAGCTGATGTTGAATGCCAAAATCATCGAGCATATATACAAGAGTCGAACCTGAGCTCAAGGAACAGGTGGAACACGTGCTTTCAAAGCTCGGCCTGCCTATGGCCAATGCCATAAATTTGTTTCTGCACCAGATTGTCCTGTATGACGGCCTTCCGTTCGAAGTGAAGCTGCCGCAGAGAAAGCCTCTGAATTATTCCACGCTATCGCGTGAGCAGTTTGATATCGAAATGGAGAAAGGACTTGACGACTTGAACGAGGGCCGGACTGTGCCATCAAATCAGGTCAGGGAAAGCATGCAAAGAAAATACAGAGCATGATTTGGCATGTTCGTTACACAAAATCCGCAGGGCAGGACTTGCAAAACATATACGATTACATCTCGAATGTTCTGCTTGAACCAGGAACAGCGGAAAAGCAGACAGACCGGATTATGGATGCCGCCTATTCTCTGGAGCATATACCGCTATGCCATTGCCTGTGCGATTATGAACCGTGGCACTCAAACGGCTGGCGTGTCATGCCGGTTGATAATTATCTGGTGTTTTATTTTCCTGATGAATCCCAAAACGCTGTCACGATTTTCCGTATAATGTATGGGGGCCGTGATATTGAAAAGCATTTGAGCAAGTAATTGCGCTGACCCTGGAGGGCGCAGCCGAGCTGGTGTACACGCCGTTGAGTTTTTAGAGCGCTATTGTCAAAACTACGCCAACAGATTGCTTACAGCGATACGATTGACTATACTGATGCCGAAGGGGGCTGATGTTGCATGCCAAAATCATCGAGCAATATACAAGAGTCGAACCTGAGCTCAAGGAGCAGGTGGAACACGTGTTTTCAAAACTCGGCCTGCCTATGGCCAATGCTATAAATTTGTTTCTGTACCAGATTATCCTGTATGACGGCCTTCCGTTCGAAGTGAATTTTTATCATTTCGCATAAAATTTTAGAAAGGGTGAGGTCTTATGGAATCTAAGCAAAGCATGTCGCATCAAGGCGCAGCCTGGGCAAAGTTTTTGATTTGCAGCATCATAGGCATATTTATGTTTTTTATCAATATCACTTTTACAGTAGGAGGGGTGACGAGAAATACTATCCCTCTTGACCACCTGCACCACTTCGCGCGTTCCCTGGTTGCCCCGATACCTTTCGGACAGCAGTACATCGCGCTCTTCATAATGATTGTGGGGGCTGTCTATCCTTTTGTGAAGAAAACCTGGAAGGAAAACACCCTGCAGCTTGTATTCACAGTTTTTAAGATATTGGGCGTCGTTGCTGGTGTGATGCATATATTCAGGCTGGGGCCGGATTTTCTGCATCAGGGCAATTTTTTACCCTTCCTATTTAACGTCCTGTGTGTACCGCTGGCGTTCCTTATTCCCGTCGGCAGCCTTTTCCTGTACTTCCTCACAAACTACGGACTGATGGAATTTGTCGGCGTTTACGTGCAACCCGTCATGCGGAAGGTGTGGCTCACTCCCGGACGTTCGGCGGTAGACGCCGTGGCCTCTTTTATCGGAAGCTACGCGCTTTCAATGTTAATAACGGACAAGCTCTATCAGGAAGGAAAATACACAAAGCGGGAAGCGGCTATAATCCTTACCGGGTTCTCCACGGTGTCGATTACGTTCCTGGTTGTGGTGGCCAATGCGTATGGATTTATGGCGCAGTGGAACTTTTTCTTCTGGACAACGCTTCTTGTGACGTTTGCGACCACCGCCGTCACAGCGCGCATATACCCCCTTTCCAGCATACCCAATGAATATTACGAACTCGCAACCCCGACTGAGGAAGAACCGATAACATCCAATCGCTTCAGGACTTCCCTCAATGAGGCGCTCAAAGTCTCAGCTTCTTCTGGAAACGTGGTAAAAAACATGTTCGATAGTTTCACAGCTGGCTGCCGCATGGTGACCGTAATTCTGCCGACCATTATGTCTATAGGCCTTACGGGCATGATCCTGGCGGAATTTACGCCTATATTTCAGGTTGTCGGCTTAATTTTTTATCCGTTCACGCTGCTTGTGCAACTTCCAGATGCCCTTCTTGCCGCCCAGGCACTAGCTACGGGTATTGTCGAGATGTTTCTGCCTGCCGCTTTTATGGATACTGCCATTCATTCAGCCCAAACACGCTACGTTGTGGCAGTGTCCAGCGTTTCAGGGGTCATCTTTTTCTCGGCTGTCGTACCATGCATTCTTTCCACAAAGATACCCTTTAATATATCCCAGCTTGTAATAATCTGGGTAGAGCGCGTTATACTATCGATATTATTCTCCGGCGTAATCGCGCTTATGTTCCTCAGTTAAATCTGCAACAGGTTATAGCGCCGGAGCCGACTGCAATCCTATTAGCAAAAGTTGCAAAACAGCGTAAATGTGATTAAATTTGATATGGAATAATTATGACGTTGCGCTAATCGCCGCAACGCGCTGGAGGTATTGTTATGCTGGATAATAAAACACTGAGCAATGCCATGGAAATCAAACTTGACAACACTCTGCCTGAGTACCCGAAATTTCAGGAAGGTATCAGGAGAGCGCCGAACAGGGGGTTTCGCCTTAACAGAGCGCAGGCTGAAAAAGCCCTGAAAAACGCGCTCCGCTACGTCCCCGAAGAACTGCACGAAACCCTTGCCCCCGAATTTATGGACGAGCTTGTGACATACGGGCGAATTTACGCCTACCGCTTCCGTCCCGCCGGAAGAATCTACGGCAGGCCAATCGACGAGTACAAGGGAAACTGCGTCGAGGGCAAAGCCTTTCAGGTGATGATCGAAAACAACCTTGATTTTGAAACAGCTCTCTACCCGCACGAACTCGTGACATACGGGGAAACCGGGAGCGTCTGCGCCAACTGGATGCAATACGCGCTCATCAAAAAATACCTGGAAAACATGACCAACGAACAGACGCTCGTAGTTTCAAGCGGCCATCCCCTTGGCCTGTTTCCGTCAAAGCCGGAGGCACCGCGCGTTGTCATAACAAACGCCCTCATGATTGGAATGTTTGACAACATCGACGACTGGGAGCTTGCCCAGCAGCTTGGCGTCGCCAATTACGGGCAAATGACCGCCGGGGGCTGGATGTACATTGGCCCGCAGGGTATAGTTCATGGCACGTTCAACACAATCCTGAACGCAGGCCGCCTGAAACTTGGCCTGAAAGACGACGAAGACCTCAGCGGAAAACTTTTTATCACCAGCGGCCTCGGAGGCATGAGCGGCGCTCAGCCCAAGGCAATAGAGATTGCAAACGGCGTAGGGATAATCGCCGAGGTAGACCGCTCGCGCATA
>Ga0123352_10020117_pt1 | contig 10637 bp, 5 predicted proteins | sample TergutLab28metaG_FD_89700 | JGI IMG/M metagenome (GOLD analysis project Ga0123352, IMG submission 89700) | Labiotermes labralis P1 segment gut microbial communities from Petit-Saut dam, French Guiana - Lab288 P1 | ecosystem: Host-associated > Arthropoda: Insects > Digestive system > Gut ... | reverse complement strand
TGTTCTGATTGTGTGTGTGTGTAGCCTTAGGTACGCAGCGTGAAATGCGCATGAGCCATATCATCATCTGTGGCCTGCCAGACACTCCAGTGTTTTTCCACCTTATCACATAAGAGGCACGATTTTCGAAAAAAAAATCTGAACGTAAGATGTGTATGTTGATTTTCTCTACAAATTTTGTCGCAAACAGTTCTCATTCTAAGAAGAAATGAGCTAGATATGATTGATAACGTATGTTGGTCTTCATGTAAAGTATCTATATTCTTGTTAGATTTTAAAGGAACTCGAATTTTCTCGACAGAAAACTGGAAAGGGTATGTAGTCAAACAAACTATGTCAATTAAGATGTTTTAATGACTATACTAGACAACTACATGTTTCGGCCCCTACTGGCCATCTTCAGGTTGTCTTCAAGAGAACTTAAGGTCCTACTATAGCAGTCCCATTACAGGCCTGAACAGGCCCAGCGGATTCTTAGGAAGTTAAGGTTCCCAGATTTCGTGACAACGGCACAGAATGGTGATAGGTTGTCAGCCTTACGCACCGGCCGCCTTCACCCCCAGGAAATACTCCTAGTACTCATTTATGTTGGAGGCTGAGTCGACCCCAGGACCATAGTGCGATCGGAAGGATTTTATGTCAATGAAAAATCCACTGACACCAGCTGAGATCGAACCAGCGACCTTCCGATTTGTAGCACAGCGCCTTAACCACTGTGCTACCGCGGTCCCTTAATATATATAGTAGGACCTTAAATTCTCTTGAAGACAACCTGAAGATGACCAGTAAGGGCCGAAACATGTAGTTGTCTAGTATAGTAATTAAAACTTCTTAATTGACATAGTTGTATTTGACTGCATACCCTTTCCAGTTTTCACACACACAACGGGGATGACACACTTCCAAGTTTCTTGACAGACTTTCGAAAAATGCTCAATTATCAGATTTCATGAAAATCCCTTTAGTGGGAGCCGAGTTGTTCCATACTGACGAAGAGACACGACGAAGCTAACAGTAGCCTTTCGCGGGTTTGAGAAAGGGCCTAAAATGTATGAACAAACTGTACTTGCTCTGTGTAATGAACTTGCACTAAAGAAACGTCTCAAGATTTTGGTTCTTTTCGACCTGCGTGTGACAATCCTTGGACCATATCTCAGGTACCATTCTGTTGAGGTTTGACGTACCTCACTCATGTACATGAGCCTCTGGCTAAGAACAAGTGCTTTAGAGGAATGCAAACACACTTTCCACATATTTTGTTGTTGTTGTCACTGTTACAATTTTCTGTAGGTTCCCTAGTTTATGTGGCCCATATCTTTGCGCCCTTCATGTCTCCTCCCTCACCGAATAGAGCTTGGCAGTCTCAGCGAATCGCCGAAGGCTACAACCCTTCCAAACGCCGGGAAGTCCGCCCAGACAAACGGCGTCAACATCCCAGAAGGCTCTAATCTGCGGAAACGTCGTCGCGAGAACATGGAATTTCGCACCGGGTACCAGAAATGTTGCCATTTCTGACCTCCAGAGATTTGCTGAAGTTTTGCCTGGTCATTGGTGACGTAAGCCGATAAGAGTGGATACACTATGCACGCTACCGCCTTCCGGCAATCTTCCAGCAGCCTACATGACTCTGTCAGTATTCAAAGATTTTCTTACAGAAATTAACATTTCGTGGCTAGACGAATAACGCTGTACGTAGATTATTCTTTCGTTCCAGTAAAGGAAAGATAATCTTTGAATTTGCACGCTAATCCTTCGAGTCCTTATACATAATTTTTTTGTAATTATTTTATGTAACTTGAAGGATTACACAAGTGTACTTTTAGTTACTAGATGGGCAGATTTCGGTGGACTGCACCATACAGAAGATATGGGATGTTCTGCTGACCGTTTTGTATGGATGTGAAGTTTGGTCTCCTATACTGAGGGAAGAACACAACAGACTGAAGATCTTTGATAACAGAGTGTCTGGAAAGATACTGGACATAGCAGAAAAAAGATAAGGCTGCAAAAGTAGCATACTGAGGAGCTAAGATTTTTATCTCTCGCCGATTGCGATTGGTTTATCAAATATGGAAGGAGATTGGCGGGGCATGTAGCACGCATGAGGAAATAAAAATTCATGTTGGGAAAGAGACTGCTTTTATGACACTCGTGTAGGTGTAAGAATAATATTAAAGTTGGTATTAAGGAAATGGACTGGAAAGGTGTGACCTGGGTTAATCTGGCTCAAGGTAGATCACATCTGGCAACTCTGGTGAACACGGTAATAACGTTTCGGATTTCATAGAACTCGAGTAATTTCTCGACTATCTGCGGAACTCTTATCTTCTCACACAGGACTGTGCTTCACGGAGCTAGCTTGAGTCTGCCTACGTCTTGATTTCTCTTGTCAGAATAATACTGCACGCTCTGAACACATGCAAGAAGTATCAACCAGTTCCACTGATTCTTGCAAGTGTTACAGTTCTGCACGTAAATTTGTTCAGTGACATTAAAGGGGGGGGGGAAGAGATATCTTCCAGTGAACTGCAAAATTTATATTGTCGGGTCATACTAATAAAAGAAAGAGCACTATATATGGGGGAAGGGGAACCAGGCACATACATAGCGGGTTTTCCATTTTGTGGTGTTAGGAACGACATTTGCCAGCATCCTAGCAGGTAAAGCGAGACTAATCAAGGGATAGTAACAATTTATCGAACTTTGAAGCAACATCCGCAAAAGATAAGAAGGCTACTGGGATAGATATTTGATTAGAGTTGGACTGACACATATGTATGAGATAAAAATCTGTTATTGATACGTGTTTGACGAATGGTTTAAAACGAGACAAAAGTAGTTTTGCAGAAGCAGAGTGGATTATGGCATCAAATTCTGTGTGAAATATATTAATGAACTGTCAGATTTTGTAGGTGGAAGAAAAGTTGTTAGACAGGGGTGCAGGTTGGCACCCTATTTATTTAACGTTTTTGTAACCGATTTTATCCATTGTATTGGTGTATGATACAATGATTGGAAAAATGTCGATACCTGGTTTGTCGTTTGCATATGATTTATTTCGTGGGTAATTTCCAGTTAATTTTTTGTGGGAGGGGACTGGCCGAGTGGCAAAGCATTGTTTCGAATGAAACTTAAAATGTAATTCGAAGAATATTAAGGTAATAATTTTGAAGAATGGTAACAAACTGTAGGATGAGAGTTGGTTTGTATGCGATAAAACAGTAGGAGGTGGTAAATGATATTTCTTGATTAGGTGGATCAGGTTGGAATAACCTACGTCGAGTCTAACGACTAGGCGAAGACAGACTTCAGTGGCAACTGATAAGGAGGCTATTTATCAAGAACATAGGATATGAAAAGAAACACTTTGTACGTTGTATGGGGTGGTATATGAGTCGAGAGCAATGTGTGGTGTGTAAATGTGCGGGTTGGAGGGGCTGGAAAGAAACTGATGGATTTAAGGGAAGATTTTGTAAAGAAATATTAAAAATATGTCGGTTTGGGGTGTTTGGAGCTGCATAATTGGATCTAGACAGAAATAGGAGGAGAGGAAGGGTATTATGTTTGGCCGTGAAATACTGGCTCAGGATTTTGCACATGGACAGGTATGAACTGATAAGACACCGGTATGACAGAAACTATAAAATTCCGAAGCTGGAGCAAGGGCGTCGAGGGAGAATTAGACAAAATTCAATTGCAATAAATTTGGAAATCTGCTGTACAAACAATTAAATATGTGAATATCGTGGTTTGAAATGGGGATCTGGAGGATAGGAGGAATAAGGAGAGCACTGAATTTGGGGGAAAGATGTCTTTATCTAAGGAGGACGCAATTTTGAATTGTTTAGAAAGGAAGAGGAGGAGATACGAATTTCTGAAAAGCAAATGTCTCGGTATTAATAACGGATCGGCATACAGTAAAATAATGATATGTGCTAATGTTACGGATTTGAGCAGTTCTTGGGAAATGTAGCATAAGGGTAGATGTAAATGGGAGAATAATCTTATAACTGTAGAATGAGGAATGGCTGAGGGAGAGAAGAATTACTACAATAAGCATGATAAGAGTAGATATTGGCCGGTGGAGGATACAATTTTTAACACCATAGATACACTGGCTACATACTGCAAATACTTGGTGTTAGCAGATGCAGTTTATTCTACTTAACATTAAACCAACCAATGTTCTATTATATTCTGTCCTACTCTATAGTTTCTTAGATTCTCAAGAAATTCTTCGTTACATCCAATACCATAAACACAAATGTCCACCACTGATAAAATTTAGAGCCAATTGAATCATTACGCTTCTTCCTATTCTCAAGATCAGTTTACTCTTTGGTTCCATATATGCTGCATTGTACTTCATATACTATCGTAAATTATGGTAATACAAATAATGTGCGAATTTGATACCCTTTGTGGGGACCATGTTCCCTGTCTTGACTTTCATCACGCCAACACCGTAGGCAAGTACCAATAGTCCAATTTGTTACGTACGTTCTGCTATCCTTTCCCTGGGTCCAAATATTCATTTTCGGACTTCAGTCTCAGACATTCCGAACTCGTGTTCTCTCCCGAGGAACAGACCCTGTTTCTTGGAGAAACATCTACCGTGTACGGACTGAAATACAGCGGTGTAATTTCCTGAAAGCTTACAGTTGTATCACATTTCACATCATACATATCGCTACTACTCGAAACAGCTATGTCATAATACTTCCAATGTCAGAGTTCGTCGGAAGCCTGTGCAACGATGGATGTGCGGTTTGAATTTTCCGAGAAATTTCCTTATTATTTTGTTATCGTACTGTGGAATAAGCAACGTCTGAATTTCCCGCGTGTTCTCCAAAGTTGACTTTCATGTGTCTGGTGCACGTGTAGCAGCCAGTTAGTAACTTCTGGGAGATTTAAGGTCTGGATTTCAACAACAGCAGTTTGTTCAAGCGCATACGTATTGAGGTTATGATAGCTGCGCGATGTAGTGTGTCCTTCAGCATGGCGGAGCATGGATCAGATTCCACTTGGTGATGAAACAAATATGTAAATCTGCGCTACTGTGAAAGGAAGAGTTTAATCCCATCCCGTAAAGTTAGCAAGTGCAGATCCCAGTGGCCGCGCGGTCTAAGACGTGGGTCTGCGACCGCTCCTTTGCTATGATGGCGGGATGGAATCCCGCCGGAGCATGGATGTCTGTTTGTTGTGAATGTTGTGTGCTCTCAGGTAGAGGTCTCTGCGTCGGGCTGATCACTCGTCCAGAGGAGTCCTACCGAGTGTGGTGTGTCTGAGTGTGATCGTGAAGCCTCGATATTGAGCAAGACCTGGCCCACTGGGGCTGTTGAGCCATAAAAAAAGAGAAGAATTAATAAGTAATAGGTCTATTGATGAATTGTAACTTTGTTCATGGAAGGCGTTACGCAGTCTGGAGGACTGGGAAGTAAAATATTATTGAGGGATTTGACTGGAAGTTACTTTTGTAAGAAAATTAGAGAATTAAATATGTTGAAATTTAAAAGTGAATGAATATAATATTAAAGTGACTGTGTATGAAACTGAAACATTCCAGCGAAGGAACGTAGTGTCTTCATATTCAGGATCAAGTTTGGACAGTTTGACCCTGAAGATGAAGGCCCCTACAATGCTTCGAAACGTCGGAAACCACTCGCCTCACGACGCAGAAGACTGGGATCTTGAGCAGCACCGCTATCATAACTTCAGATCTCACACCCATCGCAATTCCGGGTGAAGCAAGCCACCGAGATTATTCACGCTGCAGTTTCTCGTACGAAATCTAAAAAAGCCGTGAACTGAAGGGCTGTGATTGGAGGGAACTGTGCCGTTTTAACTACATCGAACACATTCCTGCGAAGAGAAGGTGACGCTTTGGGAGCAGTGGCTCTGTAGGAAGTAAGGCAGTGATCGCATGTTACTTCGGTTCACATCCATCCCTTCAGACGCTAATGCTGAAATGCCTCATTCGATGTTGCTCGCTCTGGGAACTTCCTGCAAAAAAAGGCGTTGCTTGTTATGGTATTGTCATCGGTTTACGTACTGGTGGCGATGATGTTTTGGTCACCTGTATTCGTACACTACCTAGCGATAAGGTACTTCTGACATTATTTCTCTCAAACTTAATTCGATGTCACCTGGCGTCACTAACTCGGCAACTGATTATGTTAGCTGGGAGGAAATTCAGAGAGTTCGGTAAGAGCTTCAGCACCCCGAGTGATTTCTATCATCTGTACGCACGAAGACATTAATGACCACTTGAACTGTATTTATATTCTACCAGAGCCTCGCATCTTGCAAGGCATAACGTAGCATGAATAGCCACAGACATGTACTGCATTAAGCGATCGACATATTTCGTTCCGGCTTGACAAGAGTTCACGAAATGGACTTTCAGACATGTTAAGGATAATAATATGGTTACTAGACAGCGTAATCTAAAATGTAGTGTAAGGACGCATGTTAACATTGTAAAGATATGTATGCAGGTACGTACGTGTGTGTGTGTGTGTGTGTGTGTGTGTATGTGTGTATGTGTGTATGTGTGCGTGTGTGCGTGAGTGAGTGAGTGAGTGTGAGAGTGAGAGTGTGAGTGTGTGTGTTTGTGTGTGTGTTTGTATGTATGTATGTATGTATGCATGTATGTATGTGTGTGTGTATGTACGTACAGTACATACGTACGTATGAATGTATGTATGTATATATGTGTGTATGTATGTATATATGTGTGTATGTATGTATGTATGCATGTATGTATGTATATGTGTGTGTGTGTGTGTGTGTGTGTGTGTACGTACGTACGTATGTATGTATGTATGTATGTATATATGTAGGTGTATATAGTGCATATATAAAAGTAATGTCTATAATTACTTATTTTAATCCTGTTACGAAATCGTAAATAATAATTCATGGGAAGAATACGGTATCTAATAACAACGTAATGGATCTTGAACAAGCGTGAACAACTATTTGTGATTTTTACCCCGGAGGGTGATTCCAAGCTGCATCGAAACATGAACGGATGTTTCTATATAAGCTGCTGAAGTACATGTCTGGTTTTGGCGGTAAAATCTGTGCATTGTGCCTCACTTTAAGACAGTCATTATATCGAGATTTTTGCTGTCAAGTTACATTCAGCTTTATATGGACTATTCCCTAATTTCTTACATACAAAACCATAAGATTTTTCTGCTTCCATTTTGTTCCATCACACTACTTAAACATGTTTACGGCCTTGCAAACACAGAAGGATGCTTTGTTGAAAGACGTCATTTCCATCTTACTTGGAACAAACGCATTGTAATCAGTGTTTCACCACAAACAAGACATATTACGTCACCACAGTAGACAACTCGTGAAGTCAAATAATTATCAGGGTATTACCGACAAAGTATTTTTGTTTTCTTTTTCCCCTGGCTCATTGCTTTCACTCTGAGCACCAACACTGCCTGGTGAAAAAGTCTCACAATAAATTTGTCCATGATGCAAACTCGTGTGTAACGAACCATAAATCAAGCGATCCACTATTACAAGTACTGGACTATACAGGTGAGTTCTACATTATAGTAAGTAGTGTGCGCCAATTTGTCGGTAAGTGCTTGTTATTGATAGAGCGGTGGTGGAGAGAACTTCAGAGAGAAAGGTGCGGTCATAGGTGCATAGCCCAACAGAACTGCATATATAAATTGCTAACAAAGAAAGGAGGGCATACAGAAACATAGCAGTCAGATTTGTGTAGCCATAGGCAAACAACTCGGCCTGTACGTCACGTCGCAATTACAAGAAATTATATCGATTGTACTAGTCATTTAAAACACATTTGAAATTACGGTTCTGCCACACGCCTAGGTGTTTGCCGTCATGTATAGCCTTTCAGAAAACGTTAAATTGAATTTTGTTCTTCATATTATCACTTATTCAAAGATATTTTTTATATTTTAAGTTCTAATACAACTGTAATTGCTGTTGAAGTTTATATCAAAACATAATTCTGACAATATTCTGAATTTTCATCAACAGTGTTGGGCTTTATTTACCTTTACGATTCGAAATTTGGAAAAATTCTAAAGCGGACACTGGTAGTGGTGTGATGTGACCTGACGAACATTCTGGCTGAAACAACTTTTTCGAAAATATTTAGAGGAGACTTAATCAGTTACAAGACAAAAATCGTATAGTTTTATCGACCTGTTAAGGATGTCCGTTTACTCTGGAGTCCGATATTTATGTGACGGGGTGTCACATGTCCAGCATAAGGAGAAATTGATGTTACGTGCATACTGTCACATGTCCAGCATAGCATGTGAAGTGAGGTGAAGTGTAGTGATGTGAGGCGAAATGAAGAGGTAGGAAATTTAAATTTGGTTAAGCCAAATGATAGGGTAGTGAAATGTAGTTGGGTGAAGTTTAAGTGAAAGGAAGTGAAGTGTCGACAAGCCTAGTGAAGTGGAGTGAAGTGTAGTTGAGTGCAGTGTAGTGAAGTGTAGCGAAATTCTTAGTAACAGGGTGTCTAACATTATTAGAAGATATATAGATCATATGAAGTTTGCTGCTTATATGCCTTTTTCATTTATCACATTCTTTAATACTCTTTTGGTTCCAATTTTTATCATTGTATATATACATATAGTTGTACGTTTTGCATGCTTCTGTTTAATTTTGTAAATTATGTATTTTTATTGTTATGTTTATGTATTCTGATTGTTATGTTTATGTATTTTTATAGTTATGTATGTTCTGTTCCATTGTGTTGTTCTGTGTATTGTTTGTGTGTAAATGTGTACTCTACTACTGCCACCGGCTGTCAACCCAATTGCAGTTAACATAATATATCATGTCATATATCATATAATAAGAATAAATTGTTAATACAAGATGTAAATATGGTGCGACTAACAATCGTCAGTATAGCTCTGTGCAAAGAAATCTTTTCGTGGGGCAGACATTCTTGTTATTGCTTGACATTAACAAACGCACCAATTTGTCTTTGTTGGGATGTGAGTACAGTATTCTGGCAACGAAAGTTTGAGGAAGGCTCTTATACATGGTTAGTGTTCAGCCAGATAAGGCATTTTAATCACCTATAAGTTGTAGCACCCCGTGAGATTACGTGATATAGAATTTGAATCACTGGGCTGTGCTTTTCTCTTGGGTGTTTTACCTGCCGGCAAGAGAAGTATAAATTGTTCTAAGTAGTCATCTGTAATCCCTTCCCTTTGAGCTTCTGTCTTCCTATCTTCTGCACTAGATGGCGTGTTGAATTTCAGCATTCAACTCAATAAATTAGATGAATTTTGCCTGTGGCCATGACATAAGTATTACTTATTCTGATTGCGTGTTCATAGCCTCAGGTATGCAGCATGCAATGCGTATGCGCCATTTTATATTGTCATCTGTGGCCTGTCTGGTTCTGTGCCACATTTTTCCACATTATCTCATAAAAGGCACGACTTTCGAAAAAAAAAAAGCGTTATGGAACATAAAATGTGTTTTGATTTTCTCTGCAACTTCTGCCTGAAACAATTTTCATTCTTAGAAGAACTGAGCGAAATATGATCATAAATGTATATTGGTCTTTACGTAAAGTACCGGTTATTTCTATCAGATTTTAATGAACATTGAACTCCTTTGACAGATTTTCGAAAAGTATTTAAATTCCAAATTTCATGAAGATCCGTCCAGTTGGAGCCGAGTTGTTCCATGCGGACGGACGGATAGACAGAGGGACAGACAGACAGACAGACACACGTGACGAAGCTAATAGTCACTTTTCGCAATTCTGTAAACGCGTCTAAAAAGCAAAGTTTATCCTGTGACATTCCGTGACTGCACAGTGATGAAGTTGAGGTGTAGATTTACCCATTCACAACTTCGGCGGTAGAAGGGGGTGGGTTGTCAACCCCACGTCCCAGCCGCTTTACCCCCGTGCAAGATACCATATACGCATTGTACAGCAGGCTAGGTGGGCCTCAGGGCCGGTATGGGTGGCTACGGAAGATCTCATCCCCCCCCCCCATCAGGATTAGAGCCCCGGACCATAGCTACAACGTCTACGCTGCCCCGGCCGGCGCCAAGTACGGTAATGTTCCGATTACTGTACCCGCGAATATGAAGACAATTTGTCGGGGCAATAAAACAATTTTCTGTTCATACTGGATATGTTGTAGTCCTTGGCGTTTTGTCGCAAGAGCAGAGAAATGCGCCACAATGAAAAGATCGACATTTGTGCGCCGTCGTAAACGGTTTTGTTGGTGTCACGACTCGTGTGGCGTGGGACCTACATTACATCAGACAGTACTGTCTCCTCATGTGACACTAGGAGCTGTATCTGAACATGGTTGTACGGTCAAAGTTTTTTTAATTCACCAACTGATGCACAGGGGAATTGTCTTAAAAACAATTTTAAAATTTACATTAAAATTTACATTAAAACAGCTCCGACATGTTTCGGTGCAGTCACACCATCATCAGGGAGCGCATTAATAATGCGCTCCCTGATGATGTATTAAATTTTAAAATTGTTTTTAAGACAATTCCCCTGTGCATCAGTTGGTGAATAAAAAAACTTTCGTGATATCAAGATGCATGGTACAGATGTGAAAAAATGGTAGTATATAGTATATAGT
>Ga0123352_10020116_pt1 | contig 10637 bp, 6 predicted proteins | sample TergutLab28metaG_FD_89700 | JGI IMG/M metagenome (GOLD analysis project Ga0123352, IMG submission 89700) | Labiotermes labralis P1 segment gut microbial communities from Petit-Saut dam, French Guiana - Lab288 P1 | ecosystem: Host-associated > Arthropoda: Insects > Digestive system > Gut ... | reverse complement strand
CTGAACGTCACTATATCACGATGCACGGTCAGCTGAACGTCACTATATCACGATGTACGGTCACCTGAACGTCACTATATCACGATGCACGGTCAGCTGAACGTCACTATATCACGATGCACGGTCACCTGAACGTCACACTCAGCAACTGACTGACTGCTCGTTCTCTAATGTCTGTCTCTCTTGTCAAACAAACAAACAGGCCATGTCACAATATCCGTCGAGCAAATGAACGACCCACACAGCTGAACACCAATCTAAAGCAGACCAACTCAATTCTTATTTGGAAGAGAGACATGTCAGACCTCTACCCACGTAGCACCTGACAGGTGCAAGTGCGGAGGGCATTTAGAGATTTTAACTACCACCACCCCCCCCCCTCGTGCATTTCGAACCGAATACAGAACTTTACCTTCCGTTTCAATTTTTAAACCGGCCAATGGCCAGACGACCAGTTTTATCTTCTCATTTTCTTGATTTGAAGAGATTTGAACTACGGACCCTGGCCGGTTTAACTGTGCAGTACATATGTACTGACCATACGGTTTCACCGTGTTGGACCCCACCAGTTTACAGTGTTTACTGAAACATTATATTGTAAAATGTGGTGGTAGAGTTGCTGGCGGTTGTAACATTATTGTAGGTATTGGTAAACTGTATAACGTTAAATTAATATATTAAATTTTGGGATAAAAATATTAGATTGTTAAACAATATTTGTATGTGTAAAAAGTTAGATTTGAGGCCTCAGTTGTGTGATACAGGGTGGGGCATAAAGATCTCCCACTTTTCGAAGAGGTATAAAATTTGAAAGAAGCCATCTAGAAACAAAATTGAATATATTTCTGAAAAGTACATTAAAACAGTTTTTAATGGATTTTAGAAATCAGATCAGACATAAGGCGGCCGTCGTTGGCAACACATTGCTGAAGACGTTCCCGGAAGTTCTTCATCACTCTCCGGGTTAGCTCAGGCGGAATGGAGTCGATTTCCTGTTGTATCCTTTCCTTCAAATCCTCAAGAGATGGAGGACGATGTTTGAAAACCTTTTCCTTTAGGTATCCCCAAAGGAAAACGTCACAAGGGCTTAAATCAGGTGACCGTGCCGGCCACTCCACGTCTCCCCTTAAAGATATCAAACGCCCAGGGAACAACAACAAAGCCCCGATGTTCATCGGTCCAAACCATTATGGGTACTGACAACGGTAGAGGCTAACCAACCGCATGACACTACCCCCACCTCTCTATCACCACTACAGCCCACACAGTGCCCCTTCGAAAAGTTGGAGATCTTTATGCCCCATCCTGTATAATGTAGAACTGATGATATATGTATATACTTGTACATAGTGCCGGAAAGCTCAAGTTGGCGGTGTGAGAGTCTTGGACTTTCCTTATGTCAAACGTCTGACTTTTTCCTTGCGCTGTGTCATTGTATTGCTGTATGGTTCTTACATGTAACTCCCGTTGGCATTTAGTGTACTAAGTCTGTACTGGCTGCTGACTGCACGGAGCGCCTCAAATACGTCGCTGACAGTAAGACAACTGCTTTGTGTAATGTGACGTCTTATGACCGACGTTTGGAAGAAATCTGTTGCCACCAACCTACACCTTACACCTTGAAGATGAAATTCACTGGGCTTGCCGAAACATTCCTGTTTATCTACTGGATCATATGACGTAACATCACAGGTGTATTTACATCTTTATGTACGATAGGGCTGAGTGAATTGTAAGTTTTGAACAACAGACGGTATGCGATTCCTATCCATCAGCACACAATTTGCAGCCTCGGAATTATTGCCAAAATTTTGAATCAAAATTTCCCCGACTTCACGGCCGGTGTATCGAACTGCCACTCACATACACTGAAGCAGGAGGACAGGGAAGACCTCAGCGAGCATATGTGGGAACTGCAGGCGTGGCGGGCTTCTCACATTTCAGGCGTTCATTGCGAAGTACAAACAAAGAAACGCCACATATTGCGACCACGTCAGTCCGTCCGTCATTCTGACTTATTGTAACGGAATATCAGCGACTGAAACGTTTGTCGGGTTTCATGCACCTCGGCGTTAAGATTTCTTTATAAGAATTCGCCGAGAAAAAAAGAGTTTCGTCCAAAATCACCGCAGAGACAGTGACACAAAGGCGTCGATGCCCGCAATTTGCACGTTCATCGAGTGATTTTGGTAAAATCAGGTATAAAAATTCTCCATGTCATGCCAATGGGCAGCTGCGAGCTTCATAAAACCCCGTACTGAGCAAATCTTACTTCACTTACAGAACCAAATTACAGCTTTTCTCCGCATCTTCCCCCACTTTTCATCCGATTTGGAAAAAAAATATGTAGAGACAACCAAAAATTCATACAAAGTCTTTTATGTTCGTCAAAATGTAAGCAATGAGTGCCACAAATTACTTGGAGGCTCAAACAGTGGCGTATAAAAGCACCCCCCCCCCTCGTTCGCATATCCCGCGACGCGGTGTCCTGGGTCAAAGGGGGGCCCCAAACGTAGGGAACAATATAATTAACTGTAAATTTTTTGAGACTGGGTTCCGTTTCTAGTTACAGAAGAAACTATTCTGGATCTCCGTAACGCGGTACGGGAGTACTTCGCTAATAGCTAACGGGGCCGGGATTGTAGAAGCGCATGGGGAGGGGTCGACCGGTTAGCTATGCCACTAGGTGTAAATAAACTTCTATCAGCATTTTCCACGTCTATTGTCCAGTTTTGGTGAAATTCATTATAACAGATGTGCAGAAAAAAAAACAACTGCTGAAGATCATTTTCGCGTTCCTGGGTAGAGGATGTGTTTCCCTCTGGCCATAACGGAAATTACATTAACGCGCGTACCGTGCAGCCGAATGGCATTGCGAATATAAAGAACACCAGTAATTCATGTAGAATAACTTACGGTTTATCCTATCTGTAACATTTTCAATTTGTGTACTGGATGGAGATTCAGTGGTAGGCTTCATGCCCGGGGAACATTGAGACGAAAGTGAACCAGACGCGGTAATGAAGAGGAAAAATTGGTGTTGGAACTGGAAATGGGAAATGGTTGTGCAGCCCCTAATCCGGTCACTGTAGTGATGTACCGAATTGTATACTCACAAGCAATGTTAATAAGTAATTAGTTAAGTGTCCTTCTTAAGAATCTAACAGGTCCTCAGCTAGTCAAGAAATCCCCCCCCCCCTTCCGGAAGGTTCATTACCGCATTCACAACAGCCCACCAACTGTCCCTATCCTGAGCCAGATCAATCCAGTCCGTCCCCTATCCCAATTTTTGAAGATCTATTTCTGACTATATACAAATAAGCCCACTATCAAACGTATGTGTAACATTTGGAAGTAACCTTCTAACCTGCCCATTCTCATCGTCTAAATCTGTTTGTCAATGCTTAGCTATTCATGTTTCACAGAACATCCACTTCTTGCTTTCTGAAATTTCTGTTTCGCTAAGTTGTCACGCTGATTTCCGTCTGGTGGATGGGTTTTAGGCGAAATGGAGGGGTAGAAAGGGAGGGTGGTATGCCGGAGATGTGAGTGTTGCTCCGTCAGGGATCTCCAAAACAAGTTATTATGAATAATGAACCTCAGGCTATTCCCCTCTGCCCGCCCACCACCAAACGCAGTTCTCCACAAGTTGTGCACAAACTTGGTCTACGACTCGCCGTTTGAAGATTAAACACAACACAGCTAAACACGAGCAGAAAGGGAGACAATGCTATAGGTAGAGGCAGAGGAGCAAGTAGGACGGAAGAACTGTAGCAAGTCAGTCGGGACGTGAAATGAATTATTTGCGACATCCATTTAGGGGCTTAGAATTCATTCACCCCCATCCATTCTCATTCTTGGCCAAATTGGTGTGGAAAATCATGCACTACGGGGCTTCACGAGTGGGACGGGTATTCTCTGTGGGGGATGAACACACCCCCTGTTGCAATCGCGGAGTTCTGGCTTCATTACTCACAGTACAGCTGACCCCCCACCCACTTCTGAAAGTTCCGAGAAAGCAAACATTATAGCTGAGTGGGTGTTTGGTTAGGCGGTGGGCTGGATAGACGCGACTTCCAGATGTGATTCAACTTGTGGAGCCAAATGAATGTGTGTGTGTGTGTGCTCATTAGTTTGCACAGAGATGGAGGCAGGGAATCAGGATTCTAATGGAAATGACGGTCATTAATTTTCTGTACCTGTTTGGACAACATTTTTCATGCTTTCAGAAGGAAATTACGTGTTTGGTTATAGGCGATAGAACTAAAAATGAGCGTATACAGGGCGTCCCTTATGCCACGTCCTCCAAGCACTAAAGCTTTATGGCATAACATGTCTCAATCCGTCTGTGCAGTCCATGACACCCGACTTGCTCAAGCGAACGGTCTTCATCGTACTGGAATTATGAACTTGAAATTCGGCCCATCTGTTCCTGTTATGTGCGTAACAAGCACAAAGCTGTGGCTGAAATAAATACAAATGGACATTTTACACGCATAGAAAATAAAGTAGGAATCAGTTCTGTATGCTTGTGGTGACCGTGTTTACACAATTCTGGTCTGAGCACTGCGTAACGCATGTGGCTCTTCAAATTGCACAAGGGTTAGAATGGGAGAAGTTTTGGAAATCGAATGTGTCCTTCCCCGTGCAAAAGAGAGGCGAGGGGTAATTCTGGTTCCTTACAGGTTGCACTGACGTTGTAACCCCACAAGGTTTTTCTTTTTACCTGAGGAAGGATTAAAATCAAAACCTGAAATGGCAAAAGTCTTACTCTTTGTGCTTGTTTCAAACACCAGACGACGGAAGAAGTCCAGAAGCCAGATAGCCAGTCGTTCCTTTCTTTCTTTTTACCTCCATTCCTTCCATTCTCCCTTCCTCCCTTCCTTCTTTCCATTCTCCCTTCTTTCCTCCCATATTCCCTTCATTCCTTTCATTCTCCCTTTCTTCCTTCTTTTTTCTCCTCCTTCCTTCTTCCCTTCCTTCCTTCTTCTCATCCTTCATTCCTTTTTCTCTTCCTTCCTTCTTCCCTTCCTTCCTTCTTCTCATCCTTCATTCCTTTTTCTCTTCCTTCCTTCTTCCCTTCCTCCCTTCTTCCCTTCCTTCCTTCTTCCCTACCTACCTTCTTCCTTTCCTCCCTTTTTCTCTTCCTTCTTCCCTTCCTTCTACTCTTCGTTCCTTTTTTCTTTCTCACTTCTGTGATTCTTTGATTTTCCTGCAATTTCCTTCTTAGTTACAATATTATACTTCTTTTGTTCCTTATGTCTATTACTTCTGTTATGCCTTCCTTTATCCGTTTCCCATTTCACCTGTTCACTTATGCATGAGCCGTGAAACACCGCAGCACAACCTCTCAGTTTCACCAGACACCGCCAATAAAGTGCCTGCCTATTCAATTAGCCATCTCATAACACCGCAATGTATCCACACCCTGTCGGCGGTATAAACAAGCCACAATACTGCTTTTAATTGCCCAACCAACTGCAGCACTAACACCCCAAGTCTTATAATGTCACTTCCTCCAGTCTTCAAGTGCGTTCAGGAAGTAACGTTTGATCCCGGGCACATTAAAATGTTGACAACCTACCGAAAACCATGGTGACATATCCCACAACATTTACATAATAGTCATTAAGCCCCAGCAGAATTCACAGCCACTAAATAAAGCAAACAAGTGAAAGTTAAGTCCCCTAGACATTATGCGAACGTAACCTCACACAAAGGCGCGAATTTACCGAGGATTTTAAGGCGCTGTATACAAGGTGGTGCAGTGAGAAGTCTCTACATTGTTGTCACAACAACAATGAATTTAGTAATTTGTTTTCTGTTTGTGGTTAAGCGGAATGAAAGAGTTATTAGATTAGCGGTGTGTGTCCGTCTGTCTGTCTGCTGTACCACAAGCAGACACATCCAGCCGAATTAGGGACTAAACGACGACGCAAGAACTGCAGACATTAATAAAAGTTAAGTGAAACGATAAGGTGATTAAGAAAGTTAGACTTCTAAGAATTAAAAGATACTGGGCGTTGATTCTTAAAAATTATCTTAAATGACAAAGGGAAACCTAAACCCCTGATGCATTCAAAGAGCGGTTACTTACTCGAAGAGATATAGAGCGTGATTCAAAGAGATGGACTCAATTTTGTACTTCTATATTTCCTGAATTATATAAGGTATGTGAATGATCTAATAAAATTTGAAAGATCAGATCCTAAACTTTCAAATAATATCGCTAAGTCATGCAGCAGCGTCAGTTGAGAGCAAAATGGCTACTATGTAGCACAAGATGTTTTGCGTTCGTGAGTTCATTAAAACTGAGTCGCAGACTGCTGTGCAGCTTGCGTTTCGTCTTCGTTTCAACACTCAACCTCCAAAGATGAAGAGCATTCGCCTTTGCAGTCACCAAGCAAATAGGCTTTCGGTGTGAAGGCAAAAGCTCCGGCCAACCACGTGTAGCAAGACATTCTTCTTCGGGTGTGGAACAAATTCAGCTAACGTTTAGATGTTATCCTTGCGGCCAGAGATGGACACATTGAAAATTTATAAACTTCATTTTGAGTATAATCAAATGTAATTTGCATAATATTTGTCACTAGTTCTAATTTTGAAATATAGTTTTACGAAATTTAGTCCATCTTTTTGAATCACCCTGTATTATGAACAATTCATAGCGCAACTGAGCTAAGATGCTTATTTGAAATCAAAGTTTGGGGCAGATGAGATGTCACTGGTGATGTCTGAAAAGGGGCTATAAGTTTATTGTATTTTAGTCAGGTTACTGGGTATTAACAAAAGCTACACTTTATTTTTCCTGTGGCGCTGCGGCCCAAAGCGGGCCAGGGCCTTCACATTCTTGAGGTTTCTAGATCACACACAACGACGCACCACAGTCGGTAGGACTCCTCTGGACGAGTGATAAGCTTGTCGCAGAGACCTCTACCTGACAACACACAACACTCACAACACACAAACATCCATGCCACCGGTGGGATTCGAACCCACAATCTCAGCAGGCAAGCTGCCGTAGACCTACGCCTTAGACCGCGCGGTCAATGGGACCGGCATAAGCTACACTTGTTATATACAAATGTAAGACAAACAGAGGCGAATGTTGTTATACAAATGTAAGAGTAAAGAAGAAAAGGCTACACACACATACACACACACACACACACACACACACACATATATATATATATATATAAGACAAAAGGAGTACAAGCTGCACTTGTAAAAATACAAGACAAAAAAGAAGAATAAAAGATAATAATGATGAAAATAGAGGGAATTGATGATGATGATGATGAGAAGCAGGAAGTGTGTTAGAGGGGAAAAGGACAATTTGAGGGGTGTAAAGGTTCCAAGGACATTCTTCAAGTTTGCACCGTGCATCAATGATAATTAAACACTTTATTGTCCAACTAATGCACAATATATAATATGTAGATACAATTAAAATTATAAAATATGTAAAAGTGCTTCAACATGTTTCGGATCACAGAGGATCCATCATCAGGGAGCCTTGTACAGTGCGCTGTACAATGCTCCCTGATGATGGATCCTCTGTGATCCGAAACATATGGGAGCACTTTTAAATATTTTATAATTTTACTTGTATCTACGTATTAGGTATTGTACATTATTCGGATAACAAAGTGTTCAGTTCCAAGGACATACCCACTCGTCCTTCTGTGCAAAGGTGAAATGTAACTTGTCTACTACTTCTCCTAACTCTTAGCTGTCTCAGACCTAATACAGAACACGTTTAGGTAAAAAGATTACTTCCTATTTTTATCAATATGTACGGCAAGCAGCACGACTGTCAAACATAATTACAAGTACAGCAGACGTGAGTCCAGTCCTTCGTATTTTCAGATTGGACACAATCACGTAGCGGCCCCAAACTCTAACGACACCCGGGCGGGCCAGACAGATAATCTTGACCTTCAGGTGGGCTGCATATCACGTTAAGAATTATGTAGAGGATGAGTGTACTGTGCGAGATTTGAGGTTCTCACAAAGTGTCACTGAACACTCACACATCTTTGAATGTGACGCCGTGTCGTTCGGTGAGTGTTTTCTCGACGTTTCGAAAGAATTCTAACAGAATTCTCAGCACGGGGTTACTGACCCAGCGACATAACAGCACTTCAATTACCGTAAGACCTGAATCATCAGTAAGCTTCTAATTACAATCAAGCAGGCGGATGAGAATAATTGATACTTGTAAAAGGCGAATTATAAAATTTACTATAATTTTCACATTTAGAACTTTACTGTACTGTTAACCCTATACCGACATATACATTACGGCTACACGCGGGAACTGCGAAACTTTATTAGGCGCTTTCGCAAAACTGCGAACAGCGAACATTAGCTTCGTCATGCCTGTCCGTCTGTCCGTCCGCATAGAACAACTTGGCACCCACTGGACGGATTTTCATGAAATTTCATTTGTGAATATTTTTAGTAAAATTATCGCGTAAACACATATTGCATTAAAATCGGAGAAGAATAAATTGTATTTTACATGAAGACCAAAATAAACTTTTGACTGTATATCGCTCATTTCTTCGTAGAATGAGAAATGTTTCAGGCAAGCTGTGCAGAGAGAATCACGACACACAATTTGAGTTCAGTAACTATTTTTCTAAAATCGCACCATTTATGAGATAATGTGGAAGAATGTCGTGCAGCCGGACAAGCCACAGACGAAAATTCGGCGCGTGCGCATTGCATGCTAGATACCTAAGACTACAAACACACTCAGAATATGTAATACCTATTGCTTTTACACTGCAACAATGGCTGCAACAACGCGCCTCAATGTTACGGTAGATACACAGAGTGGGCCAAAAGTAGGTATCTAGTATATAGTTAATTACTGTATACCTACTTTTGGCCCACACTGTACATTGCCTGTCCTGTTCAGCTCTGACACTGCAGGCGATGGACATTTTAAATTGATAGGAATTTGGACAATGAGCCGAGCCACATTTTGTAACTGGACTAAGACGAGTAAGATGGCGGCGGAAACCGAACCGGCAGGTTGACAGGCTGAGACACCTCATGTAGTCGGTGATTAGGCTAGGTGCTGGTCAACCGGGGGATGACAGTTCAATTCCCAGCTGGAGCGGGAGTTTTTTACTTTCTTCAAATTGTCCAGACGGTCTCTGGGTCCCACCCAGTCCACCTATTAAAGCGTAAACCGGGGTTATCTCAGGGAGGAAGGCGGTCGGGCCTGAATGTGAAGCTACAACTGAATCTTATGTTATAGATTAGGAATTTGTTTTGTTTAAACGGGCTACTTCTGCATTGATATTCCTGTTGTGCAGAGGGAAAACTTAACACTTTTAGCCTACTGTACCTTATACGGGTGATTCAGAAGGAAAGGTCAACATTTTGGGAGATGATAGCGCCGGTCATTTTGAGAAAAAAAAACAGTTCATATGAACATGTGTCTAATTCTGAGTGCTGACTGACACACAGCAGCTAATTCTACAAATGCAAAAACAATGTTAATGTTTGTAAAGAAAGATAAATTTCTGACCGCTAATTTAAATTTTACTTTAATTTAATGTTAACGAGAAATTTGTTAGACAGAAATGACAGATATTTTAGGGTTCACCATAAATTTTCGAAAATCCCACTGTAAAATACCAGCGAACTTCGAAAAACAAAAATCTAGGGGGAAGGGCAAAACAGTGGGCGCCTGATTCAAAGAGCTGTATCTCGGCTACCGTTCAGAATTGGCTACATGTTTCGTGAATTCAGGCTCCCTCGGCGGTATACATGAGATCATCTCCCTTCTGGGATTTTACGATACTATCACTTCCAAAAATATTTACCTTTCCTACCGAATCACCCTGTAGAGATTCTAATCAACAGTCAGTTACATTTTTCGGCCATGCTACACCATTCACGACCTGAGGATAGCTTAACATAGTCGAAACATGCAGCTGAGTGCAGACTTCAATAAATAAGTATTATGTTAGACAGTTACTGGTATATATACCACACAGGGATGAGCTAGGTAAAAACAGTACTGCGGCTTGTGCTGTTAGAGGCTACTGACAAGGCAACCAAGCAAATCTCGGTCACACAGTCGGTACGTCTGGTCGTACGAAAAGATACTCCAGACCTTACAAAAAGCAAATCTCCGCAAAGTCTGTGTTTAAAGTTTACCGCTATGTTTCATACGTTGCACAGGAAGTGTTTATAATGCCAGCTACACCGTCCCTCGCATTCTACTTTGCGTGTGGTATATGAAAATTTTTGAAATGGGGCATGGAAAATCGAACCGTGGAAAATGGAGGTTAATGGAATGAGTTATTACAATGTTTACTCATTGTTAAAACGTGTCACCGTATGCTGAATTGAAAGAATGCTACCTACTGTTCATCCATTACTGTGCATGAATGTTATAGTAGTCTGAATATATCATCTGTTTGGCTTTACGACGCGTGAAACAGGTCTTAATGAAATATCTGTATAGTGCAGTGTGGCTGCATGTACTGCTCTTACAATAAAACAAAATAGATGCACTAATTTCCCAAATTTATTTTTGGAATAAAACTCTACATGTTTCGGACAGTTCCTCTGTCCATCATCAGGAGTTTTCCACTGTACACACAGCAATG
>Ga0123352_10020115_pt1 | contig 10637 bp, 4 predicted proteins | sample TergutLab28metaG_FD_89700 | JGI IMG/M metagenome (GOLD analysis project Ga0123352, IMG submission 89700) | Labiotermes labralis P1 segment gut microbial communities from Petit-Saut dam, French Guiana - Lab288 P1 | ecosystem: Host-associated > Arthropoda: Insects > Digestive system > Gut ... | reverse complement strand
GATAGGATCCCGTTTACAACGGTAGCCAGCGAAATCAGCAGGAAAGGACTCGAACAGTGGCAGCTGCAATGGAACAACGCGGCGAAAGGAGCAGTATGTCGATCCTTCTTCCCAAACCTGGAGGAGAGGTTAAAAACAAAAATCCCGATAACACCCGAATTCAGAGCACTCGTCACTGGGCGTGGAAAAACCAGAGCTTATCTACACAGATTTCAGATAGCAGACGACCCAACGTGTCCCTGTAAAGAAGCACAGCAAACATCCGACCACATAATCTTCGAATGTAATATTCTCGAGGCACAAAGAGGTTCCATGATAAAGACAACGGTGTGCAGCGGAGGGTCCTGGCCCCCTCCAAAGGACGAACTGACAAACAAGTACATACAAACATTCGCAACTTTCATTGAGTCAATTGATTTTCAAACACTGTGATAGTTAGTTATAGTTCGAAAAAGATCTCCACATATGGTGCCAAAAACTGACCAAAAGGACAAGCAGTGAATCACATGAACACTGGAACATGTAGTATTACCATGTAATGGAACATGTTGTAAATAAATATTTATTTTAAAAAAAAGTCGCGTACGTGTGTGGTGTAAGTAGGAGTACAGAGAATTGACTGTGTCAGTTTCATAGAAATGATCTAGTTGTTTTACTGGATATAGCGCTCCGTTATTTTATTTCAAAAATAAATTGAGTAAATAAAACAACAAGTAAAAAAAAGAAATAATTAAAACTATATGTGATTCGGTGAACCACACCCGTTTCCCGTAAGAGGTTTACCTACCGGACTGAGCGCGTCGGGACAACAAAGTTACGAAGGGGGGTCGTGCAGAGCACTCAGATTTTCGAAATATATCCCTTTTTTGCAGTCCACATAATTTTGTGCGTGTGTGTGGGGGGGGGGGGATACAGTTCCCTCGTGACAGTTTGTTACTTGATTCTCATACAAATTCCCCTCGTGGTTAGGCCCACCTGTATTAAAAGTGGCAAATCCGCCATCTTGCTCGGTGTTCAGCTCAGACTGTTTGAAGCTTTACATTATACGCATTGAATGCTCCAAATATTTGAAAGTACTTGCTGATTATCCTGCATATACACCATCGCGATGACCACGTACTCTCCGCACGCAACGGGCTGTTTGCTTTAATTCGCACTGCAAAGTTTTCACTTCCTCCCTGCTGTATTGAACATACATTACTTGGGTCTAATTTTCAATATGGCGCCGTTGCGTAGAATTCAACTGCATCTTCCAGCGTCAATGAGCTCGCAGGCATCCAGCAGAAGTTCTTGTCCTTTGTCATAATTTTCGGCGCGTTCGCAAAACTGCGAAAAGCGACCCTTAGCTTCATCATGTCTGGCTGTCTGTCAGCATCGAACAATAATATAAATAACCAACTAGATGCAACAATAACGGCTTATTGATAATTTCAATCAGCTGAACATGTTTCGGGCGATAATTTTGCCCATCCTCAGGAGCACTAGACTGTGTTTACAGCTTGTGGTATAATGCACCGACGATGTTACCTACTGGTAGCATCGCCGATGCATTATACCGCAAGCTGTGAACACAGTCTAGTGCTCCTGAGGATGGGCGAAATTATTGCCCGAAACATGTTGAGCTGATTGAAATTATTAATAAAATTATTATTGTTGCATCTAGTTTGTTTATATTATTGTATCAGGGATTCACGGCCACACAAACATCAAACGCATCGAACAACTCGGCTCCCAATGGACGGATTTGCATAGGATTATATATTTGAGTATTTTTCGAAACTCTGTCAAGAAAATTCAAATTCCATTAAAATGTGACAAGAATGACAGGTACTTTGCATGAAGATGTAAGTGCATTTATGAAAATATCTCGCTAATTTCTTGTTATGATGATAAACGTTCGGAATAAAAGCTGTAGAGAAAACCAGACACACATTTTGTGTTTAATAACTTCCCCCCCCCCCAACCGAAAATCGTGCCGTTTATGAAAGAATGTGGAAAAATATTGTAGAGCGGGGCAGGCCACAGATGGCAATATGGCGCATGCGCATTGCATGCCGGATACCTAAGGCTACAAACACACAATCAGAATATGTAACATTTATTGACTTTCTACTGCAAAAACGGTTGCACTAACACGCCTCGATGTTACGTCACACGCACGCTGCCTGCCTTGTTTCACTCAGGCACAACAGCGGTTCTTAAACTGGGGTTCACGTGCAGATTTCAGACGGTCCGTGGATTGGGACGGGGGAAAAATTACAACTTGACGTTCACTAACCTCCAACTGAAATTTAGCTTTTAATTCAACGATACATGTGGGCAACAAAGTAATTTATAGTATTTAAAGCGCCCTACACACTCTCGGTTAAACTGAGCGATTTTACTGCGTGACGTCATACCTGACGGAAAAACTGTGTAAACTGTGCAGTTTTGACAGGCAATAGCGCAGGCCTCAGAACTGTCCTTTCCAGTCGTCTTTCACACAGAGAACTGCGCAGTTCACTCAGGGAATCCCACAGTTTCCTCAGTTTACCTGCCGACACCACGATGGCATCATCTCAAGGCACATCCGTTCCTAGCAATTCATTCAGCAGATGAACATCGCATGATATATTCCTTTTCAAATACCACTTCCTACTCCACATTTTACGCTTTCTTTTCTTCTTTTCGGATAACATTATGGCCGATGTGGCTAGCAAACAGCAAACGACAGCCTTGTTTTTATCCATCACAGTCACACGCACAAGAAGACACACATAACTGACCAAAAAAAACTGACAAACCTGATTGAAAACCTGTGTTGTGCCGGAGAACATACAGTTCAGTTTTTCGTGCAGTTTTTTTTAACACAGTTGAACTGCACACCTTAACTTAGTGAGTATGGGGCCCTTTAGGGTGCATGGGGCCCTTTAGACTCCAAAATTTTTGTTACCTTCAATAAATTTCAATATCTTTATTTTATGGATGTACATATATTTTCATGAGAAGGGGTCCGTGGGTTTCTTCACACTCCCAAAGGGGTCAACTGCACAGAAAATTTTAAGAGTCCCTGATGTAAGTACAGTCACGCTAATGTTTCAGCTCCCCTCACTTTTCACAAGCTACGTAACAGGAAGCGCCAAATAGAAGTGCCTGTCGTTTTATACACATGCTTAAAATTGAATGAAGTCCTACCCTTCCCGTTTTTGAAACTGTCAGCCTTGTGCCAGCACGAAACCTCATACATTTTACTTTGTTTACACATGACGCTGCAAACGTCTCTGAAGGTCTGTTAGGTGCACATAACCTTCTGCTACTGCTGATGCCGTATGTACATATATTGCTGAATTAGGGAAAATCCATTTTGATTAACGATTTATTGACTAAGATAATTATCAGCTCTCTTTTGTTTGTTTTGAGCTGTATACGTAAGCGCCCTCTGCGAAGTAGGATGGTCAATATTTGAGAGCGTGTTTGTGTCTAATAATGTTTCATCTGGGAACATCAACAATGAGACGGCCCAGGGTCGAATACGGCTGTTGCGCCACGGGGAAACGAACTGTTAGTCAGAAATAATTTGGTTCTTGCTGTTAAATCCGCGTACTGCCTTATACGGACACGTGATGCCTAGTGTAAGACGAGACCTCAAACTTGGATGGATGCTCTTACACCATAATACGAACAGGAAAACCGATATAAGCTTGAACAAGGTGTAGACAATAAAGGTACAAAAAGGTAAAGGTCAACCTATAACAGGCCACGAAGGCCCTGGGGGGGGGGAGTAGAGGTATAGCTCTACTCTTTCTTTAACCTCGGCGCTAGATAGGGGTGGGTGGTCAAAGCCACGACCCGGCCGCTTTACCCCCGGGAAAGACCCGGTATCCATTGTATAGGAGGCTGGGTGGGCCCCCCCTCAAGGCCGGTTTGGACGGGTGCGGGAAACCTCGCCGCCACCGGCATTCGATCCCCGGACCGTCCAGGCCGTAGCGAGTCTTTAAACAGACTGAACTATCCTGGTCCTAAGCGTACATAATGCGTTAAATAAAAGCGACATTACATACTCGAGTTCGAGGGTGCAGATTGGCTATATCTGGCTCAGGATAGGGGCTATTGAACAAGCGGGTTCAGTAGACTACGGGGAAATTCTTAGTTATTTGGGGGATTACAGCTTCAAGACTCAGGTTTCCTGAGACAGGACGCCACGTCGAATGGTAAGCAGAATATCAGAGCCGCAAATCTCATGGCTACCAGCTATTCACAAAAGGAATCTCCTCCAACCCGTCTATCAGTTATAATATTTCCCAAGCAGATGATTTTCCATTTCCTTTTCCGTGGAAAAAAGAGTCTAATTATCCGCTCGTTCGGTGCTTCCCAAATAACCTAACCTAACCTAACATAACCTAACCTAACCTAACATAACCTAACCTAACCTAACCTAACATAACATAACCTAACCTAACATAACACAACCCAACTTAACTTAACTTAACTTAACCTTACCTAACCTAACCTAACCTAACCTTCCCACCTAACCTCTTCTATACTCACTAAACCTAATCTACATATATATATATATATCGCTTATTCTCTGACCACTGTCTTCAGTTTCCCTGATGAAGTTAGGCTTCTAACATTCCACGTTCCAAATCCCATGTCTATTTCTGTTCCTTACGTTATTCTAGAGGATCTGTCCAAATCCGAGGCTTTGTCAGATGTGTAGCAACATGTTCACTTTTACTGCGAGAACTTTTTAGCACCTCGCCCGAAATTCTAGCCGGAGGACCGCCCCTTGTCGTCTGCCCGCGACGTATTTTTTAAAGTATTCACAGCTGCGCTTCATATCTTGAACCTGAGAACGCGCCAAACAGAGATGAGGGACCGACATATCAAGGGAGTTAATTTAATATCATTACAAATTATCGTCTGTAATTAGCGCTTTTCTGTGGTTCAGCACTCAATAAAGGTGACTGAAAAACTCCTTTAGAATGGATATTACAGCCGATAGTAAAGGCATCGTAATTGCTGTTGTTGGTACAGGAGGTGCTGGAAGCTACCGTCCACCATAAGACAGACAAATATCAAACTTTTTGCGAAATCTGAATAAGCCAGCTGACATTGAGGTGTGGAGACTGTCGATGCAAAAGATTTCCTCACGTAGACTCACTGTCGGCTATGGAACATTTGGGCTGTATAAGACGAAGTTAGTATGCATTTCAAATATTTGTTGATAACAAATACTATCGGTATATTTATTTAAGTCCATCAAGGTGTCGGTGTATTTTAGGAACACAGCTGACGGGGCATGTGGAGGTCGAAGGAGTAACACCGGAAGCACTGTGCTTTTAGCAGCTGTTAATAGAATACAGTTAGTAACCCATTTCACAGCCAGGATTGAACTTTGATTGTACAGCGCGAACTGAGGATCGCGGTCATTCCGGTTTCAGTAAAACGTTTTGGACATCCTACTCCTTTTTCGCGGAAATTTTTCCCTTAGGACAAACATTACTGTGTAATCACGTAATTAGACTTAAACATAACTGTTTCACGTGCCCTTATGGCGGTGGAGCCGTTGGCTGAGGCACTATGCTACAAGCCGGAAGGTCGCGGGTTCGAATGCCGATGGTGTCATTGGAATTTTTCATTGACATAATCCTTCCGGCCGCACTAAGGCACTGGAGTCGACTCAACCTCTAACAGAAATGAGTACCACGAATATTTCCTGGGGATAAAGGCGGCCGGTGCGTACAGCTGAAAAACTTACCGCCTACATGTGCCGATTGTCTTGAAATTTGGGAGCCTCAAACTCCTGGCAGCCTCAGGGCCTGTCCAGGATTTGACTTGCTTTTTACATTATTTATTTATTTAGCAGGATGTTCGACGTTTCTACATCTTCCTGCGCCCATTTGACAATTATCCTATCTCCTTCTTCCATTTGTCTCTGTCATTCCAGTCTTCTTCCATTAATCCCTTTTCCCCCCAACAGTCCTCTAATCCCTTCCGCCCAGGTAGCTTTAGGTCTTCCTCGTTTCCTTCTTCCTGGTGGGCTCCATTTCATAACGTTTCTTGGTAGTCTCCCCTCTTCCATTCTCTGAACATGTCCATACCATTTTAGTTGTTTAGTCTTAATATCGTCCAAAAGAGACCTTGTTACATTCATTTTCTGTTTAATAATAATGTTCCTAATTTTGTCCTTCCTGGAAATTCGAGCCGGTCGTCGCCAAAAAGCCCATTTCTGTGGAATTCAGTTTTGCTACAGTTTTTGCTTTTAAACACCCTGTTTCTGCTCCATATGTAATTGTACTTTTAACTACTGCATGATAAATATGAGTCTTTGTTTTTGGGGTCACATCACGGTCACGTCACGGTCACATCACGGTCACGTCACGGTCCCACAAAATGCTGTTTAGCTTCGTTATAGCCGCTCGTCCTCTATTAATTCCATCATTCATTTCTGGCTCGTGATTTCCATCTTTGGTTATTCTTACCCCCAAATAAGTATATTCATTTACATGACTTATTATTCCCTTCACGTCTTCTAGTTGTAAATCTCTTGATTTGTCTACTATGGCCATATATTTAGTTTTTTTTAACATTTAGTTTTAAACCCCACAATTCATACTCATCTATTAATTTCTTTGTCATGTATTCCTTTTTACATAATATAATATAATATAATATAAATATAGAAATAATAATAATTTTGGGGTACAGTCTAAGGCACTTGTACTTAAAAACTTCTGAATTCCTAAACTGGTATAAACCGGTACAAATTACACAGCAACAGGCAGGACTAACATACCAGCAGCAAGAAGGAAACTCTGAAGTACACAAACACTGTGGAGAAGGCAATTTCTCTAAAAGGTGTCGAGCACCTGGGCAATTAACTCCCCACATTTCATGACAGACGACAGTTCATTACCTTGTTCACAACAGTCCGCCATGGCTCCTATCATGAGCCACATTATTTCAGCACACGTTCGTCCATCTCCGAGACCAAGTTCATCACTTTTACAAGTCTGCTTCTAGGGCGAAGGGTCGTTAGACTACAATATTAAAACAATATGGTTAAAGGTAAAGGTACAGCTTACCCTAGAACAGCCCACGAAAGCCCTAAGGGGGAGAAGATCTTTCATTAACCTTGGCGCTAGATGGAGTGGGTTGCCAACGCCAGGCCCCGGTCGCTTTACCCCCGATGACACCCATTGTGTAGGTGGGTAGATAGGTAGACCCCAGGGACGGGCCGAATGGGTGCGGAAAATCTTGCCCCCATCGGGATTCGATCTCCGGACCGTCCAGGCCGTAGCGCGTCGCTATATAGCTCCTGAGCTACACCGGTCCACTACATTAAAACAATACTTAAAGATATACAAAAACTAAAGTGCAATAATTTACATCATTTTCCGTGCTACTGACACGTGGTTTACGTACTGCAGTTCCTGAACAAATGCCACCAATAGCTGAAATGTAAAGGTAAAGGTAAAGTCTTCCCGTTACAGTCCCGGTGTGGCCCTGAGGGTGGGTAGAGGTATAGCTCTACTCTTCCATGACTGCGGCACTAGAAAGGGGTGAGTGGTCAGCAGCACGCCCCGGACGCACTTCACTCCCGGGAAAGAACCGGTACCCATTTTACAGGAGGCTGGGTGGGCACCAGGGCCGGTCTGGACGGGCGGAAAATCTCGTCCTCACCGGGATTTTTTTAAATTTGAACCCACTGTTGCACATACCACTTACAAGCAACTAAATGAAAGGTCTGCCATTAAATGAGTGTTCTACCATTTCTTGCTCGTATTTCGTATCACATTCCGTAACTTGCGAACTTCATCGCAACACAATACTGTCCATGGTTACGGCATACCGTCTTTCAGTATCAACACCTATCGTAGTCTATCGTTTACTCCCTCCATTTCTGTCACTGTCACTGTCACTCTACAATCGCACTTCGAGTCTGGCCATTCACCCAGATTATGCCCACCATAACGTATCTTCCACAGTGTGTGGGCAATGCCTGCAGCACATACAGTTGCGGCACACAGCCCTTACATTTTATACGAGTTGCTGCAAGAAATGAGTCAATACATATTGAAGCCCGTACTTTGAGTCAAATTTCCGTCACCCCCATAGCTACTGACACCAAATACAGGGCAATGTGCGCTATGTACCCCCGTAGCTACTGACACCAAATACAGGGCAGTGTGCGCTCTGTACCCCCGTAGCTACTGATACCATATACAGGACAGTGTGCGCTATGTACCCCCGTAGCTATTGACACCAAATACAGGGCTGTGTGCGCTATGTACCCCCGTAGCTACTGATACCATATACACGGCAGTGTGCGCTCTGTACCCCCGTAGCTCCTGATACCAAATACAGGGCAGTGTGCGCTCTGTACCCCCGTAAATACTCACACCATATACAGGACAGTGTGCGCTATGTACCCCCGTAGCTACTGACACCATATACAGGGCAGTGTGCACTCTGTACCCCCGCAAATACTGATACCATACACAGGACAGTGTGCGCTCTGTATCCCGTAGCTACTGATTCCAAATACAGGGCAGTGTGCGCTCTGTACCCTCGTAGCTACTGACATATACAGGGCAGTGTGCGCTATGTACCCCCGTAGCTACTGACACCATATTCAGGGCAGTGTGCGCTCTGTACCCCCTAACTACTGATAAATATACAGGACAGTGTGCGTTCTGTACCCCGTAGCTACTGATACCAAATACAGGGCAGTGTGCGCGCTGTACCCCCGTAACTACTGATACCAAATACAGGGCAGTGTGCGCTCTGTACTCCCGTAAATACTCACACCATATACAGGACAGTGTGCGCTATGTACCCCCGTAGCTATTGACACCATATACAGGGCAATGTGCGCTATGTACCCACGTCGCTACTGATACCAAATACAGGACAGTGTGCGCTCTGTACCCCTGTAGCTACTGACACCAAATACAGGGCAGTGTGCGCTCTGTACCCCGTAGCTACTGATACCAAATACAGGGCAGTGTGCGCTCTGTACCCCCGTAGCTACTGATATCATATACAGGACAGTGTGCGCTCTGTACCTCCGTAACTACTGATACCAAATACAGTGTAGTGTGCGCTCTGTACCCCCCTAACTACTGATACCATATACAGGACAGTGTGCGCTCTATACCCCCGTAGCTACTGACACCATATGCAGGGCAGTGTGCGCTGTGTACCCTCGTAACTACTGATAACATATACAGGACAGTGTGCGCTCTATACCCCCGTAACTACTGATAACATATATAGGATAGTGTGCGCTATGTACCCCCGTTGCTACTGACACCAAATACAAGACAGTTAGCGCTATGTAAAATAGACTAACAGAAAATCAAAGAGCAGACAGTTCGGATATTCATAAATCTTGCCGACATTACAGTAAATTTCAGTCGCGTTGGTAATGTTCCTTCCTCATTTATCAATTTACTTCTACAGTATTACATGAAACACGCGAGCATGAAGAAATAATTAGTGCAGGCAACAGTAAACATTAATTTACGAGACACGTTGAGTTGGCGTACGGGGATTAAAAAATTATGCAAATTTCATCAACAACACAAATTCTATAAAAAAAAATGACTAACTTATACTCTCTCTCTCTCAAAAAATGAAAGAAATGCATTTAGAGCAAATATTTGGGATATTTACTAAGCCATATAAACACGGAATTCATGCAAATGTTACACAAACATCCGGAAGTCGGTATAGTGTCTATGCTACGGGATGCACGATCCGGGGTTCGAATCCCGACGGGGGAAAGAGATTTTTCACCTCTCCAAATCTTCCGGACTGGCTGTGGGGCCCAGCCAGCCTTCTACTCAATGAGTACACCGTTCCCTTCCCGGAGGAAAGGCGGCCGGGACGTGAAGACGGACCATTCACCATCACCCCGTGCGAAGGTTAAGAATGAGTGGACTTATACCTCTTCCCCCATACGCCTTCACGTTTCAAGATATATTTAGTTTTATTTTATTTTTCTTTATTTTATTTTATTTTATATTTTACATCCCAGACAACGGGAGATCTTCATTACAAACAGAAAGTGGTTAGTGTTTGCCGAAATGATAGGTATTGGTATTCACCGTGAGAATCACAGAAAATATGCAAATACACGCAGCGATGGTAAGCAGATGGTGCATGTATTAACAACCCTGCTTTAAAGAATTCTGTTAGTTCTCCGCAGAAAACAAGCCAATAATGATGGATATTATAAACTAAATACCATTTCAATTTTTTTAATACAAAAAGAATTTTTAGAGCGTCTTCATTCGTTTGTTTATCGGAAAGTGAAAAATTTAAACCATTTTGTCCCCCTTAGCTAAATGATTTTTACTCCTCACCCAATATTGTGCGGGTGATAAAATCGAGAAGAATGAGATGGGCTGGGCATGTGGCGCGTATGGGTGAGAAGAGGGGGTGTATAGGGTCTTGGTGGGGAAACCGGAGGGAAAGAGACCGCTGGGGAGACCTAGGCGTAGATGGGTGGATAATATTAGGATGGATCTCAGGGAAGTGGGATGTGGGTATATGGACTGGATTGGGCTGGCCTAGGATACAGACAGGTGGCGGACGCTTGTGAATGCGGCAATGCACCTTCGAGTTCCGTGAAATTCGGGGAATTTCTT
>Ga0123352_10020112_pt1 | contig 10639 bp, 7 predicted proteins | sample TergutLab28metaG_FD_89700 | JGI IMG/M metagenome (GOLD analysis project Ga0123352, IMG submission 89700) | Labiotermes labralis P1 segment gut microbial communities from Petit-Saut dam, French Guiana - Lab288 P1 | ecosystem: Host-associated > Arthropoda: Insects > Digestive system > Gut ... | reverse complement strand
GTTCGTGGCCGCGGCGTCGAGGACCTCGGCGACCGTCAGCGTGTGCGCCGGTCCGCGGGAGCCTCCGCCGGGCACGGCCACGAGGACGCCCGCGGTGACCGCGGCCGCCGTCAGCCCGGCCAGGGCGGTCCTGCGTACGCCGGTGGCAGCCGTCACCCGCAGGACGCCGGCGACCGTGTGCCGCCACCGTGCGCGCCGGCCCTCGCGGATCTGGGAGACCAGGCGCCGGCCGCCCTCGGCGAGTTGCCCGTCGGGCGGCGGGGCCGTGTCGGCACGGAAGTCACGCAGCTTCGTCAGCTCATCCATGGCGGTGCGTCTCCTGGGCGAGGATCGGGTCGAGATCGGGGAGCGCGGCGCGCATCTTCCGGCGCGCGCGGTTGAGGCGGGACCGCACGGTCCCCAGCGGGATGCGCAGGGCCTCGGCCGTCTCGTCGTAGGACAGGTCCGCCCAGGCGATGAGCAGCAGCACATGGCGGTCGCCCTCGGACAGCGAACGCAACGCCGCGGCGATGGCCGGACCGGACGCCTGCGCGGTGACCTTCCCGTCCACCGCGTCGGTGTCGGACCCGGAGGTCCGCGCGAGGGGGTCCACACCCGTCCTGGCGAACGCGCGGTAGGCGCGCAACTCGCTGCGGCGGTGCTGGCTGATCACGTTGGCGGCGATGCCGTACAGCCAGGGCAGTGCCTTGGGGCGCGTGCGGTCGTAGCGCGAACGGCGGCGGAAGGCGATGAGGAACGTCTCGCCGACGACGTCGTCGGCCAGAACGGCCCCCAGGCGTCGTGCCACGTAGCGGTACAGCTCGGCCGCGTGCCGGTGGTAGAGCTGGGCGAAGAGCTCGGGCTCCTCCTGCGACCGGACGATCAGCTGGGCGTCGTCCAGGGCATCCGGCACCGGTGGCGGGGAGGGCGGGCCATCTGGCGAGGGGCGTATGGGGGCGATCACGGATCTCCGTTCCTGCGCTCGGAGGGAGGCGCCCGGACGGCGCGCCCACCTCTCCTTGGCCGCAACGGCGAATCGGGTTCACGGGGGTGGGCCCGCCACCCCCACTGTGCAGCAACCCCCGCCGCGCGCAAGCGGCGTGAGGCATCCCCGGGCTGCGCCGCCGGGCAGGCGTCACGCGGCCGGCTCCGGCCCGCGTCCTTCGACGGCCGCACGACGACGGGGACCACCCGCCGTCGCTCCCGGCGGGACACGGGTGGGCACGGCGGGTGCGGTGGCGCTCGGCGACGGCGCTCGGCGGTGGGGCTCCGCGGTGGGCTCCGGAGCGGGGCGTGGGCTGGGGGAGTCAGTAACCGGCGGTGAAGCGCTGGTTGAGGTGGCGGGGGTTCTCGATCTCGTCGACGAGGGCGACGGCGAAGTCCTCGTACGAGAGGCGGGCCTGGCCGTCGTCGCCGACGACAGGCCGGTCGAGGGCGGTGCGGTAGTGGCCGGTGCGCTCGCCGGGGGCGAAGTGGACCGGCGGCGGGGAGAGGTAGGTCCAGGTCACGCTGTCGTCGAGGGCGCGATAGGCGTCGAGTGCGCGGATCTGGGCGGCGGCCTGCGCCTTGAACGCCTCGGGGAAGCCGGGGGCGTCGAAGAAGGGCACGCCCTGGTCGTCGAGGAGGCTGGCGCCGCCGCCCATGTGGAGGATGCGCGGGCCGGCCGGGCCCAGGGCGCGAACAGCGGCGGAGGTGGCGGCGACGGCGTCGGTGTAGAGGTCGGGATCCGGACCGCCGACGGTCAGCACGAGGGCGTCGGCGCCTTCGGCGAGCCGGGCGACGGACTCGCGGTCGGTGGCATCGCCGGCGGCCGGCCGCACGCCGTCGGGGAGGCCGGTCAGCCTGTCGGGGTTGCGGGCGACGGCGGTGACCTGGTGGCCACGGGCGGCGGCCTCGGCGACGACCCGCGAGCCGGCCCTTCCGGCGGCACCGAACACGACGATCCTGCTCATGGTGTGATCCCTTTCGTTTCCCTGGTGGATGGGCGGGGAGGCCACTGCGCTGCCTCGCCCACCACTGTCCGGGAAACCCACCCGCCACACCGGCACGACACCCGGCCGGCTTCCGCCGAACCGGCAGATCACGGCCGCCTGCGTCCTGACGGGCTGCCCACCGCTGCACCTCCCATGGACGGCCCCGCTGCGGCGGCGACGCTCGGGGCGGCCCACCGGGCGGGCCCGACTGCCGTGGACGGGCGGGGAGTTGAATCGACTCATTAGCGAGCTCAGGCATCAGAAGAGTCGGGTGATCCAATGCGTACCTCCCGCAAGCCGATACAGGTACGCAAGCCTTGACGCTCTGCCGTGGCGGCCCTAATGTCTGGCAACGCCAGATGAAAGGTTTCACTTCGCGGTTGCGCCTGCGGGACCAGGACGCCGCGTAAATCCGGGCGTGGCGGCCTGCCCGCTCACTGCCTCTGCTCGACCCCTCGACCACTCAACTGCTCGACCGCGTTGCCCGTCCCGCTCCGTCGCTCGGTGCCGCCGGTGCTGCGCCCAGGCATGGCGTCCGGCGTCACCGCACGACCCGGCCTGCCCTCGAACCACCGCAGGAGACCACCCGATGACTGCCACCCCGCACCGCCCCCTCCCGCACGACGCCGACCGGTCCGCCGCGGCGGACGCTCCGGGGCTCGGCCGCCGCCGACTGCTCGGCATCGGCGTCGGCACGGCCCTGGCCGCCGGCTCCGCACTGGCCTGGGGCGGCGCCCCCGCCTGGGCCGCCGGATCCGGCGCCGCCCCCGACGCCTCCGCCGGCTTCGGTGCCGGCACCGGCCAGTGGCGGGCGCGGTTCACCAGCCCGGAGGCGGCCTACGCCCCCAAGTTCCGCTGGTGGTGGCCGAACGGGCAGGTCGACCCGGGCGAGATCGCCAAGGAGGTCGACGCCGTCGCGGACGCCGGCTGCGGGGGCCTGGAGGTCTCCGACGTCCACCACAGCGGGCTGCTCACCCTGGACGTCGCCGGGCACGGCTGGGGTTCGGAACCCTGGCTGGCCGGCCTGGACGCCGCCCTCACCCAGGCCACGCGGCGCGGCATCACCATCGACCTGACGATGGGCCCGAGTTGGCCCGCCGCCACGCCCACCATCACCCCCGACAGCGACGCCGCCTCCTGCGAGCTCGCCCACGGCGTCGCCACCGTCTCCGACGGCTCGGCCTACAGCGGCCCGGTGCCCGCCTCCTCGTTCGCGCCCTCCTCCGGCGTCACCCGGCAGACCCTGCTCGCCGTGCACGCGGTCCGCGCCACCGGAGACGCGGTCAAGGGCGTCACCCCGCTCGACGCCTCCTCCCTCGTCGATCTCACCTCCACGGTCTCCGGCGGGCAGATCACCTGGACCCCGCCCACCGCCGACACCTGGCTGCTCGTGTCCTACTGGCTGCGCGGTTCCGGCCAGGAGCCCGAGGCCGGGCCGTTCACCACTCCCACCGCCTACGTGGTGGACCACTTCAGCGCCTCCGGCACGAAGGCCGTCACCGACCTGTGGGAGACCACGATCCTCACGCCGCGCATCCGCCGCCTGCTGCGCAGCGCCGGCGGGGCGTTCTTCGAGGACTCCCTGGAGATCGAGACCAACTCCACGGTCTGGACCCCCGCGCTGGTCGCGGAGTTCAGGACGCGCAAGGGCTACGACGTCCTGCCCTGGCTGCCGGTCCTCGTCCAGCTCAAGGGCAAGTACCAGTTCACCTACGACGCCACGACCACCGCCGGGGTGCGTGACGACCTCAACGCGGTGCTGTCGGACCTGTACAAGGAGAACCACCTGCTGAAGCTCCGCTCCTGGGCGCACGACCTGGGGATGGAACTGCGCGTGCAGCCGTACGGCCTTCAGACCGACTCCGTCGACTACGCCGCCCTGCTGGACATCCCCGAGGGCGAGTCGCTGGGCTTCAAGAACCTGGACGACTACCGCGTGCTGTCCGGCGGACGCGACCTGGCCGGCCACACCAAGCTCTCCTGCGAGTCCATCGCCTACGCCAACGGCGCCTACAGCACCACCTGGAACAAGGCGCTGCAGACCATCGGCAGCTTCTACGCCGGCGGCGTCAACCAGACCGTCGTCCACGGCTTCGCCTACGCCGACGCGCCCGGCGCGACCTGGCCCGGCTTCGCCGCGTTCTCCCCGTACAACCAGACCGGCATCGGCTACAGCGACGCATGGGGTCCGCGCCAGCCCACCTGGGGGCACATGCCCGACATCGCCGGGTACATGGCCCGCACCCAGTTCGCCCTGCAGACCGGCGTGCAGCGGTACGACCTGCTGTTCTACCGGCAGAAGGGCTACACCGCCACCGGCATCGGCGCGCCGTGGTCCACCAACTCCGGCATCCCCACCGGCTGGACGCACAGCTTCGCCTCCGACGCCGTGCTGACCCTGCCCGGCGTGGGCGTCGACAAGGGACGACTCGCGCCCGCAGGACCGTCGTTCGGCGCGCTGATCGTCGGGCCGGACCAGTTCGGCGGCAGCGTCTGCCAGATCAGCTCCCAGGGCGCGGGTCTGCTGCTGCGCTTCGCCCGCGACGGCCTGCCCGTCGTGCTGCTCGGCGACTGGTCCGCGGCCGTCTCCACGGGGAAGGCCGGTGCGGCCGAGAACGCCCGAGTCGCCGCCGCCATGGCGCAGTTGCTGAGCGAACCCACCGTCGTGCAGGTCGCCGACCAGTCGCAGATACCGGCCGCGCTCGCGCAGTTGGGCGTGCGCGAGGCGGTCCGCTACGACTCGTCCAGCCTGATGAACGTCCACCGCGTGGACGGCGCCGTCGACCTGTACTACCTCGCCAACGCCCGCCACGCCGAGAACCGGGTGATCTCCCGCATCGACCAGACGGCCTGGCTGACTCCGGTCGACGCCGACGCCGTGCCCTACCGGCTGGACGCCTGGACCGGCGAGATCTCCCACATCGCCCAGTTCACCCGCCAGGACGGCAGGATCGGCGTGCGCGTGGCGCTCAACCCCGGTGAGAGCACCATCGTGGTCCTGGCCGCCCCGGGCTGGGCCGGCGGGTCCTTCGCCACCCAGGTCACCGCCACCGACGCCGACTCCGTGCGGCTGGACGGCCCCACCGTCGTGCTGCGTTCCGCCACGGCCGGGGCGTACAGCGCGACACTCGCCGACGGCGGCGTGCTGCGCGGCACCGTGGGCGCGCTGCCCGACCCGATCGCCCTCGACCGGTGGACCCTCACCGCCGAGGACTGGCAGCCGGGCGCGAGCGCCACCGAGACCCTCAAGCCGGCCGTCACCGTGCAGCTGGACGGCCTGCTGCCGTGGTCCCAGGTGCCGCAACTGCAGGACTCCTCCGGCGTCGGCCGCTACACCGCCACCGTGGACCTGAACGACGCCTGGCGCGGCGCGGCGGGCGCGGTGCTGGACCTCGGCTCGGTCAACGACACCTTCCGCGTGTGGGTCAACGGCCACCGCGTGCCTCCGGCAGGCGTGCTGTCCACCACGGCCGACGTCGGCTCCCTGCTGAAGCCCGGGCGCAACGTGATCGAGGTGGAGGTCGCCACCTCGCTGATCAACCGCCTGCGCACGGTCACCCCGTCGATCTACGGCATCGCCGCCCGGCAGGCCTACGGCCTGCTCGGACCGGTCCGCCTCACGCCGTACGGCGAGGCCAGGGCCCGCTGACCGGCAGGGGCCGGCGGCGCGGCTGCCCGCCCGCGCCGCTCGACGGCCGGTCCGATGCCGTAGGGGGCGGCGGTACCACGACCGGTCCCGCCCGCCGCGCACACCGCCTGCCGGATCTCCCGGCAGGTGGGCGCGCGGCGGGCGGTCCGCGCGACTCCAACGGACCCGGTGGCCCTAGCCGTTCGGGCAGACGGGGTTCACGCCGGTGCGGTCGACTCCCGGGGCATGAGCTGGCAGTCGATCTGGTGGATGCCCGGGGCGACGTCCTCGTCGATGGCCTTGAGCAGCAACTGCGCGGCGGTGCGACCGATGTCGTTCAAGCTGAGGTCCACGGACGACAGTTGGGGCCGGCTCGCCTCGACCATCACGTCCCAGTTGTCGAAGCCGACGACCCCGACGTCCTGCGGGACGCGCACCTCGTGCTCGCGCAGCACTTCCAGCACCCCGCGGGCGATCTGGTCGCTGCCGCACACGATGCCGTCGAACTCCACTCCCGAGCGCAGCAGTTGGGTTGCCGCCTGCCGTCCCCAGCCTTCGGTCCAGTGGCCGATCAGCGGCTCGTGGACCAGCTCGCCGCCGGCCGCGGCGAGCACCTCCCGCGTGCCGGCCAGGCGGACCTTGGTGGCGGCGTCCCTGCCGGGGCCGGAGATGAACGCCAGCCGCCGCCGCTTGGTGGCGATGAGGTGCCGTGCGGCCGTGCGGGCCCCCTCGGCGTCGTCCGGGACGACGGAGATGTCGCTGTCCCGGGTCGACCACTCCAGCGCGTAGACCACCGGGGTGGCGACGTCGGCGCCGAGCGGTTCACGCGGCGAGGCGCCGCTGCCGACGACGAGGATGCCGTCCACGCGCCGCCGGACGAGGGACTCCGTGAAGTACAGCTCGCGGATCGGGTCCCCCCGCCCGTCGCAGAGGACCATCGCGATCTCGCGCTCCGCCAGCGCCTCGATGACGCCCAGCAGCACCGGCACCGTCAGGCGGCCGAAGGTGTCACCGGTGATCACCCCCACCATGTCGGTCCGGCCCGTGAAGAGGCTGGTGGCCAGCTGGTTGCTCCGGTAGTTGAGGGCCTCGGCCGCCTGGAGCACCCGCTGGCGGGTCTCGTGGCGTACCGCGCCCTTGCCGGAGAGGGCCTTGGAGACGGTGCTGATCGACACGCCGGCCCGCTGGGCGACGTCCTTGACGGTCGCCTTGTGCGGGCGCCGGGTTGGCTTTTTTTCCTCGCTCACGGTGGCAACTGTACTCGAATAAGGAAAACTTTTCCTTGTTACGGTACGCGCCGGTCGGGCCCCTGTGTGGTGACCGACTGTGGCGGTACCTCCGTCAACCAGGCGCTGTGCCAGGGGTTTTGTCGCCAAAGGACGGGTAACGGACGGGCCCAGGACGGCTGGAGAGATCCGCGACCAAGTCATTGCCAGCAGGTTTCGGGTGGGTTATGTTCAGAAACGGAAAGCCGTTGCCACCCCTCCCGCGGCTCTCCGCGCCTTCTCCCTCTTCTCCTCTCTTCCCCCCGCGCCTTCCCCTCGTCTTGCCCCTCGCTCTCCCTCCCCTTCCCGCCGGCCCCACAGCGGCCGTCCGGCGCTGCCGCCGTGCGAGCACCTACTCACCACGAGGTTGGTCATGAAGCGACACCTGACAACGGCACTCAGACTCACCGCTGCGACCGTCGTCGCCGTCCTGGCGGCGGCCGGGTGCGGCTCGGGCTCGGGCGGCGGATCCGTCGATCCCGGCTCGGTCAAGGCCGAGGACACCGGAGCGACGCTCAAGCTCTGGGTCCGCCCGGGCAACGAGAGCGTGACGGACGCGGTCGTGAAGGCGTACAACAGCAGCCACAAGAACCAGGTCGAGATCACCCATGTGCCGGCCGACCAGTACATGACCAAGTTCGCGGCCGCGGCCCAGTCGGGATCCCTGCCCGACATCCTGGCCACCGACGTGGTCTACATGCCGCAGGTGGTGCGTACGGGCGCGGTCCTCGACCTCACCTCGCTGCTGGCCGCCGACGGGGCGGCGGGCCACCTCTCGCCCGCGCACACCGAGGCGTCCACCGAGGGCGGCAAGGTCTACGGCGTGCCCTACGTCGCGGACACCTCCCTCTACCTCTACAACAAGACGCTGTTCAAGCAGGCCGGACTCGACCCGGACAAGCCGCCCACGACCTGGAGCGGGCTGATCGCGGCGGCCGACGCGATCACCGCGCTGGGCCACGGGAACAAGGGGTTCTACCTCTCCGGCAACGCGCCGAGCACCCTGGCCTACGACTTCACACCGCTCATCTGGGCCCAACGGGGTAATGTCGTGTCGTCGAGTGAATCGTTTCAATTCGACAACGCGCCCACCAGGAACGCGCTGACGTTCCTCCAGACGCTCTACCGGCACGGCGACATCCCGGAGACCGCCAAGACCGACACCGGGGACGGCTTCTTCTCCGTCTTCGCCTCGGGCAAGATCGGCATCGACTTCGCCGGGGGCAACGGCGTCAACACCGCGGCCATCGACGCCAAGTCGAAGGGCTTCACGTTCGGGCTCGCGCCGATCCCCGGGCCCAAGAGCGGGGAGATCGGCACCTTCTCCGGCGGTGACGTCGCGTCCATCGCGGCCTCGTCGAAGCACGTCGATCAGGCATGGGACTTCCTCGACTGGCTGGTGTCGAAGCAGACCCAGCAGGACGTCTACCTCAAGCTGCCCGCCCTGCCGGTGCGCACCGATGTCCAGGTGCCCGGCTCGCTCGGCGAGCAGTTCGCCGTGCCCGCCTCCCTCGTCCCGCACGGAAGGGTCGTGGCGTCGCCCGCGTACAACAACGTCGTCGCCGACCCGCAGGGGCCCTGGCTCACGATGATCCGCTCCGTGGTCTTCGACGGGGCCGACCCGGCAGCCGCGACCAGGAAAGCCCAGTCCGCGGCCGACGCGGCCAGCGGCAACTGACGGTCCACCAGCCAGGAAGGCCGCCGGCCCCCGGGTCCGGCCCGCCCCACCGTATGGGAGATCCCCGCCATGTCCACCACCGTCACCGGGCCGCGCCCCCTGCGGCAACCCGATTCCCCGCCGGGACCACGGCGCGGCTCGCCCTCCGCGCGCCGGCGCCGCGACAACCTCCAGGGCTGGGTGCTGGCCGCACCGAGCGCCGCCCTCGTCGGCGTCTTCTTCGTGCTGCCCTTCGGTCTCATGCTCTGGATGTCGTTCTTCCACTGGCCGGCGTTCGGGCTGCACACCCCGGCCGGACTCTCCAACTACCGCCAGACGCTGTCGTCGGCGCAGTTCTGGCACGCCGTCCGGTTCACCGTCGAGTACACCCTGATCACCTCGGTCGTCGGCATCGCGCTGTCGCTGGCCCTGGCCCTGCTGGTGCGGCCGAAGTTCCGCGGGCGGACCGCGGTGCGGGCCCTGCTGTTCGCACCGGTCACCATCGGCTTCGCGCCGGCGGGCCTGCTGTGGCTGTCGATGACGAACGCCCGCACCGGGATCCTTCCCTATCTGGCCCAGCAGGTGGGCCTGTCGGGGAGCACCTCCGACTGGTACGCGCGTCCGTCGACGACGCTGGCCGTGGTGGTCGCCATGACCGTCTGGAAGACGGTCGGCCTGGCGATGCTGGTGCTGCTGATGGGCATGGACTCGATCCCCGACGAGATCTACGAAGCCGCCCGGCTGGACGGCGCGGGCCCGGCACGCATCCTGGTCGACGTCACGCTGCCGCTGATCAGGAAGCCGCTCTCGCTGGTCGTGCTGCTCACCGTCAGCACCACCTTCCTCGGCTTCGACCAGTTCTACACGATGACCAAGGGCGGCCCCGACGGCTCGACCCTGACGGTCGTCTACTACCTCTACAAGGCCGCCTTCCTCAGCTTCCAGCGCGGCTACGCCGCGGCGGTGGCCGTGGTGGTGGTCGCGGTCATGGCCGGGATCTCCGTGATCCAGGTGCGGCTGCAGCGCGGAAAGGTCTGACGGCGATGGTCATGCCCACCCTTGCGCGCCCCCGCCGGTCCGCGCGTCCGGCCCGCGAGCGCGGTCGCAGCCCGGTCCGTGTCGTCGTGGCCGCCCTGGCCGCCCTGGTCTTCGCGTTCCCGATCGTCTGGACGACCGTCGGCGGGTTCAAGCCCGCGGCGCAGGCGAACGCCTGGCCGCCCGTGTGGTGGCCGTCGCACCTGGGACTCGGGAACTTCGCCAAGCTGGACAGCTCGGGTACCTCGCTGAGCGCGTACGTCCTCAACTCCCTGGCGGTCACCCTGATGACGGTGGTCCTCACCACCGTGGTCGCGGTGATGGCGGGCTACGCGTTCGCCCGCTTCCGGTTCCGGGGCAAGAAGGTGCTGTTCGGCATCACCATCGGCATGCTGCTGGTGCCGTATCCGGCCTTGCTGGTCTCGCTGTTCACCGTGATGACCTGGCTCGGGCTGACCAACTCGCTGCTGGGCCTGGCGCTGGTCTACTCGACGTTCCAGATGCCGTTCGCGGTCTACATGATGCGCAACTCCTTCGACAGCGTTCCCGAGGAGATCGGCGACGCGGTCGAACTCGACGGGTGCTCCAAGCTCAGCGCACTGCCCCGGGTCATGCTGCCACTGGTCAGGCCGGGGGTCGTGACCGTCGCGCTCTTCGCGTTCCTGGCCGGCTGGAACGAGTTCCTCGCGGCCCTCGTACTGCTGAACGACAACGCGAGCTTCACGCTGCCGGTGGCCCTGGTCAACGCCCAGAACGGCCCGCTGAACACCGTCGACTGGGGCGCGCTGCAGGCCGGAATCACCGTCACGATGCTCCCGTGCGTGGTGCTGTTCATGCTCCTGCAGCGCTACTACGTCTCCGGGCTGATGGCCGGGACCGGGAAGTGAGCCCGGCCGCAACGCGCGCGACCGCGCGGCCCGCAGCCGGGTGTGAGCGCTCACACCCGCGCCCGGGCGCCTTCCCCACCCCACCTGACCGCCGTGCCCCAGACGAGATACGGGAATCCATGTCCACTCAGTCCGCCGAGTACCCCATCGACCGCATCGCCACCCCCCACCGCGACGAACTGCTGGTCATCGCGCCCTCGTTCACCGCCGGCCGT
>Ga0123352_10020109_pt1 | contig 10640 bp, 8 predicted proteins | sample TergutLab28metaG_FD_89700 | JGI IMG/M metagenome (GOLD analysis project Ga0123352, IMG submission 89700) | Labiotermes labralis P1 segment gut microbial communities from Petit-Saut dam, French Guiana - Lab288 P1 | ecosystem: Host-associated > Arthropoda: Insects > Digestive system > Gut ... | reverse complement strand
TATTGTGACGTGGTAACTGACAGAGTTTCAGAGGAACCTGCTGCCTCCATATTGTGACGTAGTAACTGACAGAGTTTCAGAGGAACCTGCTGCCTCCATAATCAAAATATAGTTTTTTTGTTATCACCACAATAAAGTACGTACCTTGTGTGAAAATGTTTGGCTGCATGTTGTTCATGTTACGTATCGTGTTGCAGCCTGAACCAAATCTGGTGGTTGACGTTGTGAGGAACCCTCAGCCTGTTGGAGCGGCCCCTATTCTGACCACCACCCCATCCCTTCCAGTCCTTACCATGGACATGATGCCACTTGAAACACCACTGCCTGAAATGGAGAAGTTCACCGTGGAACTGAAGAAGGACTACCATGGCTTGGGTATCACCATCGCGGGATACGTTTGTGAGAAGGGTGAGCAAGCGTTATCAAAAACAAAATTATAATTAGAAGTAACTGACTAACATTTTTGAGGTGAGACGAACACGTTTTTGAACTGTGTCTTTTCTGTATGTTTGAACACATCATATATTTAGCCCATGCTGTTCCCATCAAAGTGGCTTTGTTTGGAACACACCCAGTGAATGCAGTAACTTTGCCATTACTGGAAATCCTTTTCTCATGATGATGTCGTCAAAGCACCAACCTAATCTTTGGAAATGGTCACACATTGCTAGGACTGGGGAGTGTGGAGGACTTGGGACAGAGTCATTCAGAGAATGTCTCACTCAGTCATGTACAGAGATAATGGGACAGCAGGCATGTACAGTGTATAGTGGACAGCAGTCATATATGGAGGGTGTTGGACAGCAGTCATATATGGAGGGTGTTGGACAGCAGTCATATATGGAAGGTGTTGGACACCAGTCATATATGGAGGGTGTTGGACAGCAGTCATATATGGAGGGTGTTGGACAGCAGTCATATATGGAGGGTGTTGGACACCAGTCGTATATGGAGGGTGTTGGACAGCAGTCATATATGGAGGGTGTTGGACAGCAGTCATATATGGAGGGTGTTGGACAGCAGTCATATGCACAGGGTTTTAGTTCTTAATTTTTGTCATGTGGTTAAACATCTGAAATGTGCCTTGCATGACACCTTGTTGCAGTTGCAGTGTGGAATGCATTGACTGGCTGGCACTCTTGGGCTGGGGTTCAGAGGTGGGAGGGATTCATTACTTTGGTTTCTATTCATGGGATTTTTCTGTCAAAACATCATGACTGTGTGTACATTGTTGTAGTTTTCAATAATGAGCATACCCTTCCAAATCTTCATAAGTCCTTTGAATTTTTCCCATCCCCAGTATTGCCCATACAGCAGTGCATCACATCACATTCTTTGATTTTTGTACACATTTCATTATGCTTATTTTAAATTTTTAGTGGGATAATTGCCTTTTAAACAGAAATCTTCCCTACATTAATACTTTATAGGGAAACATTTGTTATATGAAGATGTGTGGTAAACTGATGGGGCACAGAGAGGAATGCTGTGGTGTGGTAGTTTTGTTTTTTGGTGTACTGTACTGAGAGTGATGCATAATTCACACAGATATACTGACATGTGCATGCACAGACATACATATATATATGCATGTATGCACATTCCCACAAGCATACAGTCTCTCACAAAATGAGGTTTTCTTTTCTCGGTATGTATGTATGTGTGTGTGCATGCGTGTGTGTGTGTATTATGATACAGGTGAGTTGCTGGCACTGAAAATTAAGTGGGAATTTTCTTTCACATGTTTGCAGAGGAACTATCTGGGATTTTTGTTAAGAGCATCAGTGAGGGCAGTGCTGCTGACCTGTGCAAGAAGATCCAAGTGAACGATCGTATTGTTGAGGTTTGTAATGCGCAGAATGATTCACTTACGAGTATATAGTTCCCAAATCCTTTGTATCAAACTGTTTGCTAAAGAAATATCACTGAGTATGTTTCAAAATTTGTATGCTGTACCAACTGAGTTGGCATGATTTGATTCTGGCAGGGCAAGAGATTATCCTGTTCTCCAAAAGATTCCCATCAGCAGTGGGGCCCGCTAAGCCTTCTGGTCAGTGGACACCAAACAGTTTTGCCCAGAGATACATTGGCATGGTCATGAAGCTAATTATTCACTTACATTTATTGCCAAGACTAAGAATAAGTACGGCAGAGCTGTATCTCCGTTCCTGTACGCCTTCGTGGAAAGCACAGGGGGAAATGTGCCTTTGTATGAGATGAACAGCATATTTAGCGTCTCGTCTCCGTGGAAAATTTTTAAAGCAACTCTCCCCAGTGTCGTTATGATGTATTTCACACTTGAAAATTCTCCTTTTGCCTTGTTTCTGACATATTGTGTGACAGCGTTCCTGCATCTAATTGTCTGGTACTGAACACTGCACAGTCTTTCTTTCATCTACATTGCACTTCTTTCACTGAAGTATTGAAAGTGACTCCACTTGACAGGAGGTGTCATTTTACTGTGTGTTACTGTGTATAATTAAAAATTGGACTTTGGGCTGTAGGAACAAACAGGCGATTTTGAACTCTGATACCATTTCATTGTAAATACTTATGAAGCACTCTGCGTGCTTGTTTGTTGCTGAAGACAAAGTGGTATTGATCCTCAGAAGTGATATTCTGTTTTGCCAAATTTCACATTGCCATTTGTATATTAATGTAGGTGGATGGGCGTTCTTTACAAGGCTACACGAACCATCAAGCCGTTGAGGTGTTAAGAAGCACAGGGCAGAATGTCAAATTGTGCCTTGAGAGGTATCTGCGTGGCCCCAAGTTTGAGCAGTTGCAACAAGCCATTGCCAACAGTGAGCTGAAACCCCCAACCCCTTCCTCCCCGTCTGCCACGTCACTGCCACGCTTTCCAGTCAGTACGGTAAGTGGTTTATTTTTGTGTTTAGAAATGTGTGTAAGACCCCCGATTCAGGAACATGGTTTGGAATTTTTCAGATCTACAACCAGCTGAGTGTTGGCTTATAAATGCTGGGGTAATGGGTTTTTAGTGGAATTGTGAAAGATGCAGGTTGCAATGTCACATTAGTCCAGTGGGAGCTACAAAGACACAAGTTGCTGTATCGCTTTAATCCATTGGGACCATGAAAGACGCAGGTTGCTGTATCACATTAGCTGGGGACAAAGAAAGACACAGATGGCTCTATCACATTAGTCCACCGGGGCCATGAAAGACAAGTTGCTGTATGACAGTAGTCCAGACAGACCATGACAGGCACAAATTGCTGTGCTATATTAGTCCAGTATGAACTTGAAAGACGTAAGTTATTTTGTCACATTAGCCCAGTGGGACCATGAAGGACACAAGCTAGTGTATTACATTAGTTGTGTGGGGCCATGAAATAGACCAAGTTGCTGTTTTTTAATGGAATTCATCCCATTTTGTCTTTGAAACAATCAGAATGTCACATATTCAGACCAACACAACTGTATGTTTGTAGAGTAACGCTACATGTTTCAGGTGATGGATTGATTAATATGAAACATGTAGAGTATTTTTAAGAATATTTTGTTGTGTTGGACTGATGCTGTGTTGATGTTTAGACAAATTGCTACATCACATTAGTCAGCTGGGAACGTGAAAGGCACAAATTGCTACATAACATTAGTCAGTTGGGAACGTGAAAGGCACAAATTGCTACATCACCTTAGTCATGTGGGAAAGTGAAAGGCACATATTGCTACATAACATTAGTCAGGTGGGAACGTGAAAGGCACAAATTGCTACATAACATTAGTCAGGTGGGAACGTGAAAGACACAAATTGCCACATCACATTAGTCAGGTGGGAATGTCAAAGACACAAACTGCTACATCACATTAGTCAGGTGGGAACATGAAAGACACAAATTGCTACATCACGTCAGTCAGGTGGGAATGTGTAAGACACAAATTGGTATGCCACATTTGTCAGGTGGGAATGTGAAAGACACAAATTGCCATATCATGTCAGTCAGGTGGGAATGTGAAAGACACAAATTGCTACTTCACATTAGTCAGCTGGGAATGTGAAAGACAAATTGCTATATCACATTATTGAGGTGGGAATGTGAAAGACACAAATTGCTACATCACATTAGTCAGGTGGGAATGTGAAAGACACAAATTGCCATATCACGTCAGTCAGGTGGGAACATGAAAGACACAAATTGCTACAACACATTAGTCAGGTGGGAATGTGAAATACACAAATTGCTACATCACATTAGTCAGGCGGGAACGTGAAAGACACAGATTACTACATCACATTATAGTCAGGTGGGAATGTGAAAGACAGAAACTGCTACATCGCATTAGTCAGGTGGGAATGTGAAAGACACAGACTGCTACACCACATTAGTCAGGTGGGAATGTGAAAGACACAAACTGCTACATCACATTTGTCACATGGGAATGTGAAAGCCACAAACTGCTACATCATATTAGTCAGGTGGGAATGTGAAAGACACAAACTGCTACATCACATTAGTCAGCTGGGAACGGGAAAGACAAATTGCCGCCTCACATTAGTCAGGTGGGAATTTGAAAGACACACATTGCTACATCACATTAGTCAGTTGGGAACGTGAAAAACAAACTGCTACGTCACATTAGTCAGGTGGGAATGTGAAAGACAGAAACTGCTACATCACATAGTCAGGTGGGAATGTGAAAGACACGAACTGACACATCACATTAGTCAGGTGGGAATGTGAAAGACACAAACTGCTACACCACTTTAGTCAGGTGGGAATGTGAAAGACAAACTGCTACATCATATTAGTCAGGTGGGAATGTGAAAGACACAAACTGCTACACCACTTTAGTCAGGTGGGAATGTGAAAGACAAACTGCTACATCATATTAGTCAGGTGGGAACGTGAAAGACACAAACTGCTACATCACATTAGTCAGGTGGGAACATGAAAGACAGAAATTGCCATATCACATTAGCCCAGAGGGTTTATGAAAGGCACAAGTTACTGTGGTCCATCAGTACAGTGGACTTTTAAAAGACACAAGTTGCTTTGTTGCGTTAGTACAATGCGATATTGATAGACTGTGGTTGCTCTGTAGCATTAGTGCAGTGACCTTGAAAAACGCAAGCTGCTGTTTTACATTTGTCTCCAGTTACATTATGCAATACATGTTAGTCCATTGGGACTGAAAGACAGTTTGCTGTATCACATTAGCCCTGTTTCATGTATCTTGAATTTGTTTGTGTAGTAATAAATATATTGGTTCTGTGATAGCCTTATCCATCTGGTGGCATATGAATGTTACAGGGTTTTTAACACGTTTTTCCTCATTAGCTTGAGTGTGGCCTGATGCCATTCTGTTTTTCTTCTTGGCATTGTCTGATTATGCCTTCTGAGTTTATCTGAGTCCCAGCAACATCTCTTCCTTCCTTGCTGTTTTTGGTTTCTGTACTCTGTTAGTTATCTTCATTTTCTATCTGATTCTCTTTCATGTCAGTCTTTTTTTATGCCTAACGATGGTGTCTGTTACTGAGATTGTGTAGTGTATGTGATAGATGAATGGATTATGGAGTGTTGAAGGAATGTTACTGACAGCCAAAAACTGAAGTGCTCAGTGTCAGCTCTCTAAATTGCACTTTATCCACCACAAATTCAACATAAACTGGCCTGGGATTGACCCAGGACCTTCACGATGAGAGGCCAGCGACTTACCACCTGAACCACATCACAGTATGCCCTCGATGTTTTCTGAGTATCCTCATCCAAGACTCAAATAACCTACTGAGATCTTTCTTGTTGTCTTGCTTTGTACATTATCTTATTTATCCGTAATTATTCAACTCATGTATGTATCTGATGTTCATTGGCTTGGAAGTGTCAGTATTACCTTGGTGGTTTATTGTGTGCTTCTGTATATACATACATGTTGCAGATTCTACCATATTATTCATTTTGAATTGCTCCATGAGTTGAGGCACTTAGGAACTGTGTGTACTTGTGTACAGGATGGAGAGGAGACCGAGATTGAGGTAGAGGGTGAGTCACACACCACAATTGACTCCATGGTGCTGGAGCCACTGGAGGCCACAAACGCAGATGTAACATTGGAGGAGGTGGAAGCACTCATCGATACTGACTACGCCGGCCAGCTGAAACCTGCAGTCGAGGCAGCTATCATGGCCAAGTGGAGCAAGATAATGGGACCAGATGTAGAAATAGTGGTAAATTACAAGTAGTCTTTTGTGTGCCAGTCAGTTAATCTGTTTAGTATACTTGTGAACTGTTTTTGCGAGAATGTAGGAATATTACTTTTTTGTAGTCTGGATAAGTTGCATCATTTATCCAGTACTGTTGTTGAGGTGCTGTTCTAGCAGCACAGTACTAATGGACACACAGTTTTTAAGATTTACTTCATTTTGCAGATGCATTTTTTTACAGATGTCACTGATTTGCATTTGCTTTTATGTGTCTGATTACCAGAAGTCATTGACTCACATATTCTCTTGTATGTCTGCACTGGTAAAACTATTTGACTCACGCCTGTTGCCATGGGTTTTTGTAATTGGGAGTTGTTGATCTACATTTCCTTTTCCCCACAGATGTATCACAACCTCCAGTTTCAGTTGAATGTGAAAGTTAAATAATGTTGTCTTACAATGGACTAAATATGGTATATGCATATCGTGGTTTACCCCTACATCTCCCATGTTCATGAAATGTCAACTCCATGTATTTTTCTTATTTGTTATACACAGAGGTGGATTCATCAAGTCCCTGAGCACAGTACGGAGTGTAGTTGGTGTGCATGTGAGCAGCAGCTGATAATGTCGCTGTGTGCACATGAGTAGCAGCTGATAATGTTGCTGTGTGCACATGAGCAGCAGCTGATAATGTCGCTGTGTGCACATGAGCAGCAGCTGATAATGTCGCTGTGTGCATGTGAGCAGCAGCTGATAATGTCGCTGTGTGCACATGAGCAGCAGCTGATAATGTCGCTGTGTGCACATGAGCAGCAGCTGATAATGTAGCTGTGTGCACGTGAGCAGCAGCTGATAATGTCGCTGTGTGCACGTGAGCAGCAGCTGATAATGTCGCTGTGTGCACGTGAGCAGCAGCTGATAATGTCGCTGCATGCACACGAGTAGCAGCTGATAATGCTGCTGTGTACACATGAGCAGCAGCTGATAATGTCGCTGTGTGCACATGAACAGCAGCTGACAATGTCGCTGTTGCTGCTGATAGTTGTGTCGCTAGAATGAGCACTTAACCGTCAGTCATCTCCCCTTACACTTGGCCCTCAGAAGGTCTCATTGTATGTGTGAAATTTATTCAGTTCCATGAAGAGCATTTATATGCATTACTTATGCCAAGTATGTGTCAGAAGTTGTAATGCTGTATGTCCTGTGAATGATATCACATGTCAACAACAGTGTACAGAATGTAGGAAAAATTTCTCATGACTGGTTAAATGCCAGACAAAAAGAGAGTGTGCAAATTCTTTTGCTTTTCTTGGATTAGGCATGGTGTACTTTACATAGGGATCTAAATAGCTGAAATAACGGCAATACTGGCATTCCTAAAAGGCCTCCTGCTGTTCCTTAACCTTACAAGGCAGTCCAGTGTGCATCGAGTGTATTCAAAATTATAGGGCCCATGCTCTTCTAAGGAAAAATTGTGATTGGAATGTACAGTAATTCTGACATCATTGTCAATGGTATTAACAGGAGAAGAGAAAGTATAGGCCAAACCAGTTTTGTACCCAGAATTGCAAGAAAATATTCAAAGAGAGCCTGTGTCACATATTAAATATTTTCAGGTGCAAAGCCTGCTTAGAAGCTGTAGGTCACCACTGTGTGACTTCTGTGAAATATGGTAAGTTGACCACAGCACAAAACCTCCCTCTAATTTCCTAGTGGTTGGGAGGCTGTATATGTGGTAATGTTTCCATAACAGCTGCAGTGCTCAGGGGCATGATAAGATACACCTGTTATTTTATGGTACGGTATTGTTGCTTTGTTATTTCTGAATGTTGACTTGTTTCTGTTTTAACTTTTTGGCGCCTGAATTATTTTTTTTAATTTTAGCACACCCTGTATATAAAATGTGAATAATACAGGAACCAAATATGTTAGAACTATGAAACAAACTGCATTTTGAAGAGAAAAAAAAAGGAGATTATACACCATGTTTAAAATATTCAGTGCTTATATTTGTTGAATAAATATATAAAATGCAACTTCAGAGGTTAGCAGTGCGGTACGTCAACTATAGTTGGCGTTAGGCGTCTAAAGGTTAATAATTGATTTATATTTTGTTCTAGGGATTTTGAGTTTGCCTGGTGTCTTCACCTTCCGTTTTGCTCTTTCTGCTTTATTTACAATCATGGTTTCTTTATACTTATGTGGGAGGGAGTGATAGGAAGCTGGAGAAAATTGTGTAATTAGGAGTTTCATGATTTGTATTTCTCACCAACTACTGTGTTATGGGTTGATTGAATCAAGGAGAATGAAGTGGGTGGTGCATGTGACGTATATGGAGGAGAAAAGAAATACATAGAGGCTTGTAGTTGGAAACCATGAAGGATGGAACTGTGCAGAGGACCAAGTCATGGGTGGTAGAATAGTGTTAAAGTGGATATTAAAGAAATGGGATGAGAGGGTGAAGACAGAATTCATGTGGTTGAGTACAGGGACAAGTGGCAGGATTTTGTGAACATTGTAGTGAACGTTTTGAGTTCCACAGGGGAATTTCTTGACTAGGTGAGGACCTGTTAGATCCTTAAGAAGGACTTTTCTTTATGGAGTTATCAGGAGATAGTTGGTTATTTGTGGAGTTATCAGGAGATGGTTAGTTATCAGTAGGTAGTTGGTTATTTATGGAGTTATTAGGAGGTAGTTGGCTATTTATGGAGTTATCAGGAGATAGTTGGTTATTTATGGAGTTATCAGGAGATAGTTGGTTATTTATGGCGTTATCAGGTGGTAGTTGGTTATTTATGGAGTTATCAGGAGATAGTTGGTTCTTTATGGAGTTATCGGGAGGTAGTTGGTTATTTATGGAGATATCAGGAGGTAGTTGGTTATTTATGGAGTTATCAGGAGGTAGTTGGCTATTTATGGAGTTATCAGGAGGTAGTTGGTTATATATGGAGTTATCAGGAGATAGTTGGCTATTTATGGAGTTATCAGGAGGTAGTTGGTTATTTATTGAGTTATCAGGAGATAGTTGGTTATTTATGTTGTGTTTAGCAACATTTTCAGTAGCATTAGAAGTTGGCTGATTCTCTGAAGCATAGTGCTTGTTTATGCTTATAGGTAGCACAGTTGTGTAAGTTTGGAGAGGGAGGTGGTCTGGGGATCAGTCTGGAGGGCACAGTTGATGTGGAAGATGGCCAGGAGGTACGCCCACACCACTACATTCGCTCCATCTTACCTGAGGGACCAGTGGGAAAAAATGGTTGCCTGCATTCTGGAGATGAGTTGTTAGAGGTGAGATGTTGCACCTTTGTTTGCTAGTGTCAGTGTGACTTGCATTTCGTACAGGTTTATCTTTTTCAATGTAGGTGCAATAAATCACAGATTGTAACAGATAAAATGTATTTGGTCTTTATGAAGATTCAGTGCCTTGCGATATGGCATCATGTTGACTGGCAAATAGTTGCTTTCTCTGTCAACAATGCTGTGAGAATCTCATCTTGAATATTGCTCTTAATGAGATAATGTTGTATGGCACTTGATAAGTTTTGCGGAATAATTTTATAAATTGAATACAAAAAACGTCTTCTGTTTGGGCTGTGCCATTTCCCAGATGGTTAATTGAGTCCTGTGTTTGCTAGTAAAGTAAGTCACTTGTTGCTATTTCAAAAGTGCTACATATTGGTCTGTCATTAGGGGCTGATAAGTAGGACAAAATACAGAGCAATTCAGCCTTCCCCCACTTCTACAACCACAGTGTAACTTTCCACTTTGTGTTGTGTTACTGATTGTCTGCTTGTGGATTGCGTGGTCATACAGTCACAACGCTGAACAATAGTAGCATAAATATTATAAACTGAAGCTGGTCATTCTGTACTTCACCATGGAAATGGTGCAGTTGCAGTGGTTCAGGTTGATGTTGCTGTTGCACAGGTGAATGGGCATCGTTTGCTGGGCATGAATCACATCGAGGTGGTGACCATTCTGAAAGATTTGCCAGTGAATGTGAGAATGGTGTGTGCTCGACGTTCTGGAGATACAGCGCCATATCGACTGATTGACACTTCGCAGGATAGAGCAGCATTTGCAGCTAGGGTAGGTGGACCATTTTCAGTTCTGGTGCATGGAAAGTATATATGGTAAATATATGGTATATATGGGAAATATATATATATAGGAGCAGATATTTTGTGTGCAGGCAACCACAATATTGACTGTTCTGTAGTTGCAATGTATCATCAGGTCGGTGGGCAGCATGTGTTGTGGCACTAGTACCAACAGTTCCTCATGATTTGTTGTGGATGAACTTGATCTGTTGGCTGTTAGCATTGTATTTCCCTGACTAGTGTGACGTGAGAGACCGCCTCTGTGGTCTAGTGGTCAGAGTTTCTGGCTACAGATACAGAGGTCCCGGGTTCGATCCCCGGCGCTGCCAGATTTTCTGAGTAGTAGTGGGTCTGGAACGGGGTCCACTCAGCCT
>Ga0123352_10020107_pt1 | contig 10640 bp, 3 predicted proteins | sample TergutLab28metaG_FD_89700 | JGI IMG/M metagenome (GOLD analysis project Ga0123352, IMG submission 89700) | Labiotermes labralis P1 segment gut microbial communities from Petit-Saut dam, French Guiana - Lab288 P1 | ecosystem: Host-associated > Arthropoda: Insects > Digestive system > Gut ... | reverse complement strand
TGTGAATATATGTGTGTGTATGTGTGTGTGAGTGTGTGTGAGTGTGTGAGTGTGTGTGTGAGTGTGTGTATGTGTGTGAGTGTGTGTGTGAGTGTGAGTGTATGTGTGTGTGAGTGTGAGTGTCAGTGTGTGTGTGTGAGTGTGTGTGAGTGTATGTGTATGTGTGTGAATGTCTGTGTTGTGAGTGTGTGTGTGTATGAGTTTGTGTGTGAGTGTGAGTGTGTGTGTGTATGAGTTGGTGTGGGTGTGTGTGTTTGTGTGAGTGTATGTGTGTGTATGAGTTTGTGTGTGTGTGAGTGTGAGTGTGTGTGTATGTGTGTGTGAGTGTATGTGACTGTGTGTGTATGTGTGTGTTGTGAGTGTGTGTGAGTGTTTGTGTGAGTGTGTGGCGTGTGTGAGTTTGTGTGGTGAGTGTGCGTGAGTGTGTGCGTGAGTGTGTGTGGTGTGTGTGAGTGCGTGTGTGTGATTGTGTGTGTGAGTGTGTGTATCTGTGTGTGAGTGTGTGTGTGTGTATCTGTGTGTGAGTGTGTGTGAGTGTGTGTCTGTGTGTGAGTCTGTGTGTGAGTGTGTGTGTATGTGTGTGACAGAGAGAGAGAATTTGTGTGTGTGTGTGTGAGTGAGTGTGTGAGTGTGAGATGTGTGTGTGAGTGTGTGTGTGTGTGAGTGTTTGTGTGTGTGTGTGTGTGTGAGAGAGAGAGAGAGAGCGTTTGTGAGTGTTTATGTGTATGTGTGTGAGAGAGTATGTGTGTGTGAGAGAGAGAGAGAGTTTGTGTTTGTGTATGTGTGAGAGAGAGAGAGAGTGTGTGTGTGTGTGAGAAGAGAGTTTGATAGTGTGTGTGGGTATGTGAGAGAGAGAGAGAGAGATTGTGCGTGTGTGTGAGGGAGAGATTTTGTGAGAATGTGTGTGTATGTGAGAGAGTGAGAGCATGTGTGTGTGTGTGTGAGTGTGTGTGTGTGTGTGTGAGAGAGAGAGAGAGAGTTTGTGAGTGTGTGTGTATGTGAGATGGAGATTTTGTGAGTGTGTGTGTGTGTATGTGAGAGAGAGATAGTGTGTGTGTGTGTGTGTGTGAGAGAGAGAGATAGAGTATGTGAGTGTATGTGTGTATGTGAGAGAGACAGAGTGTGTGCGTGAGTGTGTGTGTGTGTGTGTGTGTATATGTGTGTGTGTGATTTGTGTGTATGTGAGAGAGAGAGAGAGAGAGTTTGTGAGTGTGTGTGTGTGTGTATGTGAGAGAGAGAGTGTGTGTGTATGTGTGTGTGAGTGTGTATGTGAGAGAGAGAGACAGAGTTTGTGTGTGTGTGTATGTCAGAGAGAGAGAATGTTGTGTGTGTGTGTGTGTGTGTGAGAGAGATAGAGTTTGTGTGTGTGTGTGTGTATGTGAGATAGACAGTGTGTGTGCGTGAGTGTGTGTGTGTATGAGAGAGAGAGATTTTGTGAGTGTGTGTGTATGTGAGAGAGAGTGTGTGTGTATGTGTGTGTGTGAGTGTGTATGTGGGTGTATGAGAGAGAGAGTGTGTGTGTGTATGTGTGAGTGTGTGTGTGAGTGTGTATGTGTGTGTGGGTGTATGTGAGAGAGAGTGTGTGTGTATGTGTGTGTGTGTGAGAAGAGAGAGTTTGTGTGTGTGTATGTGTGTGTTTGTGTGAGTGTGTGTGTATGTGTGTGTGTGTGTATGTGTTTGTGTGAGAGAGAGAGAGAGTTTTGTGTGTGAGAGAGAGAGAGTTTTTGTGCGTGTGTGTGTGTATGTGAGAGAGAGAGTGTGTGTGCATGTGTGTGTGTGAGTGTGTATGTGTGTGCGTGTATGTGAGAGAGAGTGTGTGTGTGTATGTGCGTGTGTATGTGAGAGAGAGAGAGTGTTGTGTGTGTGTGTGTGTGTGTGAGAGAGAGAGAGATTTTGTGAGTGTGCGTGTGTATGTGAGAGAGACAGTGTGTGTGTGTGTGTGTGAGTGTGTGTGTGTATGTGAGAGAGAGAGAGTTTGTATGTGTGTGTGTGTATGTGAGAAAGAATGTGTGTGTGTGTATGTGATAGAGAGAGAGAGTTTGTGTGTGTGTGTGTGTGTGTGTGTAGCCTTCGTTATCCGGCATACAATGTGCATGCGCTATATTGTCATTCGTGGTCTGCTCTGCTCTACAAGTTTTTCCACGTTATCTCATAAAAGACGCCATTTTCGAAAGAAGTTACTGAACACAAAATGTGTGTTTTGATTTCCTCTACAGCCTCAGTCTGCAACAATTCTCGCTGTAAGAAGAACTGAGCGAGATATGATAAAAAAATACGTATTTATTGGTCTTCATGCAAAGTACCCGTCATTCTTGTCCGATTTTAATGAAACTTGAAATTTCTCAACAGTTTTTCGAAAAGTACTCAAATATCAAAATTTCATGAGAACCCGTCCAGTGGGAGCCGAGCTGTTCCATGCGGAAAGACGGACGGACGGACATGACGAAGCTAATAGTCGCTTTTCGTAATTTTACGAACGCGCCTAAAAACGTGGCCGCAGGTTGCAGACCCATGAATCCTACCAAAGTTCCAGAGTCTACCTTCAAGTCCGGGTTCTGACTTCGTCACATGTCGCAGGGCCACGGTCTGGATGCGTTGCACCTTTCGTACTGATTGCTTTGTATTGCGATTTTTTAAACGCTGAATGGCAGTTGATGGTTATCGGACGTGCAGGCATGCTGTTACCTTAGGCGCACCCTCAGCTAATTGCCATGTCACTGTTTGTACGCATGGCATTCAAACATCGTCATCGACATGAATAAGTACACGAAATAGGCGTTTTCAGGCTACCGTCGCGAGTTAAATGACATCTTAGATCTTCCGTGATGTTACGCAGAACATATTGGCAGCTATTTACCTACGTTTCGGGACAACCTACCGGTAGGCCTAAATAACTACCAATTTACGCTGCGTAACTTCACAGAAGTTGGCCCAAATATTTTTCTTAGTATTTTCCTCTCAAATACTGAGTCTCTGTACAATACTTTTGCGTCCATTCTGATTTCTTCATAGAATGAGAAATGTTTCAGAAAAAAGTTGCAGAGAAAATTAAAACACATTTTATGTCCAATAATTGTTTTTAGAAAATACTGCCGTTTATGAGACAACGTGGGAAAATATTGTACATCCGAGCAGGCCACAGATGCCAATATGATACGGTGTATGCGCTTTGCTTGCTGTATAGGTTACACACACACACACATGCGCACTCACGCACTCACACACGCACGCACTCACAATATGTAATACTTATTGCTTTCCCACTGCAATAACTGTTGCAAGATCGCGCCTCAATATTACGTAATATGTACATAATTGTCAACGTATATTATACATGGAAAACCATTTTGCTTTTAAGGATTTCATTTGTTCAAAATAGCTGGAAAGCTCTCTGACAAACAAATGTACGATTAGGCTGCCGATCTATTAACAGACTAAGTTGTCTTATGCACACCACACGGTGTTACGCGATTTTGACTACATTTTCAACCACACTGAATACACGCCTGTAAGACAGGACCAAACGCCATAGCTGAAATTCAGGTTGGGGCCAATCAGCTTCGATCTGCATTTTAAATCCCTTGTCTTCTTGGAGCCCCAAATAATAGAACAAAGGAGCAGACTAAACTTTTGGTACACTGTGTTACACAACACAGTAAGACTTAATCTCAGTGCATCTGTCAGTGCAATGTGTAACAGAACTTGTCACCTCCCATAAAAAAGATTGCTTGTTTCTTTGTTTTATTGGTGGGGTGTGTCTTATGTGACGATGGAAAAGCGGGTTTCAATGAGCCCGCTATCCATGCCTCAAATGACTGAGGAATGAATAAAAAAAACCCATCTCGTTGCCATTTTGTCCACTACAAATACCATATGGACTGCTCTGATACTGACACAGACTTCTGCCGTCGGAAACCAGCTACCAGCCCCACGAGTTATGGCGCTACGAGGCCAGTTGCTCTGTCTTACGAACACATCAGTGCGGACAGCCGGGGAGGAGCAGTTTAACTGCCCGTCAAATGGGCCTCTGTTTCACAGCGCTCGAATACTAATTTCGGTTTTATGTATCACAATGAGGATACAGTACAGGTATATAATGCTTCCGAAATACAATGCTTACTAAGCAAAGTTTATAAATATCGCAACTAGGGAAAACTCTGTCCCTGTCTGACTGTAGTGCCAAATGATGAGTAGAAAATGGACAGTACAAGAATATTCAGGACTGCCTCTTCTCTTAAAGGCATAAGCACGTTAAGTTGATAAATATGTTTAATTTAAAAACTGTAACTGGAAAAAAATTAAATAATGATCGCCGATAAAAAGTTCCTCCCCCTAAATTACAAACTATGAATCCAAAGGCAGAATATATTCAAAAACGTCTCTGAACGGACGGAAATAGTTTGTTTTGCAACACAGCTAGTGGCGCTAATACTGGAAAAATCGTTCATTTTGAAGTACGTAGAGCATGAGGCGAGATAGTTAGACATATTTCATCCTATTTTAAGTTACGTTTCAGAATATTTCGAAACAACGACACATGCCACAATTAAAAACACTAAAGAGAAAATACTGCTCAATCCTCAAAACTCACGAGTGCATTTCGTTATACGAATGATCCTGCTTCTATCGCTACAGCACGAAGAAACAACTCGAATACTAAATCCACATTATGAATTGCTCTTTCCGTCCCAGGATGGACCCTAACGCAGTCATTTTCCTTGAACAGCAGCTCTTGTGAGTGTAAATGAAAAAGTCAGGTCTATATACAAAATACAAACGCACGCACGATCGCACGTCCCCATACACAAACACATACGTATACACATACCATCATCTGTTAACAACCTTTAATGAACAATCCAAACAGGTCAGCTCAAAGCTCAAGGCTGGTATTTTGGATTATACATGGTTCCTATCCGGGTGAAGGTACAGGATATCATGACTTTTTTCCTGCATTTTCCTCTCTCTCGTGGGGAAAGCCGGTATGGTACCGTGAAACACGAGAAGGTTTTATTTCCACTTTGCCTATATAATAACATCCTTTCAAGTAATTCATGAGTCAAGTAATACCTGAACTTAATAGAGAGTCGTAAAATGGGCCTTGAATATAGCTTTATACAGGTTGTCCTCATACGACGCCGCAAACGCCAGGCGTCAACTTCGAAGTACTGCGGCAACATCATAATTCGACAGCGTCCTACATTTATCCCACAGAACTGGCGTTCGAAACAGATCGTCGTGATGCCGTGAACACAGCCACACATCTTCGGCAATACGGCACAATGACGTCAATGTGTACTGCTATTTAGCAACACTGTGTCAACTTCCGTTGTTTTAGGGAAGAATGAAATATAATTATGTAACTTCCGCTGGTAAGGATGGGACAGAAAAAGCCGACAGCCTGTCATTCTCTTACTTTACTCAGGAAAAACGTGACGGATGTCAATAAGAACAGTGTGATGCAGCGGGCGAGATTACAGACATTTAGACCTTACTTTGAAATGGAGGCCGATGTGCTAATCTATCATCTAATCTGCTCCGCTGGCTTGAAATTGCATAAAGGTAAAGGTAAAGGAAAAACCTTCCCTTCCCATGACATTAAGGCATGCGTACAGAGGAAGAGGAGGTAGAGGTGTATTTATCCTTAACGTCGCCACTAGATGCATGTGAGTGGTCAAATTCACTCTCCGGCCTCTTTACCGTCCGGGAAAGTACCACGGTACCCACTGAATAGGGGGCTGTAAAGGGTGGAGCGCAGAGCCGAACTGGGCGTTTAAGAAGAAGCGAGACATGGCTTGTTCTTGTGGCTTGAAATTAAAAAAATAAAACAATAATACAAAATTTGACGGCGGCACCGCGATCGAGATTCGATCTGGGGAACTCCCACACTTGAAGCTGGCGTGCTAACTACATTGCAGCAAAAGCCCACTGTGGTACCTGTTTCCATTCACTTTAAGGATACCCTCAGATTGTATCTTGTTGTCTACGATTTTTTTCAGTCAAATAATATGCATGCTGTACAACACAATAGGAAAACAACCTGAATAAAACTCACCAAACAATATGAAGGTAATGTTACACTAGACGATATTCTTCAACAGGTGTTACAATTCGATGACACGTGTTTTTTTTTTTCTTCTGTTTATCAAACGTTCACATTTCACACTGCTCAACCCGTCGTCATTTGTGTTTTTCCGGTTAATCAGAAGTCCCCATTTCACTGTGTCCTTCAATGCCTGTCACACTTCGATGGCAGATGTGTACTTCATTGTTCACATACCTTATTACTGGCTACGTTGGGGTCATCGTCACGTTGACACAGCACAACACGTGTTGTAACAAGAGTACGTCACGAAGTCTGCTCCACCAACACGACACGTCCGTACGCTTAGACTTCACGTAACACACTGTGAGACGCGCGCTCTAGCGACTCGCTCCTCTGTGGGTTTTGGTCCAACCACCTTGCAGCGCCGCCTGGCCCAACTTCGACAGCCTCCTTCAGTCGCATGCCAACACGATTGTCACATCGCTGCACCCTTAATGGCCACCACCAGCAGCACTAATAACAACCACTAAGGACGAGTGTACTATGGGGTCTAAAAAATGAACCACCTCGTAGTTTCAAAATGTTCCCTGAATCACCTTAATCCAGAAAAATCCAAAACAGTATCATTGAAGCTACATTTCCTTCAAAATAGTCCCTTTTGCAATTTTGTAACAACCTTTTCAGCTCTTCCATCGAATTCTTAATGAAGTCAGTAACATCACAAAAGAGCCGTCCCTTCAATGTTAATTTAAGTCAAGGGAACAGGTGAAATCAGCTGCAGCCAGATCAGGACCAGTTTTGTCACATTCTTCTTTGCAAAGAAATCCTTGACCAAAACCGACCGGTGTGCTGGAGCATTGTCGTGAAGGAGAAACCGACCGTTGGTTCTGACTGCATCCTTAGGGCGACGGAGGATGTCACTGTATCTTTCTTTATTCATAGTAGAAATTCCAGTAAATTATACCAGTCAATTCCGGAAAAACTCTGAAGCTAATCCGTACAAGCAAAAACATCAGAGTGGAGACAGCAGGTACTTCCGAAATGCTGGTACTAAAACTACAAGAGATCACAACACGGAACAGAGAATCTTGTCATCGCTATGAGGACATCAGATATCACAAGAAAGCATAAAGTTAAAAAAAAAGCCTTAATTTTAAGGAATATCTAAGGTAGAAACACAACAACAAACTTGATGAAATCAACATACTGTCAAATATTACCTATAGAAAATATGCCTGTCGGGAGACTACAGAAAGAAGGTTCTTGACTAAATGACAGCCACCACTGTCGGCAGATCATGTGAAGGAAGATACCAGTGCAGAAAGCAGGGCACGGAGACTGCACAAATACAGCTACAATTTGCACAAATACAGCTACAGATACACTATGTGATTACACTGCAAGCAGGACACAAGGAGACGAAGCATTTATCAAAAAACAAACCTCATTGTCACATCACGCATGATGATCATGATTATGATGATGATGATGATAATCATCTCGTTAATCTACCAGACACTTTATTACTTAAAAGAAGAGTTTGGGAAATGTCTGCATAGCTTCACGTCGTGGTGGGTACACTCTGTCAACGTCTCTGTTTTTAAATCATGACTGTTCCCAGATAAATAAGGTAAAACTGGTTAATTTAAGCGAGACGCGGACAAAGGGCAGTATTTCCAAATGCCTAGTTTCACTTTAGGCAGCCAGGGTAGCGTGGTCTGCAAAGTGACTAGGTGCAGCTGGAAGATCACGTTTTGAATTCTGGCACTGAAGATGGATTTTTTTCTTCTCCAAAAACATTCAACCAGGTTTCGGGGCCCATTCGGCCTCCTATACAATCGGCATCGGGTTTTGTCCTGCGGTAAAGCTGCCAGGGCGTGAAGTTGACCACTCAGTGGCGGAGGTTAAGAATAAGTGGAACTCTACCTCTGCTCTCCCAATACGCCTTCATGGCGTGGTCAGCGACAAATATGCTATATTCTTACTTGACGCAGGGCAAATACATGAAGGCTGAACTCATGTACACTAAAAACAAATAATCAAGACAAAGACTAACTCTTCCCTTGTATTATGAGAATATAAAATTCAGATGTGACGATTCATCGTTAGTACATACTTACTCAAACAGGTCAGAAGTCAGCAATTTTTTGGGCTGCAGAGGCCCTGAAACTGGAGGCAGCCAGCCCTCCGAAGATTCATCATTTCAGAAGAATCTAACCTTTATCAACAGCCCTGTGAAAACCTCGTATCTCGCAATCAAAGAGTAGCCGATATACTTCGTGTATTGACTGAATAAAGAATGACGTTCCCATTGGCATTCTTATAGCGCACACTGAAAGAATGTAAATTGTATGAGCCTTGAAAGCATACTGATGGAGTGGAGGCATAGCTCCACTGATTGTTTATCTCGCCACTGGATGCAGGTGTGTGGAGAGCCTCACGCTCTGGCCACTTTGCCGCCGGGAAGGTACACTCCCCCGGAAGATGGATGGGCTGGTCTGAATGTTTTTTAGAAGAGAAAAATGTCTTGGCCTTTCGGGGATTCGAAACCCGGATCATCCAGCCTGTAGCATAATCACTGTACGAACTACGCTATCCCAGCTTCTGTTATAAACGTTCTACATGTCTCATTTAATATATGATTTGGTGTCGTATTTTGACGGAGCGCCTTAAGAGACTAAAAAAGGCCTCTCATACACACAGTTTGCAACACAGGGCATTCCTTTGTTACTCGTGTGGGAATGTGGCCAGGCATAAGCTCCGAAACATTCTGAGGCGCGTTCGCAAAGTTGCGAAAAGCGACTATTCGCTTCGTCATGTCTGTCCGTCCGCTCGCATAAAGCAACTCGGCTCCCACTAGACGGAATTTCACGAAATTTGATTATTTGAGTATTTTTCGAAAATCTGTCGAGAAAGTTCAAATTTCACTAAAATCTGACAAGAATAAGGGTTACTTTACATGAAGACCAATATACATTTTTTAATCATATACCGCTCAATTCTTAGAATGAGAAATGTTTTTGGCAAAAGTTCTAGCGAAAATCAAAACACACGTTTTGTGTTCCATAACCTCTTCTTCTTCTTTATTTTTTCTTTTTTTCTTTTTTTCCCCCGAAAATCGAGCTGTTTGTGAGATAATGTGGAAAAATATTGTAGAGGCAGGAAGGCAACAGATGGCAATATAACGCATATGCATTGCATCCTGGATGCCTACGGCTACAGCCACACACACTCAGAATATGTCATACAAACGCGTCTCTATGTTACGTTTTGCGTACACTCCCCTCTTGTCAATTCTTCGTGTACAACTTTCATTGTATTGCCGTACAATACAATATCATTTCTTGTTTAAAACCAACAAATTGCACAATATACATAAAACATTAAAATAACATTTTTTTAGTTTCACATTAAAATAGATTTATATTCCTCCTACATGTTTCGATCCCCATACGGGATCACCCTCAGGGAGTATGCACTATATCGTGAGTGAAGTTACTAAAACAAGTTATTATTATAGGTTATCTGAATACGCATGCTACCAGATAACCTATATAAATAACTTGTTTTAATAACTTCACTCACGATATAGTGCATACTCCCTGAGGATGATCCCGTGTGGGGATCGAAACATGTAGGAGTAATATAAATCTATTTTAATGTGAAACTAAAAAATATGATTTTAATGTTTTACATATATTGTGCAATTTGTTGGTTTTAAGCAAGAATTGAATCTTCGTGTACAAGTTCAGAAATGTACACAAGATGTCACTTTTCTTTAATTATGGAGGAGTCAAAAAAAACCCTAGCGATTAATATATGCATATTGAACATAAAATGTGTTTTTCGTCCCTGCAACCTCTGCCCCGGTAAATACACAATGAATTCAGCTGAAGACGCAAACAAAAATACACAACAGCTTTTCGTATATTTGTCCAATGTCAAATTCTACGCAGATCAGTTTAGCTGTTCTCGCGCTCTTTTATAAGCGTACATACGGACGGACTAAACAGTCTTCTTTGGCGCTCTGCATGGATTCGAACGCACCTAAAAACAAATTAAAGCCATTCCTTTGATACAACTATTCTATAGGATAATGACCTCCACCAGTCAGGTTATCAGGCACACATACAAACTAGAGGCATGACTGCATGCATGCGGGCACATAGGCTTCCAACTGCATTCGTACGACAGCAAAATTCGTCATAACTCACTGTCTCCGTTTGTTCCTATGTGGAACACTGGGCCTTCAAAAAGCTCTTCCATTTGGTTTCTAATAAGGCTAGTACTTTTGCCTATTTCCAGCTTTTTCCAGCCTTCTGCAGTGCCCATTCTATTGTTCTTTTCCAGGCCGTTCTTGGTCTACCCCTCTTCCTTGTACCCTGAGGGTTCTAGCCCAGTGCGTGTCTTTCTATTGCACCGTGTGGATGACGTAGTGTTTCGCCAAACCAGCGCCATTTTCCTTCCTTTATTTGTTGTTGAATCGGTTTTTTTTTTTTTTTTTTCTCCGTTCGATATTAGGTTCCCAGCAACTGCCGATTTCTTACACTTCTCATAACAGTTTCTTCAAACCTACCAAAAAACCAAAAACCTT
>Ga0123352_10020105_pt1 | contig 10640 bp, 4 predicted proteins | sample TergutLab28metaG_FD_89700 | JGI IMG/M metagenome (GOLD analysis project Ga0123352, IMG submission 89700) | Labiotermes labralis P1 segment gut microbial communities from Petit-Saut dam, French Guiana - Lab288 P1 | ecosystem: Host-associated > Arthropoda: Insects > Digestive system > Gut ... | reverse complement strand
TGTGTATATAAAACAGTGTAATTGGTAATATTAACATGTGTATATAAAACAGTGTAATTGGTAATATTAACATGTGTATATAAAACAGTGTAATTGGTAATATTAACATGTGTATATAAAACATACTTTGAAAATAAAAGTATTATTCAGTTTCATAACAGGTAGAACAAAATGAAGAGATGGCATATCTTGCCTAAGTCGTTATCAATGTGCCTGAATTCACTACACTGTAGTCACTGTTTATGAACACACGATTACGACTTAGACACCATCCGCCATGTCTTCGTTGTGTCCCGCCAGTTATGAAGTTGACTAATACCGTTGTCATTGTATGTTCTGTGTACTTCGATATGTTACACCGCTTCAACACTCAAAACATTAACTTGTAATGGACTTTATTTAGTAGTTTCGTTGTGATCCCTGACGATGGCCATTTAGGCAGAAACATGTTGGATCGACGGTAAATGAATGCAATATTGTGTCCTTTGTTTGTTTTTCCAGTATGAACAACTATTTATCATACTTGTACAAAGTTTTAACTCTAGTGTACCGTGCAATCCGATGAATGGTTACCAATATTTCACGGAATGTGAAGTTCCCAGGGAGGTAAACATCCACATGGTGGTGTACTAGCCTATTAAGGCCGCGAACAGCCTACTAGATTGTGTGGTGTCATACAGCGGAGAAACACGGGATAAATTATATATATAGTCGGTTTGGAAACGAGAAGTTAAAAAAGAAAAGTAGAACTGGAAGGAGAACACCGGCCAAGTCTCTTAGTGCCACTGCTCTAAACACCAGACATTTGGTTCTTGACTCGGGGAATGAGTCCTCTTCAAGACACATTTGAGGTTTTGTTCATTCCCTCAAGGCAAATATCTTAATTATACCAGCACCGCTCGCTACACAAACTCGTATTCATACAGAGTGCTATGCAGAAGCAGCAATGACAAACACGGCAACTATCAACGAATAAAAATCATACCCTTTACTAAATTTGCAGTCCGAGACTTGGGGTATTTCCTGTGATTGAAAAAGTAAAAAATGTAATTCTGATATTTAGAGGACCGTGCATCGTGATATGCTGTTATAATAAAACCAATGAGATGCACTAATATCTCAAATTTATTTATTATTTTTTTTGGATTAGGACTGTACATGTTTCGGACAGTTTCTCTGTCCATCATCAGGAGTCCAGCACTGTACACACAGCAATAGGCATATGTAATACAGGTTTTGCTGACTGCTTGCTAGCTGCTGTCCGAAACATGTACAGTCCTAATCCAAAAAAAATTAATAAATAAATTTGAGATATTAGTGCATCTCGTTGGTTTTATAATGAGAATAAAAAATGTAACCTAAGAGGAATAAAATTGTTAACATTTCTTATCTCTTCTTTTCTGTTTCTGCCATTACCGCAACTCTTCGATTTACAGTCTTTTTATCATCAGATATCCCTCCTGAGAGTGGTGCAATATTCATACATCACACCCGAAAGACAAGAATAGTGGAAGGACAGCCATCAGCTGAACACTAAATCTACAAGTATTCATTATTAATTGGAACAGAAAAGAAGGCTTGAAGCAAACTATAAATTTGTTATATAGCTTACTTCAATTACTGTAACAGAACAAAGGGCATGCTACATGGACGCGTGACGAAATGTGATATAATCACATTGTAGAAATTTGTGTCGCACAAACCCCGAAATTTAACGTTTAAGTTCACAAAGGAACGTTACCGAACCCTACGCGAAGTGAGTTCAATGTAGTCCACACATTGACACTGTATCTTCCAAGGTTTAATTTTAATAATAAAAAGAATGCCCACAGGTGCACCATAAACGCATACGCGGAAGTGAAGGTACATTCACATTCATTATCAAACTTGGCGCGAGATGGAGGCTAGTGGTCAGTCAGTCTTCACGTCGCGGTTGCTTTGTTACCGCTAACCACTGAAGAATACGCTGGGTGGACTTCACAGCTGGTCTGAATTTTTGCACTCCCAAAAAAAGATAAATTTTTTGTCCCTTCTGGGATCCGAACCACGATTCCTAGGACTTCAAGTCCGTATCGTAGTTAACATACGGACTAGGCCATCACAGCTCTCCAGTTTTAATAATATCCTCCCAATACGCCGATAAACCCAGATATTCTTTTGTACGTTCCCAATAAACGTGTCTGTATACCCCTGGTTCCTAAGTCAAAAAAGAAAAGTGTTAGAAACGCTCCAAAGGACGGGTTACATACAAGCAACTTAAATTTTAAAGGCTTTTACATAATAAACTTGAAACCTTTCCCCATGTCGATGACGAATGCGAACTTCGTTACTTTGCCTTCCACAGCAGAGTCAGAGCCTACAACTCGGTAAAGATCTGAATATCAGACGATGTATCATGTCTTGTTGCAATAAAATTCCGTTGTAGCGGTAGTGGCGCCACTTGGCAAGCGCGTGCAGGCGCACGACAATGAGCGTCCCCAACACGTGTCGTGGCGCCAGCTTGCGGGATTATCACGAAATGGTTATGGCGACAATATCGCTCCAACGAAAAGAAAAAAGAAATGAAAAACGAATGAAATAAAATATCGTACGTTACATATTTTCTTCTCATGAAATACCATACCATTCGTCTCTTTGTGTAAGAAGTAGAGCAAAATGTATGAGAGTTATGGCCCAAAGGTTCTGCTATTGTGTCAGGTTCTGATGCTCATAAGCGCGACCTGCAATATTGTGACGGAACAGATCTCCGAGACGCGTGTATATTTTCCATATTTAGTAAAATATAAAGTCTTCTATGCGCTTAATTTATAACCGCGCATTCAGCATGAAAAGGAGAGTGGAAATATAATTCAACGCATCCTTAATTTTGGCCCTTGCGGGATGTGATCAGCCTCAGGTTCCGGCCTTCTATTCTTACGGAACGCGCCACCCTTATCCTCTAAAAAACGCGGCTGGTTGGGACCCATCTTCGGTATGGACAGTTTGCACCGGAGGAAAGTTATTCCCCCTGCCGGGAACCAAACCCTAATATGTCACTAGTCCAGGCCGTAGTTTAGTAAATACTTGGACTGAGGTATTTAGTAATTTTGCAACACCTGCATTCCGGGTATGAAATAAAGGCGCAATTGTTAAGCAATATCCTTCTACAATTTTAAGACCAGGTATCTCCGTTGTATGCTTCTCTATTAATTAAATAACAAAGTTTCACACAAATTTTCTATTCAATATTTTATTAATTTAAAGCTTTCAGCTACATGTTTCGGCTGTTTAGAGCCATCTTCAGGCTGCTCTTAGGAATGCGTGTTTGTGTGGGTGTATATATATATATATTTATATATTGCAGTGTCGTAAAAGGCGGGATCTCATTTACACTGATTTATAAATTATCAATTAGACGTCGTTAAAATATGAATTATAATAAAATATGATTAGATAAATACACATTATCTTTAAAATTTATAATATATGACATAAATTGAGCTGTTATTGTTTGGGTTGTCCAACAAGTTCCCTCAGATCAGACAGCCCAAAACACACCAGCTCCGTTTATGTTATATATATTATAATTTTTTAAGATTTTGTGTATTTATATATTCATATGTTGTATTATAGTTCATATTTTAACAACTACTGTTTGGTAATTTATAAATCAATGAAAACGAGATCTCGTCTTTCACGGCATTGCTATATATATATACACACATCCTCCTAACTTCAGCCTGACGATGGCTCTAAAAAGCCGAAACATATAGCTGAAGGCTGTAAATTCATAAGATATTTAATAAAGAAGTTGCGTTATTCTATACTATATTGTATTATTTAAACCACATCCTTCTACCTATAGCATAAGTCGGAATACTTAACATCTAACTATTTACGACATTTAATTAAATTCAGCGCAAGTGCGTCCACTATAGTTCGTTTTACAGAGGCAAGGTTCCAAAATATTAAAATTAATCTAATAAAATATCGGCTGGATGGATTAAATTGCCTCAGAACATGACCCAGTGACGAGATTATGTGAAAGATTAAAGATTTTATTACCGGATGAGCGAGTATAACTTTATTTTTAATGATTCCACTTCCTGCAGTTGTTTTGTTAATAAAGAGGAAGTACGACCTAGATGTTGAAACCTGCACTCTGAGATTTATAACAGGTACATAATTTTCGCTTAATAAGCATATTAATAAGTGATCTTAGAAACCGATATGAAATTTCAGTATGAAGAGTTCTATTAATTTTAAAACAGATTGAGCAGCCTCAAGGGAGGAAATATCCGTATCTGTAAGCACAGTTACGAAACCTTGTGGTCTATAATGGCAAAGCAGTATATTTCTTGAAGAAGTGACAGAAATATTAACTTCTTAATGAAGTCATTATATTTTGGTGCCTATCTACAAAAGTACACGTCGTAGCCCAAAAAGCCTTAATCTTGACAACAGAATCAGTTTGTCATATTATTTATTACAGATATATTTTGGGTTGGATTTTCTGAAAAATTCCTTAAGGTCACTGACAACAAAGTAGTATATTGCCTAATAACACTGCAGTACAGGCCTATTCATTAACAACAAAGCCGTAAGGGTGAACTACTCTATGTGAAAATGTTTCTTTTGATTTCTTCGCGGATACAATAATCTAAATAACGGACAGTAGCACCATAAAACAAACAAACGTTCCTAGTGTTGGATGCGAAAAGTGCGTCTGCCCTTCTGGATAGCATTCATGTAAGACAATAAAAAGATGAAGTGTTTGAACGTGAAAATATGATATCAGCTGTTGCTGCGAACGAGCGTATGACAAGGAAGCTGTGTTCCTACCGCACGACTTGTAAAGGAAATTATAGTGGGGAACAGGCGGCAGTTTACAGGCTCGGTGACTAGCCATACCCGGACTATAGTGTATCCTCTGAGGAACCATTCTGGAAAACCTTCGCAATATCGCGACCGCTCCATGCAACCCCACTTTTCTTTTGCTACTTTCCTTCTCCTCAAGGCAACGCAGCGTGCTCTCGATCTCAATGGGACACTTAGAGTTTATAAGTCGGAAGAAAAAAGGAAAATGAAAGGCTACGGAACGGAGAGTGCCCTTTACTTTGGAGACTCAGAGAGATATTCAACTTTCATTATAAAGAAAACAAAATGTTTTGTCTTTCTACTTTATAGTAAAATATTTGTACGGTTTGAGCTGGATTGTATAGTCTTCAGCACTGGATGCAGCGCTATAGGAATGTGACCGTAGTGTTCTTCTTTTTCCCCATTGTTGAAGTTAGTAATGATCCTTTTAAAATACATTTTAAAAAAACACAATGACACATTCAAGCTTCTAAAAATGTTTTCTATGCAGATACATTGTCATAACTCACAGTAACTCCCAACGAAACAAAAGAACAAAAACAACTTTCTATACACGTGTAATCCACATACAGACGACAGTTTACGGACGATAGTACTTAAAACAAAATCACTCAGAAATGGAATTAACCTTCTTCACTGCAAGAAATAAAAATATATATATATATGGGACATTCGAACAGCAATTGCAGCTGCATTATATGAATAATTTGGGACGGAGTTGGCAATAAGGAAAGCTGAAACCTTTAGGTAAGGAAGGGCGTGGAGATTCAGTACAGTCAGACACATTAAACCAACCACGATGCTCCCCCATAACAACGGAGCAAAACTGATCAGAGAAAGATTATTGCGCCGTATCTTACGAGCTCCTTTCTCCACACCACAGCCACTATAACTAAGCAAGAGAAACTTTTCTCTCTTTTGTTCTCTTAAAATAAATTTGCATATACTCAATTTGAACCATCCTACCCTTCTTCATTTTACCCTCTCTTTTCTCCAAGCTTCTCTTCCTTCTATACTTCTTAAGAGCAAACACAAGCGAAGAGTATTGGACAAGAGTGACGGGTGAAGAGAAAGTTAATTTGAAAGATTCGAAGCGAGGTGGAAGGGTACAAGCCCTTCAGTAAGTTTACCAGCATAACAAAGCCTCACTCTGTATAGAAAATGGTTGCTGGAATAACTAACCATGATGAAGCAATCATTAATAAATATCTCCACGGAGTACAGCTTATTTGAGAAGTAATCCTGGCACAGCTGCTGAAGAAATTACTCTATTTTATCATTAAAAGCCTCGTGGCGACTGCAGGTACTGTCCAGGTTTAACAAAAAAGAAAAGCTTTGCATTTCGTCCACACAGTATACTTGCGTTTTCCGATCGAGTGAGTGAATAAACAGTAACATTTCTTCCTGCATTATATTAAAAGGTTGCCATTTATAGTGGAAGCACACTGAGTTCTCTGTGAGGTAGCAACAGAATTTAATTACGAGACGTTGTGCATACCTGGTGTAATAGTTTAATTCGCCTAGGTATGCTAGAGTTACCGGCATGTTTGCAGCGTCAGAATTTAAAAACCCTATACAATGCAGATTTCAGTTCCTAACTGCCTTTTCCACAGTTCGCTACCGGTCCCTATCACAGGCCAGATAAATCTTCTCGACACTTAACATTCTGCGTCTGTAATAAGCGATTTAATATTACTGTCCAACTTGTAGTTAGATATCTCACATTGTCTCCTATATTTAATATTACTGTCCAACTTACAGTTAGATACCTCGCACTGTCTCCTATATTTAATATTACGGTCCAACTTACAGTTAGATACCTCACACTGTCTCCTATATTTAATATTACTGTCCAACTTACAGTTAGATATCTCACACTGTCTCCTAAATTTAATATTACTGTCCAACTTACAGATAGATATCTCACACTATCTCCTATATTCAGATTTTTGGAATTTGATTTTTTATCACTTACACGTTGCCTGTACATACTACATATCCAGATCACTTCAACTACCGAAGTTAAATCCCAAAATCTTTTGTTTTTCCTGTACTGACTGAAGGATGTATCTTTCACTGAGATAAGCCGTGCAAACAATGTTGCAACTTTACTCACTCCGGCAGTATTAAAGCTTTGACCGTACTACAAAGCCCGTAGTAAGAGCTTAAAAACAAGAATTTCTCACCCGCCAGCGCATAAAATTGTTTCAGTGTTATTATCGCAATTTTTTACTTACTGGAACATAAAAGAAGCTCGTATCAGATTCTCTACCGTTTTATACCACATCCAAACTGAATTACTCTCAAAGAGTTCATTCTACTTTTTATTAACCTTCTAAAGCATAGTGGCGTCTAGACACACCAGCTGCCGTAACATCTCTAAGTCTCCATTTAGCCCACAGTATGTTTAGATGTTTCGCTTCATAATTACATAGGCTACAAAACGGATGTTCCCTACATATAATTAACTGATTTGCCTTGATAATGGACGAACAGTTTGTTCTCTGTGAGTTAGAAAATGAATTTTTCTGTATAGACTTCAAAATTAACCGGATATATAGGTTTATTACTGTTGTGTTTATTTATCTCCACTTCCCAGCTACAAACTGCTTCACAACTGTCCAAGGGAGGCAGTACTTTTAAAATCCCTTTCCGGAGTATTTGCAGGAGATTGAGGTTTTCTGCGACACGACGCCGTGTCAACTGGTAATTAGTTATCGATATACTGGAAAATCTGGCCGCTACCATCTTTATCATACTTCAAGAAATGTCGGTTCAGTCGGAAAAATGGCCTCTCTTCTTCGAATACTCCGAAGACAGAAGTAGCAAGTTCCTCTTACACGGCGGTAGTATATTACCAGTATACACGGCGTCATATCCAAAACTATTTACGTGCTCAGAAACAAGGCTATGAACAGCTCAAATCACGTGCCATATAGAATAGTCAATCAAAATGTTTGTTGCTTTACTGTGTGAAAGAAATACTGTTTTAAAACAAAAGAATGTTACTTGAGTCAGAAAATATCCGGAATATGGTGGGTGAACACAACAGAATGTTGAATTATGTACATTAGCATAAGATTTCCATATAATCTCCCATAGGTTTGGTGCATATACTTCACCGGGCCACTAGCTGCCGTATGCCCAATAGACCGTACAGAAAACACGATAAACTATTAAAATTTCATTCTAGATACTTTCTTATTCACCTACATAAAGATGGATATCAACATTATCAGGAATGTATCCATGGTGCCCTTATCTCTAGGACGCAAATATTTTAGTGCCCATAGGACGGTCTGGTAACACTTTAAAACTGGTAAACTTAATAATATTTCGGCAGGTCCAACAAATTTTTTTACAGGTTTTTCTAATCATCAGTTTTGCAACTAAACATAACATCAAAAAACGAAGTTCTGGGAACAAATTATGATGTCTTCTTTCCAGTTATTCAGTGTACATGAAAAGAGTAAGATTTACTATATTAATAGTCACACTATTTAGCAACACAAATTACAGTGCGAGGTGACTGGCACAGACATAGAACTGGTCGTAGTGTTTACACATACCCAAAATTCAGCAACTTCTTAATTCTAAAAATTAATATACGTTTTATATATATATATATATATATATATATTACTTATATAGTCACATTGTATTAGTGTCTGTATTTATGTTGTATCTCCAATCATAATTTTCAGTACCTAGATCTAATGGTGCATAGGTCACCACCAACACATAAATCTACATATATATTTCGCGTGCCACCTTATTTACAAACTGAAATGGAATTCGAAATTTTCTCGCCGCATATCTATAAAACTGTCCGACGATGGACAAGCGCCCCCTGCTTAAGGACCATTGATATGATAATGTGCTGCCTGGTCAGAGATGTCACACTCATCAAAAGAGCGATAATAGTTGTAATTGCCTGTGAAGCGACGATGTACTGACAATTAGCGGTGTTAAACCGAAGAAACCCGGGGTAAGAACTGAACTCGACGATCTGCGGTCGAAACCAGCGTGTAACAGTCCGAATTATGGCGCATCTGCAACAAACCCTTATCTTAAATTTGCATAATTTCTCACAGTCTGACACTACAAATCTCTCGACACTATATTAAATGTCTCGAGCATAAATTTCAGCTATATGCCGTTTACAAATCCAGTTCCTTTCTAACGTAAAACACACTTAGCCTCCGGTACAGATTGCAGTCGTTGAACGCCGTTTAACGGAAATACTAGGCCCTTTCTTTATTCTGAGAGACGTATGAAATTCATAACGGGTAAAATTATGATATTTTTTTATATTCAACCAGGTGGTACATAGATTTACCTATGTGCTTTAACCCTTAACCTGTTAACATGGAGAATATGGTGAGCTCCTAATAATGCCAGCAAATGGCAGATTGGATTTAACTCGGCGTTTAAAGGGCTAAAATTAGGTAGCATCTGGGTCTGTCACAATAAGAAAGTAGCATGGCTGAGTTCATTAAGCATACTACGTACCTACCTATTATGTTGCTCTCTTTGTGTAAGTCATACAGATTCGTAAAATATGCGAAAAAACGCGTGTCCAAATTCGTGAAGAGAAAATTGCATGCCAGTGTGTACGCATCGCACCCCCGGTGCCTGTTGACTCAAGACGTGCATCAAAGTTTTAATAGGGTCGAGGATTAGGGTAAGCCCTGCTCTGTGTCGTCAGTGAAGGAGGGGGGGGTTGAGATAAGAGTGTCTTCCCGCGGAGCGCGGATGAAGTTAGTGGACGGATAATCTCTCCGTAACGGGGATAGCGTTCACTCGTACGTCGCCTAAAACTACCTGTATATACCGTAAACTCACTGATGAACATATAAAGCGTAGCCTACACTGTCTGAAGTGTACTGGTTTTAAAACCTTGAGTGACAACACGAAATGACTTCGGTGCGAGTCTACTGCGCCTGGCTGCTCACTGACTGTAGATACACCCTAATTATTTCATTTAGCTGCAGTTCATAGTACGGTCCTCTCAAGACTCACACTAGTGTCAGTGAGTCACGATTTTGGAATGCTGTGAAACGAAGTACTGGCGGCTTACATTTGGGCAATATGTACGAATTTCCTTGGATATATTGATGAAAGGGGTTAAGGTGCTGTGCTACAACTCGGAAGGTCGCTGGTTCGATCCCAGCTGGTGTCAGTGCATTTTTCATTGACATAAAAACCTTCCGATCGCACTATGACCCTGGGGTCGACTCAGCCTCTAACAGAAACGAGTACCAGGAGTATTTCCTGGGGGTAAAGGCGGCCGGTGAGTAAGGCTGACAACCTACCACCATCCTGTGCCGTTGTCACTAAATTTGGGAACCTTAACTTGCTGGAACGCTCTGGGACACTCCAGGCCTGTAAAGAGACTGCTTTACCTTTTATATTGAAAGAAACGACGCAAATATCCTTCAGGATATTACGTTTCAAGGCGCCTTTCTAATACAGTGAGTGATGCATTACCACTTCCGACACTGTGAGTTATAAAATGTGTTATTGTAAAGTTAGCCACAATGCAGACTCCAAAATAGAATGGCCACAGTTTTCCTTCTGTTTTATTAAATATAAGGCACACACATACAGACCTTCTACTGTATATTTCACTGTGATCTACTTATATTATATAACTATATTATATACTTACTTACTCCATGGTGCAGAGTCCTTCTTGAGAAGCTAACTGGTTTGCAGCTAGTCAAGAAATTCCCCGCATTTCACGGAACCCGAAGGTTCATTACCGCACTCACAAGCGTCCG
>Ga0123352_10020102_pt1:2500-10641 | contig 10641 bp, 3 predicted proteins | sample TergutLab28metaG_FD_89700 | JGI IMG/M metagenome (GOLD analysis project Ga0123352, IMG submission 89700) | Labiotermes labralis P1 segment gut microbial communities from Petit-Saut dam, French Guiana - Lab288 P1 | ecosystem: Host-associated > Arthropoda: Insects > Digestive system >... | reverse complement strand
TCTACGCCTAGGTCTCCCCAGTGGTCTCCTTCCCTCCGGTTTCCCCACCAAGACCCTATACACCCCCCTCTCCTCACCCATACGCGCCACATGCCCTGCCCATCTCATTCTTCTCGATTTTATGACCCGCACAATATTGGGTGAGGGGTACAGATCACTTAGCTCCTCGTTATGCAGTCTCCTCCATTTCCCCGTTACCTCGTCCCTCCTAGGTCCAAATACTTTACTGAGTTGAATACCAAAATTTTGTTTTATTGCCAGACACTGAGGCAAAATGAATTTAAGCCTAAGGCTCATCATTTTGTTTCATATTCGATGGCTACCAATTTCGCAATCTAGGTCAGCTGGGGGTTTTTTGTGTTTTTCAGTCCCTATAACGAAATATAACACGACACAAATACTCTTGATGCATCACACAAATATCTCCACCTCAATTCAAACCATCTGAACACATCTTTTTACCAATCTGAATACTTCGCATGTGGTACAGGCAGACAGCCCTCAAAATTAAAAAAAAGGAGCGACTTTAGACTTGTTCGCAAAATTGCGACGAACGATTTATAGCTTTTTCATATCTGAATATCTGTTCGTCTGTTTGTCTGTCTGTCCGCAAGAAACAATTCGGTTCCAATGAACGGAGTTTTATGCAGTTTCATGTTTGAGGATTTGCGGGAAATATGGGGAGAAAATAAAATTTCGTTAAGATCTGACAAGAATAACAAATAGTTTACATGGAGACTTGTGAAATTATATGATAATAGTTCGCTGAATTTTTCTTAGAATGAGAAACATTTCAGATAAATTTCTTAGAGAAAATCAAATATTGAATTTTATGTTTAATAATTTTTTTTTTTTTAAAATCGCGCCTTGTATGAGATAATATTAAAAAATATGATACAGCCAGAGAAGCCATACATGGCAATATAATGCGACGTAGAAAGGAAGCGATTTGCCTGCTAGATAACCAAGATAAAAATACAGACACATGCTCTCATAATTTTTAATATCTATTGCGTCATAATTTTTTAATTCCGTCTGATATGTCACTGTTTTACGGCAACACTCATACAAAACCGAGGAAACGCGCAACGAATTATCTGTCATTGCTATAGATTTAGTCGAACTGTACATTGAAAGAAGGCCATTGGCAAACAAACTTTCTTTTACTTTGTTCATATCCGTGCACTAAAATCATTATATCAGATGAGCACCAATAAATGCACTCACAAATTATTTAATCACCACTTTATTAAAACTTCACGTAATTACAACACTTGGAGGGTCATCTTCAGGGAGAATAATTGATAAATCTCAGAATCGAGGATTAACAAGGTGAGTTACCAGTTTTAAAATTCAGCTCGTTGTGTACCGTGTACTGTGCTATGCAACAGCCTCTGTAAACTTTCTTTTGTTTCATTGCAGCATCGGGCACGTTACGTGACGACCTACGTACGTTTGTTTCTGGCGAAATAAATGTGCCATAAAAGAACCATTGTGCAAAACTTATCATTTTTTATGTACTTTAAAATGACGAGTAACTCACCAACACAAAGGATGTATTGTTGATTTCCACAGCAACACATGTTACGCGAACCTCTGTCATCGTTGTAATTTATCTTATGTAAAAGCGAAGAAACCAAAATACTAACGCACCGCTCTGATGAAAAATATTTCAAATGTGTAAGAGTCGATGGTTACGATCTTATGAGAGTACGTGCTACTTATTTAGTGAAATTGCTCCAAATTTTGTGCTATGTGCAGACAGCCACTGAAATCTGCAAACTTAATATTTGTTGCTGCATTCGAGGAAACAAGAACATTTTAACAAATGTCAATGTGAAGTTCTCCGGAGTCCATCTCTGTACTCTGTTTTCTATATGCATGAACTTATACACAATCTGAAGAATAAAAAACCAACTAGATGCCACTTGATATTTTATTGTACTTCTTATAGGCTCAACATGTTTCAAACATTACTATGCCCATCATCAGGAGCTCGTGGCTATGATGTTGTTTACCACACTGGTCATGTTGTTCTTGGTTTGCTGTATGTTGGAGGTTAGGTGCAGTTAGGCTGGAGTAGTGTCCGGGTTGCAGGCTCAAGCACAACTTGTGCCGCGAGCTCCTGATGATGGGCATAGTAATGTTTGAAACATGTTGAGCCTATAAGAAGTACAATAAAATATCAAGTGGCATCTAGTTGGTTTTTTTATTCTTCAGTTATCACAATGATGCACGGTCCAATAAACATCAGATTATACACAATCATTTATGCAACATTAGCTGTCTGCATCTTAAAATGTGTCTTAATTTCACTAAAGAATGTGTTTCTAGATAAAATCTGGTTGTTTATGTACTCATTAAATACCTACGATTTTATGGAATCTAGCTCATATTTGTATTCACAGGAGTTCGTAAGTACGTGTTACTTTGTCTAATTATTTAACTAATTTCAACCATATATTTGTGATATAATGTCGGATCATTAGTCTTCGTACAAGTCTCAAATCCAGACTGCGCCCATGGCTAATAATTCAAGCATATTAAGTACAAATTATATAAATTTAACAGGTAATTTGTTTTCAATATTAAATTAAATTAATTATCACATTCTCAGACCCAAGGACAAGAGGTGGTACTCTTATGTTATGCTGTCCAAGATACTTGCAGGCCTTATTTATAGCAGCAATTTTGTATTGATTCATTTTGAAGGGAATATGTAGGATGTTTTGTTTGTGTGGCCGGATTGTCTAGCCTATTAACCCAGGAGTTTAAGAGTGAAGAGACTTCTTAAAATATTCCGTATTCCTACTAATACACTGGACACCTCGCAACTAATATACACATCAGTCTTAACACAATTTATTTTTGCTGGTCTGTTTGTCACTTACAACTTTCACACTGACATAAACTTATATTTGTTACCTCGAGAATAAAATAGGTTTAACACCACGAAAATTCCTCTTCTTAACGGTAGGCCATTTGTTTCGGCTGCAAGATTGCTGAAGCATTTTTTTTCACGATCTTTAGTAATTCGAACACAGAATGTCGAAGTCCGAGGATTGCTAGTCCCAATTCGAATTTGTCCTGTTCGAGTTACTTTTCTGTGGGGTATTAAAACCCCGCAGTTCTTTCTCCTTCTAAATCTGCATATAAAGCGGCTCTTGAAGGGAGGTTTCGGATGATAGCACTATAACACCCTATAGTTAAACATATAATATACTGGAACGTGGGTTGATCTAATTTGTCATGCACTTCCTTGTCTGAATATAGATGTGACACTACTTTTCTAAATAAACTTAAATTTGTTATGCATAAGTAAAAAGTACGGAAAATGTTGTACACATCTTCAAATATAAAATGACATGTATTTCTCAAACATTAATATGGTACTGAGAGTTTAATTCCGGACGATATGTACATACACAAGGATTATTCGATGTGGGACACACAAAAACAATTTAATTTTACCAGAAAATAAATTGTCTTATTAAAAATCGGGAAGCAATAAAATATATGGACTGGGACGAGCGGAATTAATGAAACAGAGACGAAGGATCAGAATAAATCGGCAATTATGATTGTGGGAAAATTACAAACTCGTGTACAGTACATATGGAAGAAAAATGAAATAAAAAGATTTTTAAATGTTACCTTATAGTAAATGGGTCGGTTATAAACACTGAAGGTGATAATGAGTTGAAGGAACTTATTTTCTGGGAAGCTAGCCATCACGCGTCTGTCGTAGAGAAGCGCTCTTAATGGTACTGAAGAGAATTTAAAAAACGTCGACTAATTCGCAAATGACCAATGTAGATGAAGATTCTCTAATTATTTATGACCGTGGTTGATTTATTGCATCGCAGTTATGTTAGACAATGCCAAATGTCTGAATTGGCCTGCTTGTAATTTAACTGAGAGTCATTTTGTATGAAGGTGAAGACAAGCAGCCGGCTGCTAAGAATGAATATACGCCTACCTCCGACAGCGAACACCATAGTTATAATGTAAGGACCGAAGATTAATATCTTCACTTTCGTAGCGGTGAAAATATGATTTCCTCATCGTAACCTGTCCAGAAAAAATTGTTCCCACTTCTCGCTTACTCTCATTACACACCGGAGAAGGAATAAGTATAAGTTTGCTTTGTTAAGGTAGATATCTGTAGGCTGCTGTTTGGCTGACAGTAATAGTAAGAAGGCTTTAGAAAGCACTGTCATTGTGTTACTGTATTCATTAGTGAAATAAAACTGTTGTGTTTCGCGAAGCCTCGTTATTTAGGCTGGCGTATTAACATTGAACACTTTCAGTGTCAAGGAAAGTATGAAGCATGTTTGTCTGAATCATGCTGCAACTGTAAACCTCTAGAGCAATTAAGAAGAACGATGAACCTGTCACAGTAACAGCGTTGGCGCGGCGTGTAGTCCACGTGTGAGAGACGCAGAGAAATAAGGGACAGTGTTAGTTCGAGAATCTGAAAGGAAGGAAATATCTGGAAAAAAGCTTAGGTTTTGATGGGCAGATAAGACAGTTGTGTCCAAGCTATCCGAGTCCCTGATATCCTCTTCCTCGCATAAACAGAGCGAAGTTTTTGAGGAAATAATGGGCAGTGTAAATCTCCCGCAAAGACAAAGACCACATCCATGGACACTGGTTTTTCCAACAGAAAAGTTTCAAACCCATTTTCCGCACTTATGGGGGGCCAAATTATTGAGGAACTCTACGCAAATATTCCCCACACTCAGAGGGATGACATCCGTGGTGCACGAATTTCCCAACAGAAAACGGTTTTGATCTCGTGAAATTCTGCAATTTGCTCAAAGTCTTCTCTCCGTGTCCCAAGCTTTTGCGCACAGTTTCTGAACAACCAGTAAGATACGATTCCAAGAGGCGAGTGAATGTTATAATACTTGTTATTTATAATGATAGTGATAATATTAATAATAATAATAATAATAACAATGGAATTGTGCACATTATAAATGACACATAGAAACAGTGCCTTCAATGCAATTGTGTTCCTTGTTGAAGTAGATGGTATCCTCAATTTCACCTGTTGTTTGTAATTTTTATTGTCGCTGACGGGTGACCGATCAGCGACGAATTCATGAAAAATGTCGAAATACCACATGCAGAAACTAAATTTTCAAGGAGTAATTCACTGTTTTTAATTTTTAAACTAATAACTCATGTAATTTTTATTTTGCAGTTATATGTCATTGATAATAAACATAATAATGTTTAGAAAAAACATGCGTTACCCTCTTTCATGGCTGGAAATAAGTGAGAAAAGCAAACGGTTAGAATATTTTAAGATATTTAAAAATACTTAGCTCTCCAGTAAAATATAACTGGCTTTTAACCTAACGAGCTGGCAGACCTGACTAGTGACATGTCTTACGTGAGTACATTTAATTAATACTGGTTTTTAACAGGTATTGTACACAGCAACATGGCACTCATTAACCCACGTTTACACCATTTTCCAAAGGCGGACATTCCCGGTTACAGGGGATTAGCTTCAAGTAGCCTTTTTTCCAGACCCAGATGACCCCGAACAACGAGGAGCCCAATACAAATATGCGATGATCTGTAACAACTAAGATGTTGGAGTGTGATCCCTGTTCATCTGTCTCATTAGAGTGACATTAGAGCGAACACGGTATTATTGCTTTTGATGATAGGTATTGAAATCAAAAGTAATTTAAATTCTTGTGGTTTGGTGATAGGTACCTGTGAGTGCCTCTTGTGATGAAAATAAAAGCTTTCAGTTTACTTTAAATACGGACAGTTTCTTAACAAGCTGATCTCTCTCAGCTCCTTTAGGAAGACTTTGCTCCAGTGAGTAATTTAATTAATTATTTCCCAAACTCTACTCAATAAATTGTTAGAATTTGTTCCGTTCCGTGACAAGTCTACAAAATAAAAAAGGCTTTCGTCATGCCTATAAGAAAATCGGCGTCCTATACGTGACGCATTATTCCGGCATTTTAGTTTAAGGTTTATTTTTAATGAGCACTGAAATTATTATATTTATGTAGCATTTTTTAACCAGTCATACACGATATTTTTCTTACGACAGATGAAGCTACAATATTTCATTTGAATGGGCGTGAAATTTGTGAACTTAAAATAAATACTTAGAAATTAATACAACTGGGCTAACATTATTAATACTTCCGTTAGGACAGTAGGGGGACTGGGTTTATCACTTTAGACTTTGATTTAGAAACTGGACGTTAATGAAATTCTATTTTTCTGTGCTGACTGCTACTTGGAAGTACATATAAAATAGCTGTGGGAAATATGTTAGTACAAAATATCTTAAAATAATTTTTTATTAATACTTGCCAAATCTCGAATGCACGTTGAAAACACAGGACTTCAGTTCAGGACTATGTAATCACAGATTCTCTTTAAAGGAGAAGCAAATGTCCACTGTACACTGTGATTGTGTAATTCAGATTAACTTTATTTCACAGTAAGAAGAACCAAGTTGAAAGACGCTGAAATGTAACATGAAGAGTTATAATTCTATGAAAATAAAACAAGAAAGAACTGTTACTCCACTGACGATGCTTAAACCGAGACATTTTTTAAAATAAAAATAAAAGTAAGAAATATTTTTGTAGCAGTTGAACTTGCCGTAAGGCAATCCCAAGGTTTATTTAGTAGAGCTTTAGATGTGTAGCAACGAAAGTTTCTCTGACAGTAAAAAATGAGGAACAGATTAATTTACAGACAATTGAATTACATGAAATTAAGTTACTCAATAGAAACGATTGAGAATTTAAATCGAGAAATCGGTGGAGAAATATGATATTTGAAAATCCCCAAGTATTCTTCCGACGGGAAAGAGTTTTAAAATAAGTCTCCCATTGGACACTTACGCTGAAAACGCGCGATAATTGAAATGTCACTGGTTTAAACGTTAACATTCTTCAGTGTACTTCCTGTGCTGGCAATGCTCACCCCTATAGTCCTTAAACATGTAATAGAGCGGACAGATTTCATTTCGGCGAGGGCGGAAGCTGAAAATATGTCAAAAGAGATATAGTTAATTACAGCGTAAATTCACGTATTAATTTATTTTTAACACGAATGCTGGATTTAGCACAATACCATGAACCCATGTCGTGGAATGGAATTACAGCTTCTCGCAGGGAACGGTCAGCCGTACCCCCTCAGCTCTTGTCACCTCTGGGAAAGAGCGAACTTTACCCTTTCCTTGTGAGGTTGGGTGGACAATTTGGAAGAATTTCCCTTCCTCGCATGTTGCTTGGTCACTTGACGCTGCAGAGAGAATAGAGAGAAATGTATGTTCATTATAGATAACTAACATGGGAAAACGAAATTGATGGCAGATTTTCGTCTTTCAAAAACACCGTTCTCGGATCTGTTGCGATAGAGTAGTAATTCTGAAGTTAGAGATTTTATATATGAATTTGCGTTGACTAGAGGGTAACTGTCGGGGACCGCGGTAGCACAGTGGTTAAGGTGCTGTGCTGTGCTGTGCTACAAATCAGAAGGTCGCTGGTTCGATCCCAGCTGGTGTCAGTGGATTTTTCATTGACATAAAATCAGCCTCGAACAGAAATGAGTACCAGGAAAATTTCCTGGGGGTTAAAGCGGCCGGTGCGTAAGGCTGACAACCTTACCACAATCCTGTGTCGTCACGAAATCCTGGAACCTTAATTTCCTGGAACCCCCTGGGCCTGTAATGGGACTGCTTTACCTTTTTAGAGGGTAACTGCCACCCTTTTATAAAGAGCAACACGGGCCAAGACCGTATATGTCCTACAACGCTCCGCGGCCACTGTGATTAAAATATTTGAAGTTACTAGGCACACTTAAATTGCTTATAGAAAACAGAAGAATGTAGTCTACTTCTGTGTGATTATGGGAGTAACTTTTATATCCACATTTTATAAAAATTAGAGAAAAAATTCAAATATATCCTTAGGAAAAATATTCACCTCATTTGTGGTGGAAGTTTCTGAAATATTAACAATATAAAAATTAAAAACAACTTGAGTTAAAAATATGTTGCTTCCAGATACAGAACGGACTTTATAGACGATCTTTTCACATGTGCCTTTTTAAGCCCTACAGTCTGGTTATTTACATTTCCTGCCCGTCTT
>Ga0123352_10020098_pt1 | contig 10644 bp, 4 predicted proteins | sample TergutLab28metaG_FD_89700 | JGI IMG/M metagenome (GOLD analysis project Ga0123352, IMG submission 89700) | Labiotermes labralis P1 segment gut microbial communities from Petit-Saut dam, French Guiana - Lab288 P1 | ecosystem: Host-associated > Arthropoda: Insects > Digestive system > Gut ... | reverse complement strand
TAAAATGGGTACCGGGTCTTTCCCGGTGGTAAAGTGCGGCCGGGGCGTGTTGCTGACCACTCACCCCCTTCTACTGCCGCTGTCATGGATGAGTAGAACTATACCTCTAACCACCCTCTGGGCCACAACGGGCCTGTAACGGGATCACTTTAACTTTACCTTTAATACAGAGATACTATAACTTATTCGCACCTAATTGTATTGTGCTAGAAGGAGCTACCGCGACCTCTTGCATAACTCCTCCGTTTGGCCGCTAGATTACGGCACATTCGAGGCGATTGGCCTGCCCCCTTAAGACGGCTCTGAAAAACTGTTAAGTCATAGCACGTAATTTCCGTTCACACTGGATTTATCGTTGCGCGGATGTTCTCTCAGTTTTGCCCATGTCTCATGACTGCCCAACCAAGACCGTCCGCCAAATCAGACATAAAACGTACGTCTTCGTCGTTCAGAAATACAGTGCAGTAGCCTAAATTACATGATCATGATAATTTACTATAATTTTTCCGCTTGGTTTTGTGCGTGGCTACAATTTCAGTGTCAAAGTTTCATATAAGTCTCTAGATTTGATAGATATAAGATTCTTCACTACACCCTAAGACCATGGCTCAAACTGTCGCATATGTCAATGACAGAGGCTTCGTTTACATTAAAAAAAAACGCGAAATGACTATGCCAACAAGGTGGAATTAACAGAGGGAAAAATTGTCTCAAAGCCGCATATCTGATAAGTCTACATTCGCCCATTAAGACTTCCCATTCGGCGGTGTTTTACTTCTCGTAATGCTAAGATTACCTGAGAGATGTGTTGGTCCGGTGAGCAAAACAAGCAGCTTAATTAAATAATTGCTTATTGAAATGGTGGTTGCTATGTGGGGGAGCAGACACAGGGTGGGAATTTGTATGAGGGTGCTACACGTAGCGAAAACAAGGCACATAATACCACTTATGTGTGTGTGTGTGTGTGTGTGTGTGCGTGCGTCTGAAGCTTACACTCTTTAAAAATGCGTATTTTTGAGTGGCATCAAATGATGATAAAGACGGTCTTCCAAGATATTTCCGCTCTAAACCTTCCAAGGGTGAACAAAACTTGTCACTGTAACCACAGTTGCATTTTAAAACCACATTATTTACTCTCGGTGTGTTTAAGGACCCTGCCAGTACCTCATTTCACGTTGCATCGGATGGGAAAATTATTAATTTTTATTCCAGGCAAGGACAATGCTTGAGTAAGCACTGCCTATATTTATCTCCCCCACCTTATTCAAAAATAAAGATTCTTCTAGTTAACAGGAGATGAAATTTGATGGAGGACAAAAAAGTTTTAGATTAAAACAATTAACTTGCCAAAATATAAAAAAAAGTTTGGCTTATTAAATTTGTTTGGCTTTAATAATATGCGGAAGAAATCTGAAACGTAACAATAGCCACAACGTGAAAATATCGTAGAAACAAGAAAGGTTAAAATTGTATAACCTAGAGTGTAACTGTGAGATCTTACAAGAATATATATATATATATCGCGCTTTTACCGTCACTTTGTAAGTTTTATATGCAGAAACTAATGATGATCCACAAGAATCGAAAGATATGCAGCACATAAATATACAGTTGCGTTGGAAGTTATTTGACTGCTTATTGGGAGATGGACGTTACATTCCGCAGTTAGATGACGCGATGTGTACATCTGGACAATTTATAGCCTGTACATACACGCGCACGCATACACACACACACACACACACAATGCATGTAGTATATAACATTAGATGGGTTGTGTTCCTCTAAGTACATATGTGTTGTTCTCCTGCAACACTTAGAAACCGCGTGTCTGACAGATGGCTTTATTCGTCAGAGGGTCTGGCATATTTATCTTGATCAGTGAGAGACCACTGGGAGCTGGAGGAAGCAAACTTTGCTGAAACTTCGAAAGCTATTTAACAGTCGACATGACGGTGTGTGTTTCCTTAAGGCGTTTCATCCCAGATATTAAAACCTGAATCCTAGGAATAATTTCCCGCAATTTTTAGGCCATGTTTTATCTGCACAGACGATTCCACCATCGTAGAAATGTCTAACTGTGACAATCTTAAGTAGAAAGACTGGCGGCAAAGAGAAGTGCGTATTAAAATCTAGCCCCTGTACTGCCAACTGAACTTGTCACTCGTTACGACACTACGCACTAACCTCATTACAGACCCTGTGACATGTCTTTTTGGGTTCCTTAAGAATCACTTGGTTGGCAAGCAATTTGCAGCAGACGCCAACGCGAAGCAAGCTGTCACTTAATGTCTACAGACACTGTAGTATGATGTTTCATACGCCGCAGTGCATAACTTATTGATAAAATGGGACAAATGTTTAAATGACAGTGACGGGTTGGTGGAATTCTGATGTGTACCATCTGCTGCTATCCTTATGCCAGTATATATCGAAGTCAGGGAAAACTTATTGGCCTTGGGAGATTTTTTCCTCACTTCTTGAAACTCATTTGTATCTTACATAAGTAGAAAGTAAGTGTGTGGACTGGATTCTAGTGTGTCAGGATAGTGAGTAATGAGAGACTCTTGTAAGTACTGTTCACGTAATTGATTTTTGGGCTCCACAAAATATGGGAAATTTCCTGACTAGTTGAGGATTCGTCATCTTTTGAAGACAGACTTGCTCCGTGGACATGGGTAGATTGATACGTCATTAGGTGCTGGTGAAAAGTACGGAGTAGTCATAGAAACTTATAAAAATTATTCTTATATGCTTTTGCAAAACTACGAAAGCGACAATTAGGTTCGCCATATCTATCTGTTTGCCTGTCTTTCTGTCCGTCCATCCATACTTCCGCATGGAATAGCTTTGCTCCCATCGGAAGGATTTTCATGAAAACTGTTGTTTTTTAATATCTTTCGAATATCTGCAGATTACATTCAAGTTTCTTTAAAATATGACAAGAATAAGTTTTGCTTTAAGTGAAGACATACCTACATTTGTGATAATATTCGTTGAATTCTTCTTAGAATGAGAAACATTTCAGATGAAAGTTGTATAGAAAATCAAAATACACATTTTAACTTCAATATTTTTTTTCCGAAAATCTTGCCGTTTGTGAGATAATGTGGTAAAAAAAATGGAAGATTCAGAGAGTCCACAGTTGACGATGGGCCTGTAATATGGCGCATGACCTTTGCTTGCTGGATGACTAAGGCTACAGATACATCCTCCAAATATGTAGATAATACTTGATGTTTTTCCACGGTAACAATGGTTTCTTAAACGCGCACCAATATCACGTTTACGCGTGCATTAACTCTCTTATTCCGGTCGTTGTGCATGGGTGTGAAGCTTGGTCTCTCACAAAGGGAAGTATATAGACTGAGGGTGTTGGAGAAAAGGGTGCTGCGGAAGATATTTGGGCCTAAGTAGAGGAAGTAACAGGAGGACGGAGAAAACTGCATAATGAGGAAATTCATGATATGAACCCTCGCCGGATATTTTACTTCGATGAAATCAAGGAGGTTAAGCAGGGTGGGACATATAGCGTATGTACAGAATGTGAGAAATACATACTTGGTTTTTGTTGGAAAAAGTGAAGGAAAGATGCTGAGAGGAAGATCTAAACATAGAAGGGAATTTAGCAGTTAAATGGAACGTAAGCCAATAAAATGGAGTGGCATGGACTAGATTCTTCTGATGTAGGATACGGACAATTATCGGTCTATTGCAAATATGATATTGAGATGCGGAGTCCACACAATGTGGATAATTTCTTAACTTACTGGAGAACTATTAGGTCCTCAGAAAGGAATGTGTTACGTGGATTTAGTTACATATACAGCAGCACTACAATGTCCTCTAAACTGAAATGGATACCTTAGTTGTAACTCAAATTATTGCTCATGCAAAATAAAAATAAAAAAAACCGGACGTGACGACGCGAAAACGTAGAAGCGAAGGCTCTTTCCTCTTACTGCAGACCTTCACCTTCGCTCTCGAGCCTGTCTGAAAACAACGCTGTCCTCGGCTACTGGAAGGGAGAGAGCAATTTTTAGAAAGGTTATTTTCCGTCATAAATTAGAACGGAGAGCACAATATGTAATTTATAGCGACTGCCCAGCAATTTGTCGTCCTGAGGATAGGAAGCTTATTCTCACCACCTATGTCGAACCGTCTCCACGGTTAGGTGATCGATGGGAAACGAACCTACAGCTCGGGTCCAACCTTTTATTTATTACTCTGACCACGACAGCTTCGTAGTGTAGGGAGACGGCCACTGCGAGATGTCATGCAATATAAGAAGAAACGTCACTGAATCGATAAAGTCCTGGAGACGGGTGTACAGAAATCTCATTTTAGGTCTTGCCGTTATGTCCGTTTGCCTGTCGATTCTAATGCTTCAGCTTCGAAACTACTGAGCTGATTTTGATGAAATTTGGTATTGTAGACCGACACGGATTTTATTGTAAGCGTCACCGGCTCTTTATTAAGCGAAAATCAAATTGTTTTTTGCTTACCTCGTAAGCGGCTTATCGTACTGAAAGATGTAACTTAGCAAAAATGAAGGTTTTCTCAACGATTTAGCTGAAGACTCCGTTCTTCCGGGTTATCTTTATGTAGGTATAGAGTGGGGCGAGCGGCGCAGGTAGTTGAGATAATTGCGCGACGTTTCGACCCAAAGTTGTGGCCTTAAATTCAAGGGTCGAAGTGTCCAAGAAGGTTTTTCTTGCACACTTGGACCTCTAATGATAAGGCCACCATGTTGCCTCGAAACGTTGTAACCGATTACCCACTGATAAGGCGTTATAACATAGAAGGAAGGAATTCTAAAATACTGATTTCTTTTCGCTCTGAAACTTCTGATGAAACGTTTTCAGGTATGGTCACAACATTTAAGAAATCATAAGAGACATGCCTTCTGTTTTTATATAGGCCTAATGTGGGGCGACCTGTGAAATTGGTTGAGACAATGCATCTCAAGAGAGGAGATTCTGGGTTTGATTCCCGGAAGGGTCATCGAACGTTTTCAAGTGACCTGTTCCTTCTGTCCGCCTTCAGTAGCCCTGGGACCCAATACGTCTTAACAAAAATGAGTACCAAGGAATTTTCTTGCAGATAAGTGCGGCCGGCGCGTAGAGCTCATAACTGTGCCGTCCTAGTTGTGCCGAATGTCAAAGTAAGGCTGGAAGCCGCACATTCTATCCCTCCTCTAAGTCTTCATGACTATGTTTGGTTGACCGTGGATCCTAATGGAATGATAGTCTTTTTTACCAACTTGATGCACAAATTCTTTACTTTAAACATTTATTATACTCCTCTACATGTTTCGAGCACTATTATCCTCATCTTCAGGAGGACAAATTGTATTAGTACAGCATCTGGTACCATCACTCTCTTCAGGTGACCTTTCGTAGCCTGTGTACTGAACGGTCACCTATAGAGAGTGACGGTACCAGATCCTGTACTAATACAATTGTCCTCCTGAAGATGAGCATAATAGTGTTCGAAACATGTAAAGAAGTATAATAAATGTTTAAAGTAAAGAATTTGTGCAACAAGTTGGTAAAAAAGACTATCATTCTTCATGACTTGCTAAGGGAATGGTTTTTTAGTAAGCTTAGTGTAAGTAACTTTTCGGAAAGGGGTTTGAATATGCGAGAGTGAAATTAAATCGTTAATAAGTAGTTACCAAAGTTAAACTACGCAAAATCACAAAGAACACTTTTCGAAAATTGGCGCCAGCCGTGGCGCCAGTCTTGTTATGCTTGAATCAAGTCAAGTCAAAGCTCCAAAATTAGTCAATCGGAACTAATTAACTGAACTTTCGACAGACAACCTCTGGAACAAGGGCATTGCAGCGGTACGATACTAGAGACAAGGCAGACTTAGATCGCAATCGACGACCAAAAGTGTTGTTGAAATTAACGCTGCTGAAAATAATCGCAATTAGGCGAATAGAAAAAAAAACTGTGTAATAAAACCACACATTTCTTTCATCCAAAAAGTCACTGTGTGAGGAACAGGAAATATTGATCTTCGTATTCGGTTTACGGACCACGTACAGCGATCAGCTTCGTTGTGTCCGCATGCCGTCCGCAAATACGAGCGTGGCTGCCAATGGACAGAATTCCGTGAAATTTGATATTTTGAACTTTTATATAAATCTATCGGGACACCCTAGACTTGGTTGATATCGAGGGAAAGGGGGGGGGACATCGGGCAATTTTCACGAAGACATAAGTACTTTTTTTTTATAAAAAAGTGTTTTTGTACAACATTCAGGGTTTTTACTTTGCTGACAGCTCAACCCAAAACGCATTGTTAGTTTCTACTGCAACATTTGTAAGACAGAAGCGACAAAATGTTACATTCTACGTGCATTGCCAATCTCGTTCTTATCTACACACGGCAGACCTTATTTGAACTTTTACACCTAGAAACATTCCTGGTTGTGAAGCTTAGCACATCCTGATTCTATGGCCTGCTAGTCAGCATATTACTCGCCTTTGGTCGGCTACCGAGCCTACTTTGAAAAGTTGCTTGTTACTCAGATAGCGAAGAAATTCCCTGTTTCTCTAAATGACGAAGGGTTTTTTGCCACATACGCAAAAGTCAACATACTTCTTTAAGTTTAACGTTTTGTTGACCGTGCATCTCAGTATATTTATCTCAGTATTTAACCAACTTGATGCACAAAATTTGTTTCACAATAAGTTTTATTTCATGCTTCTACATGCTTCGAGCACATGTGCTCATCATCTGGTATCATCACACCTATACGTGTTATGATACCAGAGGCTGTGTAATACAATTTTGACCTCCCGATGGTGAGCACATGTGCTCGAAACATGTAGAGGCACGAAATAAAACTTATTGTGAAACAAATTTTGTGCATCAAGTTGGTTAAATACTGAGATAAAAACACTTCCTTAAGGCCCACTTTTAACATTATCCTTCCATCTAAAAATAGACTTCCCAACTGATTTATTGTAACAATTTCTTGCAAATTTTTATTTTCCATCTTGAGGTAGTTTAACCAATTTTTCACTATCATAGCTTCAAGGAGGCATTACAGTATTATTTTGGCATAACCAATTAAAAAAACATGCAGGACGGAATATCGATGAGCTACGTGAATGGATGCACAGTCTCGTGACCAGCCTAACAGAAATCGTGATACACGTCCGTAGAATTACAAAATGCAGGCGCGTATACAATAACTATCATCAGTAAACTTGATTACAGGCACCATACTGTTCGCAATGTCGTTTTGTTCAGAGCAAGATTGTATGTGCCCTTGATACTTGCATTTTCTATGCTTGCGTTTAGCTATGTGTACTCGGCATCATGCTTCACATGCACGTACATAGTCTGCCAAAGAGTTAGGCAGAGTTTCTAAACAGAACCGACCGGGTGTACAAAAATTTCTGTTTCCCTTATCAAATTTCTGAACACTTTGGCCTCGGTCTAAGGCAGCTATAGTAATCAGCATCGTGAGGCTGGTTTCAGAATGTACTTAATGTAGCTGTAATCCGAAAGGAAGAGGCCACTGTGGTGATATATGCAGAGGTGGAGAGCAAATTTTACAAATGATCTCAAGAAAAGAAATTATGAAGGTGAACATTACATTCAAACATCTCAGGTTAGGACCGTGCGGTTGGCCGTTCTGAACACGATAAATGAACTTTCGGTTTGCATAAAGGAGAGGACATTTCTTGACCAGCTTAGCGACAATAAAAAAAAAAAAAGCAGTTCACTCTAGGGATTCGGTTACGGTGATGAAAAATTTACGTATAAAATTCCACACCTCTGCTTAGTCTTACATTATTTTATAAAGCAATTTTTACAAAGAACACACGCAGTTCCTTATTACAAAGGAAAGTGCCGCAGTGAGTCGAGCGTGTATTTCTTATTTATTCAAGAAAATGTATAAAATTTTGAAAACAAGGTAGCACAGTATTTGAACAATAAGTGCTGTCTTCTGGTATGTGACACCATATATTCTAGTTAAAATTTACCAAAATTTTGGAGGAACAGCCTGCCTCCATCTTCAGGGAATAATTTATAGAGTGGAGATAGTAGTAGTATGTTACACAAAAACACTGTTAAATTTTTACTATACAAGATGGTGTCGTACTTCAAGTGGTTGTGTTCGTCACAGTTACAGCCATGAGAACCTCAAATACTGCAAAAGAGTTTTTCTCGAAATATGATGAATGGTATGAGTAGTAAGTCAGAATGAAAGAACCATATTTTACAAGGTACCATTCCGATATTTTCTGGGCGGGCTGAAATGAATGAATAAATAAATAAATAAATAAATGAGTGAATAAATAAATAAATAAACATGTAAATATGCGTGATTTCAGGCTTCCGTCGGGAAATATTTGAGAGCTGAACTCTTTTGGGTTATTACGCAGAGAGTAGTGATAATTTCTTACCGACGTTTCGGGACAACTTATCGGTCCCATACTTAGGGTTCAAGAAAAAATACTTGAAGTTTGAAGATGGGACCGATAGGTTTTTCCCGAAACGTCGGTAAGAAATTACCACTCCTCGCTGCGTAATGACGTATAACAGCGTAGTTCCCAGACAAGCAAACAAACAAACAAGCAAACAAATATTTCATATAGGACAGACTGTCATTCAAGATTTGAAAGGAGTGCAGTAACACACTGACACTCTGCCGATAACTAAAGGAAACTACAATATTTCTGAAGCCTGTCATTGTTTTTCGCACTTCTTTAGTACACTTTTAACATCTGGTGACAACTTAGGCCAGTGTTCATTTCACATTATACGAGTAGTCATCGTAACAGAGTGTACCTCTCACGTATTATAACTATCAATCTTTCCTCAGAAAAGGCAGCTTTTTAACTCAACATGGAGAGCAATTTGGAAGAATATATAATTCACAGACCACGCCAAAGATCAGGACGGCTGTTTTCGTCATGCGAAATTTTTCTCCTAAACCCCTCTCTAATGTTGAAAAACCTCTCAAAATTTAATACTTTAGACCAAAGAGAAAAAAATATTGTTATTAGGAAGATTAGAGCCTGCGTCTATTTGGCTCCCTTTTATGGACATTAATTGTAATTAAATTTCGAGGTCACCTATGTATTGGCTTTTAACTTTCCATTAAAGTTAACTATAAAACCACTTGGAAAATGACCATAGAGGGTATGGACACGAGTAAACCCCACCCATTCTACTTCTTTCAATAACCGATTAGCTTCTTCTTCCTTTATGGATTTAATTTCACCGTTTACGATCCAAATAACCCTGTACCATTTTGTCCAAGTATTAATAGTCTAATTTGTATGGTAAAGGGGTGGAAGATTAAAAAATAACACTAGTATTTGCACATTGTTAGTCTCAAATTTTAGCACACAACAAATGTCAAACAACAATAAACACATTCACATTTTTATAGTAACAAGGGATTAGACACTTTAATTACCAACCAACAAATGAACTTAATAAAATTTCACATTAAAACACTTAAAATCGCTCCAACCTGTTTCGATCCTAAGATCATCCTCAGGGAGCCATGTTGTTCCTTGCTAAAGTCATTTTAAAAACATTCACATAATAATTCCATTATATTAACAGGTTGTTGTGGCAGCGTATCGTGTTGTGTAAGAGTACGTTGTTGGGACTTTAAATGACTTTAGCAAGGAACAACGTAGCTCCCTGAGGATGATCTTAGGATCGAAACATGTTGGGGCGATTTTAAATGTTTTAATGTGAAATTTTATTAAGTGCATTTGTTGGTTGATAATTAAAGTGATTCTACGAAATGCACGGTGCAACAATAGGGATAAGGGATTAGACAGTTTCCTCCTTTTTTACATGGCTGCCTGATATTTGACATATTCATATAAACATATTTTTAAATTTTTTTATTTTGTACAATGACCAACAACGCACAATTAATTGACAAATTAATCACAAATTGTCAATTAATTGTTCTTTTGTTGGTAATTGTACAAAATAATAAAAAATGCACGGTACAGTTGTTAAAATGTTTTTAAAAGTTTTGTTATTTTTCAACTAGCTGCGACCATAATATTACTGTCCACTGGTCAGTGAAGACATTTCCTTGACTCCACAAATTCTCACGGATTACGTATAGGGTACTTATTAACCAAATTTTTGCAATATGTTCATATTTGCTATTAATTAGTTCTCCGAAATATTTCTGTCACAATTCTTGGCCATCTTCAGGAGGATAGTAAGTTAATCGAAGTGTAAACCTTATGTGGTAGTGTATACGGAGGAGCTGGACTTTAATACATAAATGTCTAGATATTAGGTAAGTTATTACCCTTTTTATAGGCCACGAAGGCCCTTAGGGTGAGTAGAGGTATAGCTCTACTCTTTCTAGGACCTCGGCACTCTAGATGGGGTGGCGAAGGGTCGTCTCTATCCCCGGGAAATACCGGTAGCTATTGTACTGGAGGCTGGGTGGGCCCCAGAGCCGGTCTGGACGGGCGGAACCGACATTCGATCCCGAACCGTCCAGCCCGTAGTCAGTCGCTATACCGACTGAGCTACCGGGCTCACGGTGTCTAGATATTAAACTATTAAAATCCTTAAAGTCAGCGTGTGATTTGAATGCAATAAAAATTATTTTAATTAGGCATTGAATTAATG
>Ga0123352_10020097_pt1 | contig 10644 bp, 8 predicted proteins | sample TergutLab28metaG_FD_89700 | JGI IMG/M metagenome (GOLD analysis project Ga0123352, IMG submission 89700) | Labiotermes labralis P1 segment gut microbial communities from Petit-Saut dam, French Guiana - Lab288 P1 | ecosystem: Host-associated > Arthropoda: Insects > Digestive system > Gut ... | reverse complement strand
TTGATGCTATAGTTCAGTGTATCGCAACAACGGTACAACGCACATATTGTTGCAACGTTTAAATAAATTCTAGGCACAAAACGATTAAAACAGGCCTCGTGGAACCATGTGTACAATTTTACCCGCTATCTTGCTCTGTTTTGACAGTAAAGCTTGGTCTCTAATCCAACCGTTAGGGGAGAAGACGGACTGGGGATTACAACTGCAGTCTTGAGATGTGCGACGCGGAAAACCAAAGAAATTGGCGGCTGTGTTTCGACTACTAAGAAATATTCGCATATAACAGGGAAAATACCATTGCGAACATACCACAAACGTAACGGCCTACTGACACTTCCCGGCGCTTGTATGTCTCAAGTAACGTATTAGTATCGCCACGCCAAAATATTTCCCTAATTAGCGGCAAGACAGAATTTACATACGTTCAGACAGACTAACAAAACAGGAAATGAGATCAGGGTATTATTATCGACATCTGCCGCGTAGACCTGAAGAAAATTTTCAACCTTTGATAAGAACATTCTACTCCATTCTTCAGGGCAGAGGTACAGAAGATGGAGGCAGTAAGTCCCCCACCACCACCCCCACCCCCGCCCCCAAAAGTATAATTCGTCACTACATGTCGTAATAACTCACACAACAGAAACCTTCACAGTTACCGCCAGGAGGACCTGGAATCTCGCAAGCTGAATCAGTATCGTGCATATGTGACAATATGGCAAACACTGATAAACGCATTACTTGGAAAATGACGCTGGAGGAATCGGGAGAGGAGCACGAACTTTCATCACAATGTCCAATTCAAGTATCCAGTTGCTCCTGAAGCATGTATGTCATTCGGGTTCTGTATAGTGTTGCAAGTCATCCGAAGATTTTAATTCCTGTTGGTACGGCGATGATGATCGTTGCTGATGTAAAGTATACTCGTGTATCAACGTCTATTCCTACTGTAAATATATGGCGTGCTCATACTACGAATCCAAACAATCCAATTGCTATTATAACAAAGATCATTCCTAGATTTCCGAATGCTTCCTTCTTTCCTCTTTCGTGACATATGATGTGAGAAACTATATCAAATCCTGGTAGGATGAGAACATAAACTTCAGGATGCCCGAAAAATGAAAATAGATGTTGGTATAAAATTGGATCTCCTCCTCCTGTCGGGTCAAAAAATGATGTGTGGAGAAAAAAATAATAAAGGAGATCAGCAAAGCAAATTAACATAACAATATGCTGAGAACGAGTGTACTGAAATACGTGAGTAATGGGATACACGTCCGGACCTACGCTAAGACCAAGGCAGCTGCCCTGGTATCAGCCGAGGCTTTGAAATCAAATAGATAAAATAATACTTTTTATGCTACTAATTTGATATGCTGTATAAAATTGTGGAGACATATTCGATAACTCTGCTGCAGCTGTAACTGCCGCGGTGGAAACCGCAAAGAAAGTTATCGGTTTTCAGGGTTTTGAATTATTCATATTCAGAGCGAAGTTACACGCGCTCATTCTGCGATGTTCAAGTCAGATAGCAAACTGCCGCACACAGATATTCGTTTATGCTGAAAATGACTGCATCCTCAACGAAACGCCAGGCAACAGGAGCGTTTTTGGGCAGAAGGCAGACAGAAGTGGCTTCTGGGCACACGCCAAAATAAGCACTCATATATTTGATTCATCGAGAAACTCGTGTTTCAGTCCAAAGTTGTTGTTGGCAAGTGCTAGACGCACAGATGGTCACTTTAAATCTCCTACAACGAAATTATGCCGTGGTTATAAATTAGAAACTTACTGAGTCTATGATTCGAAAAGCTTTTAACTCCCCTCAGTGAGAAAAATTTAATGCCAGCTAAATACAACATTCACAAGCTTTCATCACAATAATATAAAGGTACTAATTCACCCGTAACAGCAACAGCAAAATATACTAGACCCGTCTCACTAAATTCCTGTCCCAGAATACAATTTCATATACTAACATACGCACATAATAAAATTAAAAGTTATACATAAATTGGGACCATCCTATGTGTTTCACCGATAGATCGCCATCAGGAAGACGTAAATACCAAGGAATACATAATATTAACATAGATCTCACACACACACGATAAGTATATAAAATATATAAAACAGCAGCTATACATACAATAGCCTGGATACGATGGCTAATAAGATGTGAAAATCTTCTTCATTATAATTCCTTGATATGTCGTAGTTTATAAAGCAGCCATATGTATTCAAATGCATAATCTTGGTGTTTTCGGTCTAGATGGATCAAGTCGTCCCAGTGGCGTGTATTGATGTGTCATGCGAGGAAATGCGCAGTATACTACTAGTATATTAGCATTGGGAGGTATATTATACTACTGGTGTAGTGTAGCGCAGTTCAGTTTAATGGTTCTCAATTAATGCTCCGGGATTACTTACCCTAATGATAAATTTTAATTTTACATAATTTTTCAATAAATGAAATTATATACCGTGCATTTTTCACATTCAATATATTAAGCAACAAATGCACCAAGTAACACACAATAAAACAGAAATCATAAAATACAACTCATGATAAATGCCAACTCCTGCATGATCATATGTTGTTATTAAACTATCTGAGGTTGTTTATCTCAGTAATTAACCAACTTGATGCACAAAATTTTGTTTTACAATAAGTTTATTTCATGCCTGTACATGTTTCGAGCACCATGTGCTCATCAACAGGAGGTCAAAATTGTATTATACAGCCTCTGGTACCATCACACTGAAACAAGTGAGTGGTCTAAAATTACTAAAATACAATTCTATAAATATAAGCAAATAGTAGTAAAATTTATGTGTGAATTTTTCTGGTGTGATTACTGTGTATTACTTACTATAAACATGCTATGTCATGTAGAGGTTATGTTTATCACACCCAAAAAATTCACACATAAATTTTACTACTATGTGCTCATATTTATAGGATTGTATTTTAGTAATTTTAGACCATTCACTTGTTTCAGTGTGATGATACCAGAGGCTGTATAATACAAGTTTGACCTCCTGATGATGAGCACATGGTGCTCGAAACATGTAGAAGCATGAAATAAACTTATTGCAAAACAAAATTTTGTGCATCAAGTTGGTTAATTACTAAGAAAAATATACTGAAATACACGGTCAGCAAAACAAATATATATATATATATGAGGTTGGTACTTTGGTAACGAAACATGTAGGAGTTTGCACTTATCATGAATTGTGTTTTATGATTTGTTTTATTTTACCTTACTTAGTGTATTTGTTGGTTAACGTAATGAATTAAATGAAGTTACGTTCTTGAAACAAGCAGGAAGTCTCTTTAATTGCGCCATACAACGAAATGCACTACCGCTAGTAAACTATATTTATGAAACCACCCACAGGGCAATGCTGCAAAAAGGAAAGTCGAAATACGCCACCGAAATTACGAGTCGGAAACCACGTGAGCCATAATAGCCTTCACTTCACACCAACGAAGTCGGTTAAATTCCGTTACGTATCAATGTGCACGATTAGACTAGCATACACGCGTTACACAGTGTCTGATTTTTAACCCTTTAAACGCCGAGTTTAAATCCCATCTGCCATTTACTGGCATTATTAGGAGCTCGCCCTATTCTCCACGTTAGTAGGATAATGTACGCGTTTCATAGGTCTGAATATCCGTCACCTGTTATCAACATAGAAAGGGCTCTTCCGCAGAATGAATGGTCAACTAACGTAGCGTCTGTCATCATTCACTGATGTTAGCAAATAATGGCATACAGAGAAATAGCTGTGAGTAAAAAGTTGATGAAAGGTGTCCAGTGAACATAAGCAAATGAGTCGCACTGCACAGAATATTGAGATCTTATATGTCTGCATGTTAAGATGCGGTTGCGCTGTTATGCGCAATCAGTTTACCTCATTTATTCCTACAGAATATTGTACTGTAAATCGAATTAAAGTGGCACATATGTATAAGAAGATATACTGGGTAACATGAAGCTCACACAGTTGTAGGGATTGCATTTTCTGTGTGAGTGATTACCTTTACGCTCCGACTCTTTCATGCTACAGAAAAGTAGCGATCGGCATTGATTGGAAGGCCGGGCTGGCATCAGCAAGATTCTAAACGCAATGAACAGAAAAATTACAAAACATCCTATCAGGAAAAATCGAAAGCAGATAATTGCGTAGTAAGTCACTTTACGGACAAACAGCGGCTTCTCTCCTGATATTGATGGGTTAAACCTATTCAAAAGCTGACAGTCTACTGGTCAAAGAATTCTATGCGTTTATGAAACAAGAATGTGCATCACAAATGTCTGTCACACTGTCCTTTCCTAAGCCAGTTTAATCCACTCCACATCCTCAGACTAGTTACTTCAGATCCATTTCAGTATCATCCTCCAATCTACGTCTGGGTCTTCCAAATTACCTTTTGCCTTCAAGCTTCCAAAAACAAACTTTCCATATCTCCCACTTCGATCCAAGCACCGCCCGTCCAAGCTTCTTAGATTTAATGACGTTAACAACAGTACGTGAAATATTCAAATTATGAAGCTCCTCAAATATGTATATATTTCCATTATTTATTACTTCCCCTTTCATGGGTCCAAGTTCTCTCTTGAACTTGATTCTTAACACTACAAAGCCGGAATATCTTAGCCGGGATAGTGACTAGACAACGGGATAGAAGATCAACAAATCGGGGTTTGATTCCCGGGAGGAGGAGGCGTCTTTCTCTTCTTCACAGCTTCCAGAACGGCTCTGAAACTCACCCTCCTTCCCATACATTGGGTACAGATGGCTTTTCCGAGAATAAAGCGGCTGGGGCGTGAACCTGATCACTCACCTCGAAATACTAATAATAATAATAATATTTATTGACTGGGATTGGGTTCTCCCCCGGTGGCAGTGGTTATTTTACATGTGAACAGCTTAAGGACACCCCAGTCGTGTTATTGCAGTTTAACCAACACTCCTGCACGTTTTTTGACAAAGAGAAGATAAGATTCCGACACCTACAGCAATAATTTCAGTTTCAAATGGTATACCTCAAAATGCCTCTTAGTTTACATGAAATACGAACATGGTCACACAGGCCCCCAGTTAACCACGTAAATCTCTAAAACAAACGTCCCTTCTCTCATTATTTCTGAGTCAATATGGATGTCCGTTTCAAGTATGAATATCATTACATAATGCAAGGGTTGCGTGGTTCGATTTGTTCAGTAGTACTGGTGTAGCAATGTGCATGTGCCTTAAAACATTAATGCTCCCCGGAAGGTAGCGCAGGCTTAGCTATTGTAAGAAGAGGTTCCTACAATGAGAAGTCGGTGAGCCCAAGGCGAGCATCATCATTTTGGTTTTGTGAGCGAGACATCATATTATCCTCCCCCCCCCCCTTGTACCATCCAATCCCAGGGTCCCAGTCCTATTATGTATACAACGCCAGGCCAAGGTATCCAACATCAAAAGTTAGCTGGGCGGACATTCTTAGCTTATAGGTAATGATCGAGAGTTGTGTGTGCAGTATCAAAAATTCAGCCCCAGTTCAGCAAAACACAATCGCGCCGGGACAGGTCATTAGCAAAGCGAATGGCTGGGGAATGAATGGCAGATATTCGACTCCAGACAGATGTGCCGTTATTTTACATTACCTTCCCATCGATCTCCAGGTCTTGTGATTTCTTCCTTTCAGGTTTTCTGACTATAATTTAAGAGAATAAACCATAACATAGAAAGTCAAATGTTATAAGTGGGAAGGCGGAATCGAAATGAACGAAAGTACAAAGCAGAGGAAGAAGAATCGGATGGAAGAGGATCCACACGCACAGTGAAACAGGGGACATGGCATAGCATTCGCTACACAGCAGCGGAAGCGAAGAAAAAGAAGAAATTAATTAAATTTGACGTCTCAAAGTACAATAATAATAATATATTTAACTGCAGATGGACTGTCGCCCAGTGGCAGTGGTTACAATGCATGTACATAAATATTAAATAAAGATCTAATAAATTAAGTCGAGAGGGCTACATGAGAAGCATGCAGTAGCAACTTGGAGTCTTGGGAACCATTTCAGCATTCGCTTTTAGACACAGGGAAACCAAGAAAAACCTGTGCCGAGGTGGCCGGTCGCAGGACCTTCCGGATACTGACTTCTAGCCAGCAATCCGTCAACTAAAGTACGTAAGACAGCAATACACATATAGTAAAACAATACACATAAGGTAACAAAAATAAACATAAGATAATAACTCAATACACAAAAGACCAACTACAGTTAACAGCAATGCACATAGGAAAAGCAACACAAGGGGAAGAAAGTATTGCACCTAGTTTCGAATATTGTTACTCTACAGGTAATGCACACAGCTTCACCACCCGTAAATACCCTTCACGGTAGGACCCGATTTACCCCCCTTCACTGCACTACCCTTCACTTCACTTCACTTCACTTTTATTTAATTTTCAACACGGATTTCCTTCAGTTAACGACATTAATAACTTTTCTAACCCTCTTTCTAAAAGCATTCGGTTTACAGGGGTGAGCCCCTAAAATTTCTGCAGATAATCGGTTTTAGAGTCGGATGGTCCTGTTCACAGAGGAATATTTCCCGATATCCGTCCTTTGCCTCCAGTTCCTGATTTTCTGTTCATGACGAACCCTGCTCAGAAAGTTGGGCCGTTGTAATCTGTCACCTATAGCCTTCCACGCCCGTTCTCCAGAGTACGCTTCGAAGAAAGCAAATATACGCGATATCTTTCTATGCTGCGACAATGTTTCCCAGTTCGATTCGTTCGTATGATATGCAGATTTAGCACGCAACCCCATACTCAAAAATCGGACGTACTAGTGTCGTGTAGGCTAAACTTTTGGTACTACTATTCCCCTTTTTGAGTATGGGCATTATGAAATGTAGTGTCTTCCAGGCCTTTTTCACGGTGTAGTTGACATGATCAGCCCAGCTTAAGTCGCCGCGTAAGATTATTCCCAAGTGTTTGTAACTGCTCGCTTCCGGAATTAATTGATCCCATAAAGTATAATTTAGTGGGTCCTTCACCCGGGCCCTCGTAAAGCAAACTGCCTTACATTTACTTGGATTTATTTTCATCGCATTTTCAGCCGCCCACTCCCCCCAGACTGTCCCAGATCTTTCTGCTAATACTAAAGAGCAGGCGCAACATGAGTTCCACAGTTGCTGGTAAGGAAGTATTCAGACAGCCAACATATGCGCGAAAAGAGGCGGAGGAAATTTTGGTTGTTTTACATTACGGCACGGTGAGAGGGCGTGCACTGGATGAGGATAGCAGGTGGCGGGCCCTTGTAAACACTGACGAATTTACGGGTTGCATACAACGCAGCTAATTTCTTGAATTGCTGAGGAACTACTAGCATTTTAAACTTCTAAATGAAAGTGACACTAGTATTCGTTTCACCTCAGAACGGACGTAGAGACATGAAGCCACAAGCAATATCTGACCCTGTCCATGCTATAAAGGCATATAGTTGCAGTGAAGATATAAAAAGGTAACGCACTCCGTGTACAGGACTGGACAGGCCCTGAGGGTTCCAGAAGGTTGAGGCTCCCAGATTTCAGTACAGTCGGCACCTGAAAATAGTAAGATTGTTAGCCCTAAGCACCGGCCGCCTTTACTCCTCAGGAACAATTCCTGATACTGATTTCTGTTTGAAGCTGAGGAGACCCAAGGGCCATAGTACGGCCGCAAGGATTATGTCAACGAATAATTCAAATGACACCATCGGGAATGGAACCCGCGACCTTTCGGCTTGTAGCACAGTGCCTCAACCAACTTCACCACCGCGTACACCCCATTAAGGATGTGGTTCCACTCATTCTTAACCTGAACACTAGTTCGAAGTGAGTGGTTAGACTAAAGCTGCAGCTGCTTTACCCAGTGGAAAAAGCTCCCATTACCCATTGAACAAGAGTCTGCACAGGCCCCAGCGTCGGTCTGGACGTTCTTAAAAAAAATCTCTCCCCCCCCCGGGATTCGAGCACCGGATCGTCGACCCCCTAGCCTTGTCGTTATACCGACGACGACAGGAAGACACAACCGGCCAGTTTCTATTTATAAAATAATGAAGTCAGGCTAAAATGAAATCGCAGGAATTACTGATTACAGAGACAAACAGTCGAAAAAAAATTTCCCGAAAATGTTTTTCACGACGAAGATTAGAATATTAGTATAAGATTTGGTAGTAGAGTTATAAAGGACAATTCGTTGGATCCTTCGGAATATAAGAATGTTAACCGACACAGTGAATGTGACTGGAGCACCGTTACAAAACCAAGAAGCCGCGGTGGGCAGGACATGTCTCTCTTCTCAGAACAGACCAGGCCACACAGCCTCATATTCGATTGGTGACTGGGAATCTTTCTGAGGGGTGGAGGGCAAGGCGAAGGCGTGGAGCCAAAGGCGCACAAATCTCAAGATCCAAGTCGCCCGGGCGACGAACTCTTTTACAGTGGCACCTAATATCTGTAGATTCCAATAAGGCAGTTGCTTCCTGTCACCCTTCTGCTGCCAAGAATTTTGACGTGACTTCTAGATTCTTCAGAACTTTGTTCACCTCTGCGAGGAGCTTTACCTCCATCCCCTACATGTTTTCATGACGCACAAAGAGAAAACTTTACCTTTACTTTATTAGAGTACTAATCCCAGTGCCATTTTTTCATCACAAATTCCGTAACTGTAGTGGAAAAAAAGTGACACCATAACACGTCCTTCTGTAAGTACTTCAGTTTTACTGTAGCCCACTGTGAGTTTAATAAACATGGAACACACTTTATTGCATACAAGTTCAACGTGCTTAAGCTAGTTCATTTTCAGAGAATTATCACCGTAGAGAAGTGCAGTGATAATTTCAGTATAAGTGACCGGTTTTAAGAACATCGTCTTGAGTCGATATAAACAAATTAACTGTAGTGCAGTGGGATACTACAAATACGTAGTTCGCATTGTTCCTCAGGATATAAATGTTTCCCCTATATTAACTGAGAAACAACAAAGTACTCGTACTAAGGAACCTGGGAAATTTGACGGGTTTGGCATGTTGAAGGCTGTCCGCGAAAAAAGAGGTGTGGGTAGACTAGATGCTAAACGCCCTGCAGCTTTCACGAACTATGTACGTCATCCTACTCAAACCATAATCCACATAAGGTTACAAGTTTAATTAAGAGCATGCGAGTTTCTCCTTTCCAGAAGGTACGCTCTACGAAACAGCGAACTTCGGGCGTTGAATTCAATATAAAAGACCAGAAACCACACCATTAAGTACCAGAAGACAGTTATCCTAGATGAGCTGTATCGTAGTTTTGTTCATTTCCTCCAGACAAATTCAAGGGATGCACCTCAAATTAGGTAGCGACCAAAACATTTACGTCAACATCCTCCCGTTTCGTTATTCACCACCATCCTATACTTATACATTGTGTTATTTAACGACGCTGTCAAATTACTGAGATTACATATCTTCGGTGGCAAATGAACATGCCGGAGCATAGGTACAGTGACAATGACATGACAGAACAGAAATACTTCGAGAAAAACCTGAACTTCAATTCAATTAGGTAAAAAGTAAACGGGTTAGTTATTAATGTCGATACCAGTCACTAGTCTAACAGTAGATACCATACAGTTCGGACTGACTTACAAGGTCTTTGCCATAAATAGATAAATGAACCTAAGTTACAAGTGGTTCGCAACAGTGTTCCGAAAGACTGTGTCGTGCCGGTATATAAAAACATATAAATATTCGATCAGTGGCCGGACAGACTTAGGCACGTACCTTCTTCGACGGCTCAAGAACAGGAATTGTGGGTCAGAATCCCATGCGGGGAAATACAGAGTATTTTCTATCCTTGTGTATTTCTGTGTAGGTAATCAGTTCAAGATTTTGGATGTTAATTCTAAATCAAAACAGGTAAGAGAAAGCAATCAGTAAGTTTAAAATGATTAAACTCTCGATACCGGTTGCACTACTGCGCAAGTAAAGGATATGACGCCTTGGAACACGAATGCACATGTTTTAATTACGCTCTGTACAATGTATTAAAGTATTACATAAATACAAATAACATACCAGAGTCGGGATAGCTCGGAGTGTAAGGAGACTAAGCCAAGGGCTGGAAAACGAGTAATCTTAGTTAAATTGCCAGGAGGGGTAAGACTTTTTCTCTTATCCAAAACATCCGGGCCGACTCTAGAGCCCATCTAGCTCCTTTCTCAGTCGGTAGCAGGAAAGTGTGAAGCTTGACATATTTTCGTTGTTACACCGTGCACGTTGTCGAGTTACTCAATTATTATACCAACTACTGCACATATATAAAATTTACAAAATTTACACATTAAAACATTAAAAACGCTCCGACATGTTTCGGTCCTGGGACCATCATCAGGGAGCCATATCGTCCTTGCTAAAGTCACGCTATAAAAAGTCACATTAATTTCGCTGTACCAGAATGCACATCCGTCGCAAGGAACTCTTCGCAACATAACATTACACAACACGGCATGCTGCTACAATACCCAACTGGTACAGCGAAATTAATGTGACTTTTTATAGTGTGACTTTAGCAAGGACGATATGGCTCCCAGATGATGGTCCT
>Ga0123352_10020095_pt1 | contig 10646 bp, 4 predicted proteins | sample TergutLab28metaG_FD_89700 | JGI IMG/M metagenome (GOLD analysis project Ga0123352, IMG submission 89700) | Labiotermes labralis P1 segment gut microbial communities from Petit-Saut dam, French Guiana - Lab288 P1 | ecosystem: Host-associated > Arthropoda: Insects > Digestive system > Gut ... | reverse complement strand
TAGTAGTAGTAGTAGCAGTAGTGGTGGTGTTGGTGGTGGTGGTAGTAGTAGTAGTAGTAGTAGTAGTAGTAGCAGTAGTGGTGGTGGTGGTGGTGGTGGTAGTAGTAGTAGTAGTGGTAGTAGTAATAGCAGCAGCATTAGTAATTATCTTTATTGTTGTCTTTTCTGAGTATTATTTTTGTTCTGTCCTTGTGTAAGGAAAGTGTGTATGTGATTAAGCACAAATAAGCGTAATCCTAAATCCAAGCGACATTCAAGTACCAACTCAGATTCATAAAAATAATGTTTTTTATCTTGTGTTGCCTTTGCACGCTGCAGCCACTCCGTCCTTTTGTGATCCACCTTCAACCTCAGGGTGTTGTTTGCTCAGAGCATACCTATATATTATACTAGACGAGCGAAATTCTAAACACTGTTCTGGCTGCCAACAAAAAGTCTCAATAATGCGTTGTTACATCGTAAGCGACTAGGCCGCAGGATATTTATTACACTAATTGTAGGACATAACAGTTCATTAATGAGTGTAATGCGTCCTCTTCTTGACAAGACATGGTAGTTGACAGACATAAGAATGGAACAAATTACAGTGTTGCTTCCCTCAAACCAAAGCTGCATGACCCTTTTAATTTCAAAGGTTCATCACCGTCTTCACAAAGTGTATCATTATTTTTATCAGCGTCAATATCATGCGAGCAGTAGCATGTTTTGCAAGCTTCTGGCCATTCTCGTTACAAGAATTGTTCCCACCAGAATCTCCCTCGCTATCGGTGGTGTATTCTGCTCCTTGATTTAGGGCATATTCGGTGTTGTGTTGTCACGAATAACTGTTACGCGTTCCAGATGCCTGGACGACTGCTCCTCAAGCTTCAGTACAATTCCTTACTGCCGATACAGAGCTGTCCATAGGCCTGCACTTTAAACACGTTGCACTTATTTTAGCTTACGGTTTTGTCTTTACTTAATCTGCAGTGCTTATTCGTATTATTCGGAGGTTGCTGCCTCTAACATTCAGGGTGTACTGCCTAAACATTGGTAGCTATATACCGAACTACAAGGTGTCACATAGCTGAAGATCGTAACGTTAATTCTGTGCCTTAATAACTTCAGATATCTCTAACTGGTGTGATCCAATTAGTAGAAATTCCTCCTGATTTTGAGTCTTTAAAAGTGAATTTGTCGGAAATACAGCAATACGCGCATTGCTTCCAAATTATGCAAGTCCGATTATATAATGGAAATAATTCTATGTTATAAAGTTACGTCAGTGGTGTGCAAATTGTGGTTCACCTACCAAAAGTGGGGTTTTCCCACATTTCCATAACCTATGGCGTACATTTTTTGTATTAAATGTAATACATTAAGGTGTACAGATAGAAAGGAACAGGAAAATCGAGATATGTCCTTTTTACGGCCATGCCTAAGAACGTTGATTTTCTGAAATATGACACCGTGTATTCGGTAGATATGTACCAACTTTCGGAAGATTCTGCTGCCTCAATCGTCAGGGTGGATGAATAATCCGGAGCGAGTCCGAGCCGCTTCACGTTTGCGAGTTAGTCAGCAGTCAGCAGTATTGCCTCGTTTGAAGCGCCTAGTTTGATCATTACAGTCGTAGCCATCGCGGGGCGGGGCTCCCTATTTGACCAAAGGACGGGTCTGCAGACACGGTTTTAATTAATGTCAATTGTACAATTTGACAACATTATTTACACCTATAAATGTAAGAGAGTGTTTTGTTGTAGCTTATTTACAGTGCTCCTTGTCATGATCTTTGCCACGCACAGACCACCCCGAAGTTTAGAAACAGCCTGTTTGACATACGCTGTGACGTCGTTTGGGGCGTTCATTGATGATAAATTGTTAACGCGGAAATTTGTATAATATCTTTATAAAATTCTAGAACTGTGTTGTGCAAGTATAAGAAAAGTTAAACCTGCATTCTCCTTCAGCTTATATTTTCCTGCACCGTCTAGCACTTAGCACGGTGCTATGAAGTCATATTCGGGTTCGGAAGTAGTCCTGCTACTTTCTTACCGAGTGCGATAGACAGAACCCCGGGCTATTTTACATTCCGAGAAAATATACCTGTATCTGAGAATGCGGGGCCCCAGAGCACTGATGGGCGATGTAAAAAAGAGAAAAAAACATATTATACTGACATTTTAAATTGAGGCGATTTGTATATAGAGCGAAAGCGTGGAATGAATTTATGTTTTGGGTCAACCCGTTGTGATGGAAGGAATGTGTGAGTACTCCGTTGTGATGTGCTTTGGCAAAAGGTGTTTACTGCATTTAAAATTTTGGGGCTCCGTACTGTAGGAGCAGTAACACTTTCAGAGTGTGAAACATGTAAGAAATGCAAATGTATTCCATGACTTTCTTTCTGGAAGAAGTTTGAGAACAAAATATGGTTTGAATATGTTAATAATCTCAAAAAGAACTAAAACCAGAACAAATTTAGTAGATGAAAAAAGTCTTAAAATAAATCTTTCCAGGCTGACTGCTCCATTGGCCACACATTTCGTGCACACCATCACGGCCCACCGGATAATTTAATTACTAACATGACGCGGTCCTTTTTGCTGCAGTCTTATTTTCGTGCGCACATTTGTAAAGATGTTGATTTTCTTGTCGAGATTTGCGACTCTGCGTGACCCAGAGTTCTTGACCCCAACCTAATAAATCTTGCGATTTAAACGAAACGATGCTTTAGCAGGAATTATTATAGATTGTGTAGAGTGGGTCATGCATGGGCTTTACGTTTCACTAGTGTGTACCTTCCATGAGAAGACTAAACTGCACCGTTCCCAGACTCAGTAATTTACAAGTGCACACTGAACCCAGGTGCAGGAAAGGATTCTAATAAGCAGCAGGTCTGCACCATCTTGTAACTTCGATGGTAGCCATGTCGACAATTTGGAGTGCAATATTACAGGTGTCAACAGGGTTTTCCAGGTTTCCACCGTGGTGATTATTGGGTTTGGTTTCTGGGTTCTGACACCTTTGCAGAAATTAGTGTTAACACCCTGAAGATGGAGGCAGTACGTGTTAACTTACAAACCTACGCCTCGTGCAAACTCACAAGTCTCCCAAAGCCTCTCATCTTTCTTAGTAACTTGTTTGTATTGGTCAGAAATGTGACTCGTGCAGCATTCAAAATAAATTTAATGTTTAAATACTGGTATTCTTTTAATGGCCTGCCCGTACCGTGTGCCAGGTAATGCAGTGTGACATCGTCGTGCTGTCCGTAGCGAACTATGGTATTCTGCGTAAGTGAATTAATTGGCAGTATATTCCTGGCTTACTGGCCAGGTAATTAACTCTCAGGTTGCAATTTCAGCGGCGTTAGCAGTAAAGTCTCTCATCGGACGTGACCCTGAGCCTGATATATCCACAACTTGTCCTCAAAACCATTAAGCCTTAGTGGTGTCCGCTCATGTTTTTCTTAAAAGCAACTGTTTTACAGCAAGTTCAACCAACTGAATACTATTTACATTTATTGTTGTCAGTTCCCACCTATGTATGTCTTTCGTAACTTGCTGTATTTTGCTAATATCACATAAGACATGAAGCGCAACCAATTGTGTCGGCGTGTGAACTTAACCATTTATTTGAGGTGTTTTATACTCGACTTGTACTGTATCATACTATACGCTGTATCTGCTACTACTACTACTACGGGTATATCTGTTAGTCTATACGGGCCACGATATGCGTGAAAGTTTTAGCACATTTTTAACTGCTGATTATTCCTTTTAACTTACTAATATTAAATGATAAAATTACAGAAATGTTCGGTTTGATATGCGAATTTTGTTTTTCAGAATGATGTGTTACTCGCCTTTCTCCTGGCAGTCCTCAAACGTTCAAGATTTACTTTGAGGGAATTTTGTGTTATTTATATCGTGCATATTCTTATAATTAGTACATAAACCAGCTAAAGTACTTAATACAGTGCAATTTATGATGAGTACTGATTTACTACAAGTTTCGGCAACGGGATGCCAAAACTTGTAGGAAATTAATACTCGTGGTAAATTGTATTTTATTAAGTTCATTAACTGGTTTATTTATTAATTAATTGTAGGGATTCCGCTATCAGTGAATTAGGGACGAACTCAAGGAAGGAGGTTTTCTGGAAATGTTTTGAGACATGTGGAAAATCTCTTAATGTGTTACGACTAAACGTTTCTACGCATTCGTTAGATGCGTGGTACATGCTCGGCCCATCTCACTGTCGGTTAGTTGCATGGTTTCGATTGGAAGACGAGAGATAAGCGTACATTATGTATGAGTCTCAGATGATGGCGAAGAGAGCATGCAAAGTTTTTGTAACGCACTCTTCCAGCATGAGAATGGTGTGTCTGACATAATCCATGGAAACTTTGCTAACTTAAGAAAAATAAACATCCGATAAATTCTGACATTACATTTCCTGTCACCCTAAAATATAAATAGATTCCTTCGCTTTATTTGGCAACGGTGCCATATTTGTACCAAATATTTCTACCTACAAAAACAAATAGGTCTTTGAAACCAATTTCAATGCTGAGATTTTAAAATTATTTCTTCTCTGGGCCAATATCCCTTTTTCTTGGTATAAAAGAATATATGTCTACAAATTAGAGTCCACATTTTCTTGCATTCTGTGTAGGTCCCACATGTGTTCCCTAGTTTAACTAGTTCTTCTTTTATTTGATGTGTATTTGACCGTGCATCATTGACATAAATAAAGTAGATGACCAAATAGTTGCAACAATAACAATTTATTGATCTTCAAATTAGCTCAACATGTTTCGGGAATTCTTTACCCATCATCAGGAGCGCAAGACCGTGATATACAGCGTGTGGTATAATGTCCCCAGATTGTTGTCGGTCGAGGGGCTGGAGTGCGCCTCACTCCAGCCCCTCGACCATCTTCTTTATTTCTTCTTTTATATTTGTAATTTTCCTGGTTTTCTCATTCATCCGTTACATAACATAATCTTACTGATTTCAATTTTTATTTTTATTCATCTTATATATATATATATATATATATATTCTTTCATTCAAGACTTAATTTAACTGTTTTGACTTTTTAACTCTAATTGGAGAGGCTTTAAAAAAATCCCTTATCACTTATAACTTTTGGCACTCCCTTAATTAAAGATTAAAGTGAACGGATGGTAAATGAACATATTTTTTCAAATAATTCCTAGCGCCCACGAAGATTATTTATTATTTATTCAAAATGAATTAATAAATCTTAAACAATATTTGGATGTACTTTAATTTGCAGTTCTAAATAAGACGTATTTTATCTCACACGAAGCGAAAATGATTATTAAGTTTTCCTGAAAAGACAAAGTATGGAAAAGATGAATTGGAAAATTGTTACAGCGGCAAACACAAGAAGTGTGGTGCAGCCTAAAGCTTTTGCATACTCCTTTGTTCATTCCGCTCCCCACACGAAATTTTCTCACGTTGTTACCACAGCTACTAGCGATAACCATGTGATTTGTTAGTAATCAGACGGGTCCATTGTCGAGACTCAAGTATCCCCTTTTGGCTTTGGTAACTTTTAGATGATGGCTGAATGTTAAACTTTGCGCTAAGTTTCTCATTGTTTCCTTTTTGTAAATGTGAATTACACGAAAAATTTCATAGCCCCGTGTTTAAGAATCTGTAAAACTTTGTTTTTTGCCGCGTCCCTTTTGGTGCACGGGATTCAAATAACTTTCCTATTTTACTACAGTAAAGTAACTGATGGGTCAGAGAATAAAATCTATCCTGTCAAAGAGCTCAGTAAGGCTATTTTATTGTTTAGAACTGAGGACAAAAAATCCACGGGTTTCATAACAAATGCAAGTTTTAAGAACTGTAATTCAGTATTAAAACAGCTGTAGACATATTCATACTGTTTTGCATTTACTAGCGGTGTCTTTCCTCTGACGTGAGGTTCAATTGTAAAGAAAGAGCAAACTCGCCGGAGTGTAGCTGTAGAATAGGTTGGCAGCAACTTTACAGGGTATATCTTGACCCCTCTCTAGTGCAGGGATCACTGCACCCATTATTGATGACCAGACAGACGTGTAGACCCCGGGTTAGGTATGTAATGAGTTCTTTTTCACATCGTGCGAAGTAAAACAAAAAATTAGAAATATGTATTTGGTAAACCAAAATAGAAGGGGTTTTGCGGACATACGTGTTTTTTTTTGTTTATCATAAGCATTATCCACCTGGTCTGTCTTGTGGGATTTAGGATGTTATAAGATGTATTGCTGTGGCGAAACAAAGCTCACGTTGTTTGCGTTAATACATACTTGTGCATGAAGATGTATTAAGTGCTTGTAAACTTGTCGCGAAAGAAATATAAATTGAAAGAACACCCAAATTTAATTTGTTTGTACTTCTGTGTTTAATGATACATAGAGTGCTTTTTTTTTATCCCTGGCTAAGTGAAGACTTTCTTGTCTTCAGCTCCAGCTGTAGAAGCATTTTACAGTAATATAAGCAAGTGTCTTTATTTGATACAGGTGGGGAATCTTTTCAGCAAGAGATGAGGCTCGCGCAATGCGTTCTTCAGTTTCGAGTGCTGTTTATTCACTCAAAACGAATGCGTTTTGCACGATGTGAGGTGTAAAAAGGACGAATTGTGTAATTGAAGACCATTTCGATTATTTTAATGTGGATATAAATTAGAACTCAACATAATGAGAACCTCACATTTGTGACAGTAAAATACAGACTCTTATGGTACCAGGTCTTCTCTTGAAAGCTGATAGTCGCTTAGGTGCTCAAGAAAATTGTTTGATTTTTCTACGGACCTGGTAGTTCTGTTAGTGCGATACTTCCAGTCTTTTGAGATATATCGCCTTTTCGGTTGATACGTTTTTTTTTAATGTGGCGCTTCGACCCGATTCTGAGTCATGGCCTCTTCTTACGGGGCTTCGCGATCACACTCAATTGGACACAACACACTCGGTAGGACTCATCTGGATGAATGATCAGCCCGACGCAGAGACATTTACCTGATAACACACAACATTCACCAGAGAGACAACCATCCATGTCCCTTGCGGGATTCGAACACAAAATCCCAGCAAGCGAGCTGCCGCAATTTCACGTCTTAGACCGCGCGGTCGCTGGGGTTGCTACGTAGTTAATCAAAATTCGTAGAAAATTACTGATTTTACATTCAGAATCAGGACAGCCCAACAAGACTTCGACAGGAGAAAATGAATATTTTTATAGAAACATTTTCAGTAGAATCTCTAGTTTCTTTTTTACATTAAAGCCGTTACCAACCCAAGTATTAGTAACGTATAGACGCTAGGTACATAGATGCATTCTGTCTTCTTGCTTTGGTAGGGCAAAAGTCTCTAATATACTTATGTGCATATATCGGCGGCATGTCAGGGTTAGCGATGTATTTGTGTAGTAGTCTACAGGTACAATGGAGGAGCTCTTAATTTGGAGGACTCTTTAACTTTTGACCCTCCATAGTGACAGCTCGTTCGGCAGGTGAATCTCGAGTTGTCACTTCTCTAATATGTCGTGTCCACAGTTCTGAAACCCGACAGGTCGGCAGACACGTGGAACCACGAGGAGTCTCGCCGAATATGTCACTGAATAACCATCATTCTTCTGTTCTTCTTTTCTGTTGAGAAGGAAAATATATTAGAAAATCTAGGAACGTTAGCCCAACCTCAAGTCATACATAATTCAAACAACATTCGTAAACAATGTAATCAGTATGTCACCAGCGTACTGTACCGGAGAAAATCAACACACATGCTATTTCAATATATTTCTTTATTTTTACGAGGAATTACTCATGTCACAGTTTTAAAACAATAGTGTTGTACATAGTTGATGTATTTTTATTATTGTTTCTTATATATTTTTATGCAAGAAGTCACCACACGATGTAGACATCAATTTAACATCTTTCCTCTTGAGAGACTGTCCATGGGAACAAGACCAGTGGACACGTACAATCATTTCCTGCTTGAAAACGATCATAACTCATAAAGTTGAAGACGTAGTGGCAAGTTTTGTCTAAACTTGTTTATTTCTATGAATAAATTTTTCTGGAGTCGAATGTTATTGTGAAATAAAATACATTTTATAGACTTTCTTGTCTCAGAAAGATAAGGTATTTGAGAATCCTTAAAATATGTTAGCCAAACGGATCTAGTTTAGACGACGTAGCAAACATAGGTAAATATATATATATATATATATATATATATAGGGATAGAAGACCAAAGCGGTAGATAAGAAGAAATGAAGGCGTTCAGTAACTGAATATGATAGAAGTATCACAGAAGGAGAAGGTGCGTGAAGAAGGAGGAGACGAAGGAAAAACAAAGATTAGTCAAAGTAATTTTGACTTAAAGCCAAGGAAGTTATTCTGTCATCAGATATGTCGAGTTCCATGTGTTCTGAAATATTCTGATAGAAACCATTCCGCGTCTTCTTCCCTGAAGTTGGAGGCGACAGGATTCTTTGAAATGTCGGTTTAGTTTTGTCAGGCCACGCTGCGTCACGATCCAGGTGACAACATTCTTCTGTCTGACTGGGGTTGAGTGAGATGGCTGGAAGTGCTTGACTGGCTGAGCGAATATCGGCTTTTGAGAAATAACTGTTCTGAAAGCAAGTGCTTGGTTAGGTGCCTGCTTAGAGTAACAGAACACATCGTACTTAAACTCTTAGTTTTATAATGCTGCGTAGATTTTAAAATGAAAATAAATCTTGTATTAGTGCATTTCTAGCACTTCGAACCACCGTGGTTGCAATATGCAGCACTTGCTTTAACGTTAAAAATCTCTGAATTTTGTAAGTAAAATGTACTCGTCAGTTCGCATGTTTCTCACAATAAGCAACGATTATCCTAATGGAGAGTAACGAATTTGTCTTTGTAATAGAAGCACAGTGTGTTTTCTGTGAGGTATGAAGTCACGTTTTGCCTAGTAAATGCCGTTTAAAGCATGTTATTGAAGGAATGATGGAAGAGACGGGAAGACAAGGAAGCAGACGTAGGCAGCTATTGGATGACCTTAATTAAGCGAGTGGATACAGGAAATTGAAAGAGGAAACACTTGCTCCACTCTCTACAGAACTCGCTTTGGAAGAGGGCATGGACCTGTCTTAAGACAGACTACGTGATGATGATTATGATGACGATGAAGAAGAAATGAATCTTTATATATAGTTTAGATGCTCCGTTTATCTACGAAACATGTTATTATTGTAGTTAATTTGAGGAGGGCATTTCTTTGAGTATGGTGAGTGGGCTGCGAGGCAGTATCCCTCTTTCTTGGCAACCGAGAAAGCTTGGCTGTAGGACCCACATAGCCTCCGCTGCAGTCGGTATCTGAGGCTATATCGTCAGGTTCTAAGCAGCCAGAACGTGAATATGCCACTCATTTCCATTCAGTGCCGAAATTAAGAATACTTGGAGTTATATCTCCACTCTCAGCGGGTCTTGTTAAAGTAGCTCCAAATTGAGCACAGGGACAACAGCACTTTAGCTCAGTGAAACTGTATAAGGCTTCAGCTAAAACGGCAGACCACCAAGACCGAATAACGGGGACCTGCCAAAGGTTGGGTGGTAACCTATACAAGCATGCATCAGAGCACAATGGTTTATTTTACTCAGGGGACAGATGGTCTGTTTCGGAAAGCTTCAAAATAAGGGTCTGTGGTTCAGAAGTTGTCAAACATTTCACTTGCCCACACTGACTTAACACACTAGGTCTATGTACTAAAATTTGTGAGGATTTCCTCACACATTGTTGCTGATATTGTATTTGAAGATAGTAGACATACGTATTTGTGCTTAGGTGAAGGAGGGAATCAGAACTTGGGTTTCTGGCAAAATACAGATTTGACTCTGTGCTATAAATGAGGACTGAATTATTCAAAATTAACGTCGCCACTGTAACCGAACATTGCTCGAGAGGCCGAGTTCGATTCCCGGTTTGTGACTCCAGTAGCAATACATAATATTTGTGTGTGTGTGTGTGTGTGTGTGTGTGTGTGTGTGTGTGCGGCAAACGAGAGTCCGACTTTATACTATTCCGGTTCGTCCCTACAGCAAGTGACCAGTGACAAACACATACAAGACGAAGGACGAGGCTTGCTACATGCTATCAGAATCACAAGTATCGCAGATTCAAAGCGGTCAGCCAAAAGACTAAAAGTCACTGAGAAGTAATGCTGTTAACATTCTTCAACAAAAAGGTTAACTAAGCGTTTTGAGTAACCCATATGTCATTGACAGATTTAGTAGAAAAGACATCCACTTCGAAATAACATGACTTTGCTATGCAGAACACGTGCCTAGACACGCAAACAACCTCGGAACCAGAACTCCGGAGCTTAGCCAACTAAACGGCTCAAATCCACACATATTACCAAACATTTACAGAAAATGGGCTGCTCCCGATTTCGGAAGCCCGATCAGATTTGTTTACGTTTATAGAAATGACTTGTGAATTTTTTTTTAACGAAACCTGAAGTTAAGACGTGTCTATATCTGTTAGGAGCATATGTACTTATTTCGGAATCTGTTAGGAGCATATGTACTTATTTCGGAATCTGTTAGGAGCATATGTACTTATTTCGGAATCTGTTAGGAGCATATGTACTTATTTCGG
>Ga0123352_10020094_pt1 | contig 10646 bp, 5 predicted proteins | sample TergutLab28metaG_FD_89700 | JGI IMG/M metagenome (GOLD analysis project Ga0123352, IMG submission 89700) | Labiotermes labralis P1 segment gut microbial communities from Petit-Saut dam, French Guiana - Lab288 P1 | ecosystem: Host-associated > Arthropoda: Insects > Digestive system > Gut ... | reverse complement strand
TGTTGTTGTTTTATGTGGCCGGCCGTGGTCCTCACGCAACGCGGAGACCAGTGTCGGGGGGCGGGGGAAAAAATTTGTTGCAAAGAACTGTTTTGGGGGGGGGCAAAAGCAATATGGGCCCCCCCCCCCCCCCAATCCTGTGTGTCTCTGTCTCTCCAATCGTACTTTAGGTACAATGAATTGTCACAGCCCCTTCCAGCATTCAGGTCTAAAACATCAGTCAGCTGTAATTTTAGCCAGCAAATACTTGGGGTAGTTGAAGCAATAGTATACAAAATGTTTTACAAAAAAAATTTTATTGAAACTGACAGAAATTAAGTGAAATATTAATTGATTCCAATCCAAATTGTGCTGCTGTAGTAAAGTTGCTGCAGTGACACATTTGAAGTAAATTTACCCTTCAGCTGCAGCAAAGCTTAGGAAAAGGAAGAAATTATATACCATGAACCAGACAAAGGGATAGAACATGCAAGGTGTTTCCTAAACTTGTAAATACAGAGTTTGAATTACGTTGAGGAGAAAAACTAGACAGTTTAGAAACCCGCATTTTCTGGAATTCCAGGGATAAATAAAAACTACCCTGTAATTGAAAACAGCTCTCCTGTTGACTTTTTAAAAGTATATTTAGCACCATATTACTAAAGTCACAGAAGTATATTCACAAATATGTAGCAGTCTTGTGCCAGTGCTTCAGCACATGTTCTTATGATTACAGAAATCAGTGGCACATGATAGTGATGCAACCAACCTATCATGGCTTCTCAGGTTCAGTTGCTAGGTCAGGAAGAAATTCACTGATGCATATCAGCCTTCTGTCATTTTTTCAGTGCATGTTCGTTTGATTACAGACTATGGTGCAGTATCATACTGCAACAAGCTTACCATGGCTTGTCAGTTTGAATTGCCAGTTCAGTTACCGTATTTACCCGAATGCAAGATGCCTCTAATCGGAGGCGACCCCCAAATAAAACACATCTGTCAAGGGAAAATGTATTTATCAAAATCAAATAAGACCCCAAAAATAAAACATCTTCTAGGAATACATGTTTTGTTATTAATTTCATACACTTAATACGCAAAGCAGTCTGGTTTGGCACTTCGTACGTGAATTTCAAACGACCTCACATATATAAACACCAAATTTGAGGGAAAACCCTCGTGTTGCATTTGAGTAAATATGGTACATGGGTCCAGATGGGATAGATTGGTAGTCCTACTTAGAGAAGGGGTGAATGCCAAGGTTGAAATATAGATTCAGCAGATGATCCTTACATGTTGGAGAGAATGTTGCCAAGTTCTGCCACTGTCCTAGCATAATTTTGAATACCAAGCAACCTTTCTGAGCAAAGCTGGTGCAGGCTTCATGGCTGCTTCCAGTACATGTCATGCATGTCTTAGATAACAATGATATACTTTAAATCCAGTTGATTGTTGCCACCTTATGTTGATGGATCAGTGACATGGCCAACTTGCTAAAGAATGTTAAACAAATAACTCAACTTTGTCAGGCTGAGGAGGGAGAAACTTCCCTGGTCCCTTATTGTCGGCAGTTGTCATTGTGACATATCTCACCTTATTAAATAGGACCACTTTAAGAATTTATGGGAGCTCTCTTAAACATAAACCATACACCAGGAGTTGTGTTTTATCAAAAACCATTATTGTAATGGAATTCCCATTTCACCGCATATTCAGTGGATTTTGATAAATCCATTAAAAATAAAGAAATGAAACCTGATACTTTCCATTCAGCTTTTACCCCAATAACATGCAAAGAAAACAGTGAACTTGCATGGTCCTTATGTTTGTGTCCATCAGTAAATCTGCAAAGGGGCTGTGCAAGTTGAGACTGAAAAGTCATGTTTTGACAGGCCTATTGCAACCATGGGGTAGGTGATTAAATGTTTGGTGAATTGAATCTGTCAATCCTATGATGGGACTGTATGATGTGTTACATACACGGTATTTACTGAGTAAACACATTGCAGATGAAATTTATTCTATACTTTCTTTACTGGTAACTTCAGCCCCAAGCATAATTCAAATGGCTAGACACCAATTTCGCACTGTATGTCTGCAGTCAGTTTTATGTAACAGTAAGTGTGGGGTTTATGGTTTATGCTGTGGCACTTGGATAATTTTTTTCTGAGTGTTTCTGTTTTCCTGCCAGTTATTATCCCACTAACTGTGTTCTTATCATTGCCCCATGAGATGTTGAATTGATCTGACAAACTCTGAATTGCAACTGTAATTCTCAACCACGGACTTGGCACTTGGCTAGAAAATTACTTTTCACCAGTAACCTCACCAGCTGTTCATCCTATGTAGCATCATTTACAACAATATACATATTAAGCAGAGGAAAATTAATTTGAAAGTTTTACATCAGGTTTTCAGAAAGAAACGCCTCCATATTCATATATTTATGTCCAGACAAAGCATCGAAATGAAACAAGACACAATATGTAACACAGAATATGCACTTTATTTCTATAGCTCATTTTTCTGTGCAGTGTGCCTCTAGTTTGATACAGTGCTGCCAGTGGTGAACAAGTTTTTCGGAACAATCAGTGTAGAAATCTTTAGGTTGTCCTTGAAGCCATTTTACCATAGCAGCTTGAACTTCTTCATTACATGTGAATTGAATTCCCTTGACATGTTTCTTGAGAGCTGCAAACAACCAGAACTCAGAAGGTGCCAAATCTAGGCTGTAGGGAGGGTGTGAAACAACATTGAATCTGATGCTGTCTTGTCACCCCTGAAGTGGCAGCATTATTGTGGGGTCTGACAGTATGTTGAAGAAGAATTGGCTTTTTTCCCCAAATGAATGTGAATGATTTGTTCTTTCAGCCTTTTTTAGGATCTTCATGTAAGTCATGGAGTTGATTTTTGTACACCTTTGACCATGTACTCCTGGTGAATGATACCTCTGTAGTCACAGAACAAGTGAATATGCACTTTCAAGCAGAAGGCTGTCTCTCTCTTGCTCTCTCTCTTTCTCCCCTCCCTGGAGAAGTGAGATGATAATATTCAAGTGACTGGGTTTTCAATTCCAGGTCTTAGTGATGCACCCAACTGACATTCTCCAGTGCTGTATAGAAAATCATTACCCTTGCTTTTGTAGCAAGCAAGTAATCCTTGATGCGCTTGCAGTCTTGCTCCCTCCATTTCAAGCTTAAGCTGATGCAGCATTCATTGAGCAGCTACTTTTTTATCCCAAACCTACAGTAATGTCATCAACAGTAAGTAGCTCAACCATTGCCTAACTTTTTCTTTGATTTTCTTGAATAAGTTCATCGATTTTTTACCAGTGGCCTTCCAGACCACAGCTGGTCATCCAGGTCCAAATTTCTGCCACTATCCCTCGATTTTCTCTCCAAAAAGTGCCACAGTATTTACGTCCACACTATCTTTACCATATTAATCCAATAATTTTGGTGAATTTTATTGGGAGTTTCATTCTTGGGCATGGAAAACTCTCTATCAGCTTGCTGTTTGATGTGCTTTAGCACAGTTGAGAATGAGTCATCCATTTTGAACCAAATCCAGTTCAAACCACTATGTTTACCAAGTCCCACCACATGGCAAACTGAAGCTCAAGGAACAATGAACAAGTTGGGACAAGTACTGCTTCAAGGTCAAGCTGCATGCTTGAGATTCTTGTGCAGAGGCATTACATTCTGAACGCCTTAAGTAATGTCTGGAAGTACCTTTATTGCCCAAGTACCTTGACATCATTATATAAGCATACAAGCTGATTTATTCGGAAAGCTCTGTTAACTGGCAGTTTACAGACTCATTACATTTCACTATTCCATCGACCAGAGCACCCAGATTGATTCCAGGAGTGCAGATAGCAAATGTTGATCAAGAAAGGCTATTTACAGGGTAATTTACAACAGCAAACAGCAAAGTTTTGTGCCTTTGTGTTGTGTTGATTTTAGATTCCTTGTTATCCAAGTAGTGATGAAATGGTGTAGAGAATGTGGCAGGGAAGATAGGACAGGATATGAAGTGACCAATTAAATGGTCATGTCTGTCACTGAGATTGCTAGATACACTGAGATGCACATTAGAGAGGTATATTTTGAAATGAAATTTTTAAGCACCTATTAATGATGTTTTGCCTGACTGGTAAACTGTGTTAATATTTCATGACTGTGTCAGGTATTCATTCCTATTGTAGGTAATTGACAGCTTTGCTGAACGGCAGATTGCAGAGAAATTAGTAGCAGAGGAAGTACCAGATGAAGATGCCAACAAATCCGAGGAGAGTGAACCAGATGAAAGTGAAAAAGAAAGGGAAGGAGAGGAAGAAAAAGACTTTGTAGAAAAGGTCCTAAAAGGAGAAGAAAATGTGACCTGTGAGTGTTAATTTTTGGTAATTCCATTTTATGAGGTAAGAAAAAGCAATCCCTGGATGGGCCCTGAGGGTTCCAGGAGGTTGAGGCTCCCAGATTTCAAGACAGTTGGCACATGGAGGTGGTAAGGTAGTTTACGAGGTGAGAGCTGTAGTTAGCCCTGTATCAGACTGCACTGTGAAATAATGAACCCTGTGTTGAGAAATAGCAACCCACCTCTTGAGCCCTGACTAGCATTCTGTATTTTACAACAGAATCTCAGATCAGAATCTGAACTGATCTTCTGGTTCTAAGCAGGCTTATCTTCCAAAAATGATATTTACAGGTGCATGACCAAACATGTTACCTTAACTTCAGGTACTGCATGATAATCTGCTTTTCTGCATTCCAGAAGTGTTTAATGTAGCAACTTAAACTATGCCTGATCAAAAGTGACGGGAACAACAGAGTCGTTTATACAAATTTTTGCTTCACCATTTGGAGGCATAAACATTTGGTATGATTGTCATTTTGTAGGGCTGTATCTGTAGCAGTTTCGTTTGTGAAATGCTGGATTGAAAAGCCAAGTTTTTCAGTAAACTCTGTGCTCTTCTTCTTAATCACCAGTGCTATCCATTTTCTCTTCAGTCTCATTATGTTGTTTTCATGTCTTCTTTCTTACAACCCTGAAAATACTCAGACAATTTTCCATTAACCCTTTGAAGCACAGTGGTCACTATTTTTGCCACATGTATTAATATCCAACTAGGCACTTTTCCCCTTTCCCTTTTCATATGATCCTCACACTCAGCAGCACTATTATGGTTAACTGGTTGGTATGTCTGGTGGAGAGAGGGTGTGTTGTCTGGTGTAGGAATTGTTTTAAATATTATTTAAATGAATTGCAAACTTTAAAGGTTAACACGTCTGTTTAATTTAAAATATTATTGTAAGGAGCTACCAGCCCATTTTTTCTGGGTACTGATATTGTTGATTTAGTTGTTTCTTGTTTTTCTCATGTTCCACATTCTGCTATTTAAGGAGTCTTGTTTTTTATTTCAATTAAGAAACATTTATTTTTAGATAATTTTACATTGCTTTTATATTTTCAGGACTGAGTGAATTTTTTTCATAAAGGTAGGTTTCAGTTTAAGGGGTTTACAGTATTCACTTTGCAGCACTTTAACACTTCTTAGCTTGGGACAGAGATGCTGTAAACATTATTTAATTTTTATACAAAATAGTCCAGATGTTCTGTGTGGATTGTGAATAAGAGAGTTGATATTTAAAAGCACAATGTTATGAAGGAAATAAACAATGTGAGTAAATACACAGAGAGGTCTTACTGTCATTTACCTGAGCACAGCAACTGTCATGAGAATCTTGCAATTGCCACTTCTAAGCAGGCCTGGAAACTTCTTACAGTACTTCTTGACACACAATGAAGGTCTTGTGTTGAAATATTAATTTTACTTTGAAAAATTATTCTTCAATTCTTTGCAAAGAAAGTGCATTTCATACATCATTTCTTCTTCTGCTAATTCATGAATAATTGTGTCAAATATAATTTAATGTAGTGATCAGAATTTGTTTCCTCGAAGACTGCAGGCACTGTGATTTTGTATGCTCTCACTGCATACCAGGCCAGACTCTTGTGTCAAGTAAAGGAACTTCATGAACTACAACATAATTTTTGGAATGCAAATATCTGATATTTTGGCTTTTTACATTACTATGTAATGTAAAGTGTACCTCATCTCAGGAAAACATAAGTTTTTGTGTGCCCTGTCGTCATTGTCATCATTGTCTCCTCCCCTGGTCTCTCTCCTTATTTCCTTTCAGGACTGAATCTGTTCAAAATCTTTCTGTTGTTTTGCATAGTGCTGGCACAGGATTTTTTTACAATGCTTTTGGTGACTTTTTTTCTCTCTCTTTCTCTCCTCCATGACTTCACAAAAGAATTTAAAGTGAACACACTTTGCTCAGCAGACTACATATGACACATGTGCTAGCCACCTGTTCTGCGTGTGCCCATCTCACTTTTCACTTCTAATAAGAGGAGGACCATATGGGCTGATCCTCTTAAGCAGGCTGGCTCCCAATTTTCCCATGCCCAGGGGCATGATTAAAAGACCTGTCCATTGAAGCAAGAATATAGTAAATGTCTGAAAGTTTATTAATGTTTGATGTACTAGTGAAATGCAATTACACATGCTTACTGTAGTTGTTATTCACCAAACTGTCAGGCTGTGTAAAATGAACTGAAAGGGTAAAGAAGATACTCATGTAACAAAGAGCAGTAATTGTTGATACATGATAAATTTTCTGCATGTTCTGTATGTTAAAGTATAAATAAAATACAAGAACCTCAGATTCATCATAGAGAAATTTTTATATTCTCTGGACTCTTCTTCTGCCAGACTTTGAATTTCAAAAATAAATACAATGATTGACTGAGACATCGTCTAACTGGTTACTAGCAATGGAAAGGAGGTAAGAAAGATAAATAATGAAGATTAGTAAAAGGACATCACCCCATAACATGCCTGTGCAGGCACAGAAGGGAGGCGGAGGTATAGCTTCAACCCATTTGCACCTTGGAGGAGGTGGTTGGTCGGCATCATGCTCCAGCCAGCTGCTTTACCCTATGAAAGAACATTTACCCATAGTATAGGAGGCTCAGTGGGTCTCGGGGACAACCTGGATGGCATGGAAAATCTCACCCCCACCAGGATTCAATCCCTAGACCATCCAGCCCATAGTAGGTCACCACACTGGCTACGCTATCCCTGCCTATGAAGATTAGTGTTCATTTGTTCCATAATGTGTGTTATGACGGGTCCATTGCCTCTTACAAAGCGAGTTCTCCAGGTGCAATCTAATGCTTCCTCCTTCAGTTTCCTTCAGGTCATCCTGTAGCTACTGCCGTCTTCTTCCTTGTCTTCTGATTACTTGTATCCTTCCCTCTATCTTCCCTTCAATAATGTCTTTTTGAGGGCATTTTTTATGCAAGATGTGACCATTTCAGTGGGGCTTCCCTATTTTTATTGTATGTAGGATATTCCTGTCCTCCTTGACTCTTTGTAATACTTCACTTCCAAAGTGATAGTCTAAATGACCTCCATGCTTCTCCAGCACTACATTTCGAAACTTTCATGGTATTTCAGATCTACTTTCTGAAGTGTCCAAGTTTCAGCACCATACAAAGCTATGTGCAGAATGTAGCACTGTACTGGTGTCTTCCTTAATTTTAAGCCCAATTTGTTCGTGAAAAGAGTCTTCTTGTTGAATGCTGCTTTTGCTGTGGCAGTCTTGGAAATTTCATATGTACATCTCACATCATTCTTCCAAATTAGTAGTATTTACAGACATGTTAATTCTGATATGTGATTTAGATGTTCATATCTGCAGTGTGCTTAATCCATATTACATCATCATCATCATCACCACCACCACCATATTATTATTATTATTATTATTATTATTCACCACCATCTTTTCAAAAGTTAAATGGCGTGTATGGTTGAAGTGTAACTGAATACTTCTGAAAATGATGGGACGAGAAGAACATGTTGTCCAATTATTTTCAGGCATAGGAAACAGCTTCAGTTTTTTCAGCATATTTTATATGGATTGGCAACATTATCAAATCTGAATTTATTTGAAAAGTTTATAGCCCACACCTTGGTATCTTCCTATTACCATGATTGGTCTGGAAGCCTTTAGGGAACAGGTTACTTGGAGGAGTGGGGGCACATGGAGAGGTGACACTAAATAGGTTTTATAGAAACTGTGTATGAAGGCACAGACTGGCTGCAACAGGTGAGGTGCGATGAATGCGGTAATGAATGGCCAGATTCCACAACTACAGTGATGTTCCTGAGTAACTATAAACTTTTAAAGGAAGACCCTGCACCACGGAGTTAGTTTAAATGTATTATATTCATGAACACACAAGTCTCATGATGTGAAGGTGGATTTCTTTTTTACATTAATAGCTGATGTTGAAATAGAACATAAACAAAGGTTCATATTTTAAACAGTAACCTAAAAACTTTCAGGTCATGAAACTATGTGGATACACTATGAAACATTATGGACCAAGATAATCACCCAATTTTGTAGGTGCTAGTTTATAATTTCCATTAGCCCCTCTCCAGAGATAGAAACATTTTAAATAAATGTGGATAGTAACTTTTCTTGGAACTACTTTTATTATTTTTAATACAGGAAGTCCCATATGTCTTGGAACCCAGCTGGTAGCCAGTTATGTTACTGACCTACACCCATTAAAGCCTTGCCACATTCATATACTCTGTCTGGCAGTGTGATTAGTGCACAACAGGGTAGCTGATATAATGATATGTTGTAGAAACCACTGTTAGGGGAAATCTTTTACAAAATTTAGAAACTAGGAGGAAAGTTCCATCTTGTTTCAGTCCCTTTGAAAGCCACAATACCTTGAACAATGAACATGTTTCAGGGAAAACTGTTCTTTGTCAGAGGAGCCAAATTGTGTGTTCTTGCAGAAGAAATACTAGATAATGTTAAAACTCAGCAGGAACCCAACAAAAAAAAATTATATTGGTTATTTCAAAGCAGTATATTCCAGATCAGGTCTGCTCAGTCTGTAGCTTGCAGGCTACATGTTGGTGGTAACACAGTGTTAGGTTGCCTGTGGAAACATTTTAAATGAGCAGACTTCTTTTAACCCTTTCCCTGGCAAAGCTGAGCTAGAGCACCACAGCAGTTTTGAAAACTTATGAGCCATTTTGGTTATGGACACATACTTTACACTCTACTAATTTATTTTGTAAAAAGTGTAATAAAAATAGTGACATCCAAGCCTAGGTTATAAATTACATATTTATAAAATGTTCCTATTATTATCAGTGCATTATTTATTGCACATGGCATATAGAAAAATACACAAGGAAAATTATATATAATAATATGTATACTTACTGTTTCATTCTACAGGCTGGATAGTCAGGGGATCAAATCCTGGTGGAGGCACAGATTTTTTGTGCCCATCCACCTATCCACCTAGCCTCTTGTACAGTAGGTACTGGGTCTCCTCCCTGGCATTAAAGCAGCCAGGTCATGGCATTGACCACCCAACCCATCTAGCGCTGAGGTTAAAGAAAGAGTAGTGTTATAACTTTACTCCCCTTTTGAGCCTTCATGGCTTGTTCTGGGAAGAACTTTTACCTTTACCTTTACATTCCGTGTATTTAATTTCTCATCACCCACACACACAGACCAAATTTTGCCAGAGTTGCCTGCACCACATAAAAGCTTGAGCTGGCCTATCCTAGTTTGCTTCATCAGGTGCTGTGACATAGGTGGTTTCTGGTGTATTATCAGTGTAGAAACTTTGGACTTGTATTTCTATCAGAGACAGTACATTCAGACAGATACATTAAACTGACTCTTAAGTAAGTTTTTTTCAAAACCACAGTGACTGAAAAAATAAACACACATTCTTACAGTAAAACAGTGCAACTAATAATTTGGGAATAATATATGTCCATCTTGCACAACATTTTTTGTTACTGGGTAATTGGTTGTCCTGTATGGTCACTTGTTTGATCTGACTTCATGTGATGATTATATACAGAGAGGTCTGAAAGGCAAGGTTCACCAGAACAAATCAGTAAAGAAGATGAACTTACAGAACATGGTGAGCATGACAAATCATTATTTTTGTTACAAGAACTTCAAACTTTTGTCAAAAACATGTTCAGTGCATGCCATAAATGTATGAGAGCCAAAGGTAACTTCTGACACTTTCTATAATGTGCTAAGTTTTAGTACCATATGTAGGAAAGTAATCACACAATGGTAGGGAGAGTATCATCAGTCACAACAGTCTTTGTATAGCAAGGTGAAATTTATTATGCTACATATTTTGGCTTACCTATAAAAGAGACATCATGAGACAGTAAGACAAAAAGGGCAAAATTAGAAGTGTGTAACAGCTTATCTAGTTTTACCATTAACTGCATTGAGATCTCAACTTGTAGGTCATAAGATATGTATATGATGTATTATGAGCTGGAAATTATTAGGTAAAAGACATGTGTATATAATAGCAGGCTAATTGCTATTGTATACGTGTCTTGTATTGTCGATTGCTATTGTATACATTTGTCTTGTACATAATAATTTCTGGATCACATATACAGGGTGTCCCAGGAGGAATGTGCCAGACTTCAGGAGGGTGTTCCTTATGTTAAAGTATACCAATATAACCCAAAACACCTATGTCCAAAGTTGAACGGTTACGGAGATAATGGCCAGAGA
>Ga0123352_10020091_pt1 | contig 10646 bp, 5 predicted proteins | sample TergutLab28metaG_FD_89700 | JGI IMG/M metagenome (GOLD analysis project Ga0123352, IMG submission 89700) | Labiotermes labralis P1 segment gut microbial communities from Petit-Saut dam, French Guiana - Lab288 P1 | ecosystem: Host-associated > Arthropoda: Insects > Digestive system > Gut ... | reverse complement strand
GCTGCAGGCTAAAGCTTTAGCCTGCAGCCCAGATACTACTCCAGCCTAACAGCACCTAACCTCCAACATACAGCTAACCAAGAACGAAACGGCCAATGTGGTAATCAACATCAGAGTCGCAAGCTACTGATGATGGGCATAGTAGTGCCCCAAACATTTTGAGTCCATAAGAAGTACAATAAAATAATTAGTGGCATCTAGTTGGTTTTTTATTCTTCAGTTATCACAAAGATGCACGGTCCAATAAACAACAGTCCATTCCTTCTATGGCATCATAGCTATAATCACCACATATCTCGTTCTGTAGCTTACATACATGCACAATAACATATACCTTAGTATTTAATGCTCCGAATTTACGCAGAGACCCTGTCCCACAAACTACCGCTAGAGACAGACCGGAGAAGCCGTCAGCTGTGCTGGACATGAGAGAAATGTCTGTATATTGGACCCGTTAAACCATTTATTATGCAGAAAGGCAGTTAACGTTATATGCTCTGGGGTTTTGTGTGGAATGGAAAAGCTGTGGTGTTAAGTTAAGCCAAAGCCCAATAAAAGCAGTAAGGAAAACAGTTCCACAAATGGTAGAATTATATTTCAAATTTATAATTTTAAAATATTGAGGGAATATAATTCAGGCCTCCATATGCTTTGTCAAATGAATAACTTACGTCAATTGGCGGATTAAAACAGCTTGTGTTTGTAAACACGGCCCTCGTAAACTGGAAGTACGTATTATCAATGCTACTGAGGTTAGCTCTGGCTATAGAGAGGCCGTTTTGCCTGTAGCTGAAAAAAAAACCTATTGAATAAATATGGATTTATCGGATGGTGGATAAAAGTGCCGAAACCCCATCAAATTTTTCTCAATCGTCTGCGTAGAAATACTTTTCACACATTCTTGTTTAGGGATTAATAAAATCTTCTTAAGCTAATGCATGATTTTGACTGGAATGAAACCTGTCTTAAACGGAACCTTGGAATAAGGGTATCCCGTATTTAGCGGAAAATCTTTACAGTCTCGAAGATCCGAAATTCAAGTGCCCGTATTAAACTGAACCTTCATGGAAGGGAAACATTTTGCCACTCGCATTTTCCTTATAAGCAGGTTTCACCGTGTATGATAAAATCGTGTTCGAACCGGCTACTTCAGGGTACAAATCATGTGTCAAACTATTTCCAGGTGTGTTTAATAATATAAACTGAAACCTCCCAGGCCACTGAAATTACTGTAATCATATCCTGTCCTGTTTGTTCCTGGACTAAAAGCTGCTGAAGAATGACCATCCACGTTACGATTTTGCAGTGTGTGGATCCTATTTCATTGACCAACAGTGATTATGGCGCTGGGACTTAGGCACAGGAACAATTTTACCTTTAGCTTTAAGTTCTCATTTCTTTTAACAACTTCGTCTTTGCACAAAAGTTTTCCACTTTGTAATTTTGAAGAAACATTTCGTGTTTCATTTTTCTTTTAAGCAGAAATTTTTGAATTTAATAAAAACGTAAAAAGGTTATGATCAAATCACTTTCTGCTGAAGTATTGTGTTGTCTTATCATTACACAATTACGCATTTAGTGTATTTCGTAAGACATTGATGGCAGAATACAAAATGGGGATTCGTGTAATATATATATACATATATATTCTAAGCTTAGTGTAGGTCACAACATAGATTCTGTTCTTGTTGAGATTAAACTCTTTATGAAACCACAGTAGGCTATGAAGTCCGTGGTTCCATTTGTTGAAGCTTTTCCTCTACCGGTGTCGTGGGCAATTAAACACACGTCATCACTAATCTGATGTCATCAGCGTTTGATTTAGGATGGCAAAAGTGTACGATTTTAACATTTGAAACGGATTGTGAAATGCTGAGTTGCTGAGGACATAGTATGTGAAACAAACGCAGCAATATTAGATCACAACGAGGTTTCATTTAAGTTTAATCCTTTCGTTTACCTACACAAAAACGCTTCTCTGTATCCTTTTAAATCAGGTCATTAACTTCAAAGAGCTGTGTGAAAATGATCCTCAGGTCACTATGCTGGATTGTACATACAAAACTTGCAAACATGTTAAAATATTAGTTTTTTTACCAATAACTATCTGATTTCATGACCCGTTTTCTCCAGTTAGGATCTAATAATGTTTCAGAAAGTTACGAATAAGCACAGTACGAATCAGATTCAGATGAAGCGTGTAGCAATGTGCATTTTATAGATAGTTAAGTTTTGAAATTCCAGCAAAAATAACGTCAGTAAACCTGCATTGTGTTTTACTTGAGATTGTCTTCAGGACTATGGCCATAGGTACTGAAGCTACCCCACTAGTATCTCGCTGCTTATAATTCTAAAAGCCTGCGTGCTAAGAGCACATTGGAAAACTACACTGTCGTATTCTAATAATAATGCATGGCGATCAGTTGTAGAAGAAGGGTAATCAATGGACAAACAGTGTATTGAATTTCAGTCAACGTTTCATGACAGTATGTTTGTTTACTTGTCATGAATTAAATGGGACCTTATTATAGTAAATTATTTAGATAATGAATCTATTTTGAATATGTGTTTTCTTACATAGTTTATTTAACGACGCTGTCGGGATGTACTCCATATAGTATGCATGGGAAATGAATGAAATTTAACCCTTATCCTGCTAACGTGGATAATATGGTAAGCTCCTAAGAATGCCAGCAGATGGCAGATGGGATTTAATTCGGCGTTTCAAGGGTTAAGTACGGAGCACTTCGGTATATATATATATATATGTATATATATATGTATATATATGTATATATAGATGGATGGATGGATAGATAGGTAGGTAGATAGATAGATAGATAGATAGATAGATAGATAGATAGATAGATAGATAAATGATAGATAGATAGACCGAATTATTTGGAGAAAAACTCCTCCAAATATCACTCTGCCCACTAAAGTCCCATAATGACTGCCTCGGAAATGAACCACGGTACCACCCGTCAAATAACAGGCGTCGTACCTTATACAGATACTGCATTTTATTTTCTTCAGACATTTCACTGCGAATTGTAATATGAACCTCACAAGTTCTATGTGTAATATACATAAGTCTTTGTGTTGACAAACGCCTTATAAATGAGTTTCATTTCCAAGTCTGATGTGTAATATGAACTAGGAAAGTTGCAAGGGACCCATAGTGGCAAAGAAGTTGCTTCGATGGGCATGAAGACTCATCTGTAGTTTATTTGTCTGCTGGTGATGTGTGCCAGCTCTGAACTAGAAGATTCTAATAAATCGGGACCGACTGCGGGTCATTGGAGCGTGCAAAACCAGTTCTGTGCACAGGGAACTGACGTGAATGTCTTCGCAGGAAATATAATACTGCTGACGAGCATATACATACGTATGTCATTTGGACTCCATATATAGTCTGTACTTGTAAGTCGTCAATTCGTAGTCCAAATGTGTTGTAAAAAGTTATCTGTGGTGTTCGGATTTCTAAAGGGTTTTTTAGTTGATAAAATTCTTCATGTGGTCTTCACAAACAGATCAATTGTTGTGTACAGACAAAATCACACCACCACATCTTCCACCTTAACGTATCAAAAATTTTTATTTTTTCGGCGCGACAGCCCCCACTGAGTCAGGGCCTCCTCATTTACGAAGTTTCTAGATCACACTCAACGACGCACCACAGTCGGTAGGACTCCTCTGGACGAGTGATCAGCTCGTCACAGAGACCTCTACCTGGAAACACACAACACTCACAACAAACAGATATCCATGCCCCAGGTGGGTTTCGAACCCACTAGCTCAACAGGCGGGCTGCCGCAGACCTACTCCTTAGACCGCGAGACCACTGGGATGGGCTATTTAAATTAGTTGATAGGAATATAGTTCAAGGGATGAAGACAGCACTTTGCACTTGATTAATGCATCACAACTTGCAGATTCCCTACGTGTTTTTTTTAATGTACCTTTTTTACTTCTTCCTTTAGAAGTCTGAATATATGGAACTCGCTTCTTCCAATTGCAGAAAGTTACACGTCAAGAAGGATGTTAAGGAGTTATTTTTATCTCTTGACAATATGAAAATTAAGACCTTGCCTAAGCAGCGTTATTGGTGACATATTTTGAATTCTTAGTAAGAAGAATCGCTAGAGTTTCAAATTACCGATGAATATACATCGCCAGCTTTATCCGTGGAATTCATGTCAGATATTGCATGCAGAATTGTCAATAAAGTTTCTTACTCTTACTTGAACGTACTTGAATTTGACACACGCACATGGCTTATCATTTATGCTGTCATTTTTGTTCGTATATGTTGCAAAAAAAGTCATTTATTTGTTTTCACAATAAATATGCCAGATTCCTTGAATCAGAAAACGGAAAAATATTAACTTTCATACAGAAAAACTCCCCTTACGAAAAAATAACATATTTTAATCATTATTATTATTATTATGCTCGTATTATTCTGCTGGCCCTACTATCTGGTGTTGGAAGTACGATGTAGTAGAAGCTGTTTTAAAGTTTAGACAAGAAACGTAAAATTGAAGAGGCAAATTCTTTAACACTACAACAAACTTCTGTCAACCTGGATGTTTTAATTCTCTGCTCATAAGAGTACAGAGTTTTATTATTTCATGAATGTTGGTTTGAGACCCTGTAACATGTTTTCTTCCACTGCCTTCATGGTCGGGGGGACCGAATGTAAGTAAACCCCCCCGTAATCAAAACGTTTGTTTCAGGAACTGTATTGAGAAGTAAATGATAATTTGTCTTGTTGCTGATAATAGAAACATTATTTATTAAGGTTCCTGCTTCAACATGAAGTGTATTACTCTTGGAAATATACTATTTATGACATTCCATCTACACATATATTAGCCTGTTATCCTTTATTAATACTTAAAATATAGGCCTCCCGGATCACCGTACCGTCCGCATGAATGTGTCTGTATGCCCCCTTTGATTTTAATGAAAATTCATATCAACCCGTTGTACTTTTCGAAAATACACTAACCTGGTGTATTTATATTTCCTACAGTCAGTAGATTATATTCAGTAAATCAAACATCTTTGGAATCTGCACTTGAGAAATATATTCTTTTTACCCTGTGGTAGTAGAAGCCTTTCCAGTGGGTACTTTTGTGAATTATTCTCAGTAGGTATACATGTTTAATTTTTTTCAGTAGACTAAGTGCAAATACAGTTGACTCTGCGATTAATGAATGAAATTCTTATCAACCTGGGGCATATTTTCTTATAAGGTATATTTTGACTGAATGCTGAAGCACGACTGGAAGAAACCTCGTCAGGAGCAGATTGTCTGTGGCGTCTATCCTTTTGGCAGGACTCACATTCCCTCGTAGAAGGCAACCCTGTTGTAGTTAAGAAAGCTGTAATGGAAATCAGTCGTTGTACAGAAGTCATTACGGCGGGACGAAGTCAGAGCGGTCAGACGTCTTCATTCTGAAAAGATTCTTCTACTTGGAAACGTGCCTAATACACCCACTTAAAGAAAAAACTTTCTTGAACTACTAAATTGAGAATGAGTTTGCAGGCATTCCATTTCTGCAATGTAGAGTCTTGGTGTAAAAACGTTCTAGCTCCAATGTTAAGAAACCTTAACAAAGAAGTGACAACGTCGTTTGCCATATTAGATTTTTCTACCCGTATCTAATTAACAGTGCTATTTTTCTGGCTTCACCCGCTTTACTTGTTTACTGGGGCCATTTCCTTCAGAAGAGTATTGCAGCTGACATCTTCGGAAAAATTCGAACAAGCCCACGGTTATGTCTATTGTGGTAGTAGGAATTTTTGGACTCCTGTTAAGGTGTTGACTGTTAAAAAGTGACACCTTATTGTTTGGTAAGACATTTTCAATATTTGGTAAGACAGCCGTCCCATGGCCCTTTTTCTTGCATCGTCAACATATATAGAATTCGGGAGAAATAGTTTTAAATCCCACATGTACTGAAGTGGAATTCACAAGTACCGTAGATAGCGAAATGCATTCTGTGAGATTGACATAATTAAAGTAATGTGTTGTAGGAGAAGGGTGTTCTGAAATGTGGCACCGTACACTTTGGTAGATAAGTAGCAAGTTATGGGTAAAACTGCTGCCTAAATTCCCAGAGTGCAAAGAAAACAGTAGGTTTATTAGAAACGGCATTACCTGTCAGAAGTCATGATGTTAGGATACAACCTAAGCCTTATTCCATTACAAGAAGATAATGATACTTGTGGCTTGTATATGTAAGAAATTATAATTAAAATCTGCTGCTACTCTTCTTTCTAGATAAATAATGCCTTAAATATGTCTCGTTTATGACGTCAGTTTCTGTTTCTGTGATAAAAACAACCGCAGTGACGCCAGTAAAAGAGGAACATTTTATTAGTCTTGAAGCCATCTAAATATTTAACCTTCATTCGCAACAAAAAATAGTCCCTACAGGATTCGGATAGGGCTCATGTCTAAGAAAACTTGTACTTATTTTGTTTGGACTTTTTATTCGTTTATTTTGTGTCATATTAAGTTGAGGCAAAGAGACTGGAAAGATGAGGGACGATAACCAAATGTAATCTTCTGTTTAAAAATGAAAGGTTATTGAAAGTTTGTTGAAGCGGAAGGGAGTTGTGCGATGAAACATTGTTTTTTGAAAGTTCGTTCTTGTTTTCTGCCTGCTTTTTATATAAATATATTTGCACATAAACCTCTATTAACGTATATATCGCATGAATATTACCTTCCAGTGCCTCGAAACTGTGATTATTTTTAACAGTTTGCCCACAGCAGCCGGATTCATTGCGCTAATTCGTGAAGCATTTTGTCTAACACATTCTGTTTGTTTGGTTCGTAGGGTTCTGACCTAATCAGTGTTTATGGCATTTGAGAATGTCACTTTGTAAACAATTGCCGTACTGTGTGTATATATGTGTGGGTGTGTGCGTGTGCGTGCGCGTGTGTGTGGAGCACCATACTTCAATTTTGGATACATAGAATTTCAGTAATAAATAGTGAATATGTGTTTTCTTTACGTGCATTACGGACTGGTGCTTCACAGAAAGGATGCATGTCCACAGCTGGAATACGAAAGCACCTGCTCAGAAGAGGGAAGCTAATGCATCAAGCAACTCATATTGTTTTTAAATATAAAGTGGTTTTTAAAATCGTCTGCTGTTCATTGAAATTGATGTGGCTACTCATATTTAATGAAATTGTCCCATATCAACTATCAATTCTCTAGTTGTAATTTGCATACAGACGGACTTACTGGTGGATAATGAGACAGGCTGCTGTGTAGCACGCATGAAAGAGATAAGAATGTGCAATATATCATCCTAGTTTGCGGAATTCCATAGTGTAATTTTATAACTACCGTGTAATAAAATCTACGGCTGTTCAGACCTCACTTCCGTGCAGCAATTCGTAGAGAGTTAAGACATGCTTCCTTCTTTCCTTTCACCCAATGCTCACTTCCATTTATATAAAAGCATGATATAAAAGCGACAACATTGGCTACTATAATATACCCAGTGTGATAATTCTATAATGTTTTATGTAATAGTATCTGTGGAAGTGCGAAACTTACTGTCTTAAATGTTTATGAAACGAAAATTTACGTTGACAATAGAAACGTGGGTTTCCTTATTTCGTAATAAAACACGTCAGTTTATTTTGGTCTGTCGATGTGAAGAAAGGCTACCTGCTGACTACCTCGGCACAGATAGGACGATAATATAAACAGGACCTACTGTGGAGGTGATCCCCAGGACAGGCTCTTGTGGAACAGTATTGAAATTTCGGATTCCTTAGAGGCGGGAGAAATCTTGGCGCGCTGAATGACTGCCAGCTTTTCAAGAAAGAATTCATCGTGGTGGTGGTTAAGTAGCTTGCTAGTTAGTGGACGTCGAAAGCATCTGATTGTGTTTTAACAAATTTCATATTCATTCATAAAAAATCCCTGAAGAAGGAATTTATTTTGTACTACCTCGTTATCCATCACCTCAAATTGTGTAGATTTGACTTGTGAACAATGACACGAGGTAATAAAGATTTAAATAAAGATCTTAAATCTGCATATAGGAATACACGTACCAAGTTTAACTAAAGAAAAGTTGTATTTTTGAAGTAATGTCTTTATTTTGAAGATGACAATAAGAACATTATATTAAAACTCTCCAAATTTTAACCCATAGCTGCAGAGAATGAGCACACCTCTTTTTCAGAGAATAACACACAAGAACACACGCTCTAATGATATCATGACGTAATTTACTCCCCGTGAAGGGAGTTAATTGGGCCGGAATAAAGCGAATAATCTTTGTGTCACCATGAACTATGTACACTTCAGCAAGAGTTTTGTTGGATTGCTGTAGATGAACTAATCCCAGAAAATGTCTTTGAAATATTAATTCCGCCTCAAGTAGCAGGTGTCGGTTTTGTTGCATTAATAGGGGATTTAACCTTCACCTAATGCGAAAGAGGAGTGGGATGAACTGAACTAGTCTGAACAACTGGGCGAAATGAAGGGGGAAAATACATACGTGAAGTGATATCCAAATAACGCAAGGCTGTGCTTCAAACAAGCAGATCCTTAGGGTACTTCAAGTGGAAACGACGGGAACATGAGGAATGTTCTGAGTGACGGCTTTGATCGCTTCTAATGTCTAAACCCATATCGTGTTATGCTATTCTGCTATATGAAGTATCAGTCTGCCGCGTGGGTGGATGGATGGCTGCTAATGTGAGATAAGTTCGTCAGACGTTCGACGAGCTTCAGTTAGACGGCATGGAGATATTTCTAAGTAATTTTATTTGAAACGTCTCTACTTTTCCGGAACTTTTACCTGCTATTCTTGTCTTTAAAGAACGTGATATTTTGAAAGCCGGAGTTTGAAATCGGCCGATCATCTTTGGCTTAAAAACCACTAAGGTTCCAAACAACAGCAATTTTTTGATTATTGAAGCCAGAGGTAATTAAGAACAAAATAACATAAAGTGACTTAAGTTTCTGCTGTAAGAAAACCTGAATTAAGCAGCATAGATCGCAAACTTTTGATGGAAAGGATGAAACTTTCCGAACTCTGCTTGTTATAATACTTCGGGTAGTTAGAAACAGCTGCCTACTTAACTGCCTTTTCCTTCTACATCGTTCTACAGAAACGACTCTCAAATATCCACTTAAGAGTTCATTTTTCAATACAGTCAAACCTCGGTTCACGAACTTAATTCGTTCCTGAAGGTCGTTCGTAAACCGAAATGTTCGTAAACAGAAACTATTTTCCCCATAGGAATTAATGTAAAATGGATTAACCCGTTCCTGGACCCCAGATGATTGCTTATTTAAACTTTCACAACAGTACATTGTGCACAAGTTCTTAACACAAAATCAATGGAAACCATTAAATCTATCACAAAAAAAGATAAACACAACACTAAGCTGATCAAATATAGACGAAAACTTAATTTAGTTTTACCGTACCTGTATGGAGGAGAGTTGACGGCGTAAGTGGAAGGTGGTGAAGAAGTGAAATATTATTGTTTGGAATGGGATTCTTTTTCTTTTTTTCTGTCTCTTAGCACCACTCGACTCTGCTTCAGACCCACTTCATTGTTAACTTCCAAGCCTTTGTTTTTGCCTAGAGACACAATATCATCGATAACAGCAGAATCTTCATTGTCAAAGCCCAAAAGTGTTCGTAACTCGAGACACAGTACGTCATCTGAGACTTCGGAAAATTTGTTCGTAAACCGAATTGTTCATGATCCGAGGCGTTCGTGAACCGAGGTTTGACTGTGTATTTAGTGGGTACATAGAGTAGTAAGTTCCTTCTTACCTCACATGCAAATGATATCATATTCTGTGATTTTGTATATGGCTGTGTTACTGCTTAATTTTCCCTCTCATGATTCTTGTCTAATTTCATCTTTACAACGAAGTTCGCTATCAAATATGACTCAGAGTGAGATAAAACCTGTTGAATATTTCTAACGTTTGGGATCGACTGACATTCCGAAAGGTACTGCTCTCTCTATCGTCAGGACGGATTGTTAGATATTGTGAAGGCCATTACTTTTCCGCATTTATGGAGGCAATCCTCTAACCGTAAGTTTATTGCTGCAGGACCTCACGACCTAGTGCTCCAGATGGCAACAATCATAAAGTCACAGCTGTGAAGTTCTGTACTCTCAAAAAGTGGAAGTTTATGCTAATATTTATGTACTTTTTCAAAAGCTCTTGATGCGCATCTTTCTGTCTATCTTCAAGAAGTAGTCTAGTAGGACCGGTACACATAGCACAAGCTAAATCTACACTAATTGCTGTCCAACACTTTCAGCAGAGTTTGCAAAGCGAATAATTGATTACTGGTTTCGTCAGTCCTCTCCGTCTCTCCCCTAGAGGGATTTCTGTGAAATTTCGTGTTCAGGATTTTCACCAAAAATTGTTAGCACATTCAGATATTGGTTAAAATAGGAAAAAAAAAATAACATTTTACATGAAGACTTACGGAAGTTGATGAGATGGTTCTGTAATGGGGGGGGGGGGGCAGTTTTTGCATGGGGATAGGAATGGGGGCCTAGAAACAAAGGGTTGTTTTAAAAACCTGAAAATTAACGAAAAAAGCCCAGAAAAAAGAAAATCCCCCTT
>Ga0123352_10020090_pt1 | contig 10647 bp, 7 predicted proteins | sample TergutLab28metaG_FD_89700 | JGI IMG/M metagenome (GOLD analysis project Ga0123352, IMG submission 89700) | Labiotermes labralis P1 segment gut microbial communities from Petit-Saut dam, French Guiana - Lab288 P1 | ecosystem: Host-associated > Arthropoda: Insects > Digestive system > Gut ... | reverse complement strand
CGGGCCAGCCGCCGGACCTCGGCGGCCGCCGCCTCCGGGTCCCACATCATCGGCAGCGCCAGCGGGATGAACCGCCCGGGGTACGTGCCGGCCCACTCGTCCACGTGCCAGTCGTTGTAGGCGCGGACCATCGCCGCCGCCTCGTCGGTGTCCCGCGTCGCCTCCATGAACAGCTGGCCGCAGAAGCGCGGGAACGACGGGAAGCACATGGAGCCGAGCATCCCGTTGGCGTTCATGTCCTTGACCCGGCTGTGGATGTCATAGCACCCGGGCCGGAGCTCCTCGATGCAGGTCGGCTCGAAGCCGAACTCCTCCGGCGGACGGCCGGCGACCGCGTTCAGCGCCGTGTTGGTGATGACCTTGCCGCCGTACAGCCAGGCCATCGTCCCGTCGTCCTGCCGCACGAACCGCGGTGCGCGGTCCGCGTACCTGGCGGGCACCCTGTCCTCGAACATGTGCCCGGGTTCGATGACATGATCATCGACGCTCACCATGATCAGGTCACCCGGGTCTGTCGCCGTCCTGCTGGTCATGCTGCCACTTCCTTTCCGCGATGGGTCACAGCGACCGGAACAGGCCGCCGTCCGCGAGGATCTGGGCCCGTTGATGTAGGCCGACGCGTCCGAGGCCAGGAAGACGCAGAGGCCGGCATAGTCCTCGGGCATGCCGATGCGCTTCATCGGGTTGATGGCGGCGGCGTTCTCCTTGGCGGCGGGGCCCCACGCTTTCGTGATGTCGGTGTCGACCGCGCCCGGCAGCACGGTGTTCACCCGCACCTTCGGCGCCCAGGCGCCCGCCAGGCCCAGCGTCAGGGCGTTGAGCGAGGCCTTGGCCATGGCGTAGGGCAGGTCGTTCGTGTCCGGCCGCCACGACCCGGCGGTCGAGACGTTGATGATCGAGCCGCCGTCCTCCTGGCTCATCCGGGTGCCGAACAGCGCGGACAGCCGGAACGGGCCGCGCGCGTTGACGTTGTGGGTCTTGTCGTAGAGCGCCGCCGACACCTTCGTCACGTCCCCGCCGTACAGCGGCGAGACCCCGGCGTTGTTGATCAGGACATGACAGCGTCCGAAGTGGTCGTAGACCGTGTTGTAGAGCCGCTCGCAGTCGTCCCAGTCGCTCACGTTGACCGCCACGGGCAGCGCGCGGCGGCCGGTCTCCCGGGTGACCTCCTCAGCGGCCGCCGTGCAGTTGTCGATCTTGCGGCTGGCGATCACCACGTCGGCCCCGGCCCGGGCCAGGCCGCGGGCGACGGCGCGGCCCACGCCGCGGCTGCCGCCCGTGACCACGGCCACCTTCCCGGAGAGATCCAGTTCCAGGCTCATCGCGTCCCCTTGCCGCCGACCGACGGTAAAATAGTTGACTAAGTCGTTTATAAACGTAGCAAGCGGTGAACTGGACCGCAATGCGGCAGTCCGGCCTCCCGGCGCTTCAGCGCTCCGTGTCCCACTCGAGCATGAGGTGATCGACGCCGCGGAGCGGGTGGGAGTTCCATTCGGGCGTGTAGCCGGCTTTCAGCCGGTAGTCCGGGATGCGTTTGTGCCACTCCCGCACGACGGTCCGCAGTTCCATGCGGGCCAGGTGCGAGCCGAGGCAGCGGTGCGGGCCGCCGCCGAAGGCGAGATGCCGTTTGTCGCCCCGCCGTACGTCCACGGTGCCAGCGCCGGACGCCGCGGGATCGATGTTGGCCGCGCCGATGACGAGCTCGAGCACCGATCCGGCTTTGACGGGGCATTCGCCGATCTCGGCGTCACGCGTCGTCGTGCGCAGGATGGACTGGACCGGCGATTCCCAGCGCAGCAGTTCCTCGATCACGTTGTCCGCGGAGCCGGGCTCGTCGACCAGCAGTTGCCGCGCCTCGGGGTGCGTGGCCAGGTAATGGAAGATGCACTGCAGCGAATTCGAGACCGTGTCCAGGCCCGCCGAGATCAGCAGGAACACCGTCCGGGTGATCTCGTTGTCGCTCAGCGCGCGGTCGCCGTCGACCCGGGTCCGCAGCAGGCGGGTGATCAGGTCTCCGGCGGGCTTGTCCCGGCGGTCCGCGATGACTTCCTGGATGTAGGAGTAAATCACCGGCACGGTCTTGGCGCGGAGCTTGTCGCCCGCCTCGATCCCGCCGGCGACCTTCGCGGCGTGGATCATCACGTCCTTCCAGTACAGCAACGTGGGAAGCTGCGACTGCGGCAGGCCAAGCAGGTCGATGAAGGTCGTGGTCGGCAGCGGAACGGACACCGCCCGCGAGAAGTCGCATTCCCCCTGGCCGATGACATCGTCGATGAGCGTGTTCACCCGGTCGGCGACCGTGGGTGCGAGTTCGGCCACGCGGCGAGGCGAGAAGGCAGGGTCGAGCAGTCTCCGGTACTCCGAGTGCAGCGGCGGGTCGACCCCGATCGGGATGGGCGGTTCGGCGCTGCCCATGATGGCCAGCTCGCTGGAGAACAGGCCCGGGTCGTGCAGGGCGGCGTCGACGTCCTCCTGGTTGATCAGCTCCAGGTGTCCCCAGGGGTTCTCGCCGGACAGGACCGGCCCGCGACCGCGATGCTGGGCGAAGTAGCCCGCCGGATCGGCGGAGCGCCGGTACGCGATCTCGCGGAAGCGCTCCTCGTCAGGGGATGTCTCCATCAGAGGAACCGCATGTACTCGTTGTTGGGCGTGCGGTCGCCGCCGAGCCAGCGGGACAGCGTCTCGTGCGCGTTCTCCCGCTGGTCGGCGTTGATCTCGCCGATGTTGCCGGGTTCCCGCACGAATTCGACGGTGGTGCCGTCAGGGTCCTTGCAGTACAGGGACACGCAGTAGTAGTGGTCGATCATGAACGGCGAATGGCCGGCCGCTTCGAGCCGGGCCTTGAGCTCGAGCTGGTCGGTTTCGGTCACGTACATCGCGACATGGGCCAGGCCGTTGCGCTGCCGTCCCCACTCGTAGACGTCCTCGTCCGCGTACCCGAAGAACGCGAGCGTGGACCCGTCGGCGAGGGCGTAGAACGCGTGCAGGTACTCGATCTTCCGGCCCGGGAAGTTCGGGTACTCGTTGACCTCCGCCCACGCGGCGATCAGCGGCATCCCGAGGATGTCCTCGTAGAAGTGCCGGGTGGCCTCGTGGTCCTTGCAGACGTACGCCACGTGATGCCCCCGCTGGGGCAGGATCCTGGCCATGGTCTCATCTCTCCGATCCGGGTAGTGCTGTCTTATCCGCGGCTGATCGAGCCGGTGGCGTGTCCGCCGTCGGCGACGAACTCCGAGCCGGTCGAGAACGTGGCGTCCGCGACGCAGAAGAGCACCATCTTGGCCAGTTCCTCCGGTTCTCCCTGGCGGGGAATCGGCCGGTTCCTGACCCGCTCCCGCATGAAGTCGCTGTCGGTGATCGGGGTGCGGACCGCGCCCGGGTGGACCGACAGGACGCGGATGTTGTCGTCGGCGAACTCCAGGGCGGCGACCTTGGTCAGGCCGCGCAGCGCCCACTTGCTGGCCGAGTAAGCCGCGATGCCGGGGGAGCCGACCAGGCCCGCCACGGAGGAGACGTTGACGATGACGCCGCCGCCGGCCTCGGCCATCTGCGGCGACACCTCCCGCATCCCGAAGAACGGCCCGTCGACGTTGATCGCCATGACGCGGTGCCAGTCCCGGGTCGTGGTGTCCCGGATCGTTCCCCCGGTCCCGACGCCGGCGTTGTTGACCAGGACCGTGACCGGGCCGAGGTCGGAGCTGATCCCCGCCGCGGCGTCGGCCCAGTCGTTCTCGTCCGTGACGTCGAGCCGGTAGAACGTGCCGCCGATGCTCTCGGCGAGCTGCTTGCCGTCGGCTTCGTTGATGTCGCAGACGGCGACGCGCGCGCCCTCGGCGGCGAGGAGCGCGGCGCTGGCCGCGCCGATTCCTCGCGCCGCGCCGGTGACGAGGGCGACGCGCCCGTCGAGCTTTCCCATCAGCGGCTTCCCCGTCCCGGTCAGTGGGCGGCGCTGGCGAGCGGCCGGTGCAGGTCTCCCCGGTGCACGCTGTCCGTGGTGGCGCCCGACAGATCCGCGGGCGGGGTGAGGATCTGGTCCGTGGCGGGCCCGATGCGCTCGGCGACACGGGCGAGCTTGTCCAGGTCGAACCCGAACACCCCGGCCGCGGTCCGCGAGAGCATGGTCTTCGCCTCGTCCTCGGTGACCCGCTCGGCGCCGAGCGTGGCCCGCAGGTAGAACTCGGTGCCGTGCCACCACGATCCCTCGTGGTGCGGCACGTCCATGCCGAGCATCATCTTGTCGACGCCGATCGTGTCGCGGGCCCCGATCTCGGCCCGCGAGAACAGCGACGATCCGAGGTAGCACTGGCGCTGCCAGTACTCGCGCGGGCTGAGCGGGGTGATGTCCCTGATGTCGCGGGTCAGCGCGCTGTGGTGGAAGGAGTGCTCCATCTTGGTCAGCGAGCCGACGACCCAGTCCGACTGCATCTCGGTGAGGACGAGCTTCAGCCCGGGGTGGCGGGCGAGGACCCCGCCGAAGATGAACTGCGGCAGCAGCTGGTGGGCGCGGACCATCATGTCGTTGCCGATCATGGCGGCCGCCGAGGCCCGGCTCGGCGCGCCCGTGTACGTCGGCGTGGAGTTCGAGATCGCGGTGTGCGCGTTGAGCGGCAGCCCGTACTCCTCCAGTGCCGAGTACACCGGGTCGTACTTGGCCTGGTAGATGCGGGCGGTGTCGGGCACGACCGGCAGGGTGACGCCCGCGAAGCCGTGCTCGGAGGCCCAGCGGATCTCCTTGATCGCGGCGTCGACGTCCTCGAACGAGACGGCGAGCAGCGGCCTCCACCGGCCGGGCGCGGTCGAGGCGAAGTCGGCGATCCACCGGTTGTAGGCGCGGCGGCCGGCCGCGAGCTGGTCATCGCTCGGCGGGGCGATGGCGTCCTGCGAGGCGTTGCTCGGGGTGCTCAGCACGAAGGGAGTGACGACATCCTGGAAGATGATCTCGCCGGCGATTCCCTCCTGGTCCAGGAGCTCAAGCCGGCGCTCCGGGTTCCAGTAGCCGTCCAGCTTGCCGGGCGCGGCGGCCTTCTCGGCCCATTCGTCGTACATCTCCCGGTCGAGCCGGTTCAGCAGCGCCTTGGGGTCCGTCGCGTTCACGCCGTGCTTTTCGTAGACCTTGACGAAATCGTCGAACGCGTCCCGGTACCCGGGCTCCATGTAGGGACGGTAATCCGGCATCCGGGCCGCGGCGTGCCCGTCGCTGGAGATCACGGTCAGGCGGTTCATCACACGCTCCTGTTATCTGTCGGTCGTCCGGTCAGCGGGTGCCCGCGGCCAGCTTCTCGGCGTAGCGGGCCCGGTAGACCTCTTTCGAGGTCGTGCTCACGTCGACGTCGCGGGCCCGGGCCCGCAGCGCGCCCACGGTCGCGGCCGCCTGGTCCCGGTGCGCGAACGGATCCCACCGGAAGAACCGGCAGGCGTTCTCCCAGGTGATCTTGTGGATCTCCTCGTCCGCGCAGCCGGCCTCGGCCAGCTGGCCGAACAGGTTCTCCGGGGAGTTCGGCCAGGTCGAGTCGGTGTGCGGGTAGTCGCACTCCCAGGCGATCGAGTCGATGCCGATCCGGTCCCGGACCCGCAGCGCCGTCGGGTCGTCGATGAAGCAGGCCAGCATGTTCCGGCGGAACACCTCGGTCGGCGTCAGGTCCGTGCCGGAGATATCGGTGTTGGTCCAGATGTGCTGCTGCACGTGCTTGTCGGCGCGGTCCAGGTAGCCGGCGATCCAGCCGATGCCGCCCTCGGACAGCGCGACCTTCAGGTCCGGGAATCGCTTGAAGACGCCCTGGTTGAGCAGGTCGTTGGCCGTGATCGCCGTCACCTGCGGTCCCATGATGATCATGCGGCCGTCGTCGCGGCCGTCCGGGTTCGGGATGATGCTGATCGCGAGGCCGATGTGCAGGCAGCACACCATGTCCTCCTCGCACGCCGCCTGGAAGACCGGTGCCCAGTAGTCGGACTTGAAGCTCGGCAGGCGGAGCTGGTAGGGGACCTCCGGCAGCGTGAACGCGGTGCAGCCCTTCCTGGCCACCCGGTGGATCTCCGCCGCGGCCTTCTCCGGGGACCAGAACGGCAGGATGGCCAGCGGGATGAAGCGGTCGGGGTGCGAGCCGCACCACTCGTCGATGTGCCAGTCGTTGTAGGCGGCGATCGTCGCGGCGACCAGTTCGGGGTCCTCGCCGCGTGCCAGGTAGGCCCCGCTGAACCCGGCCATGGTCGGGAAGTTCATGGAGGCGTAGATCCCGTTCGCGTCCATGTCCCGGACGCGCTCGTCGATGTCGTAGCATCCCGGGCGCATCTCGGCGTGCCCGACCGGGTCCAGTGACCATTCTTCCAGCGGCCAGGACGCGACCGCCCCGATTCCTACCGGCCCGGCCTTCTTACCGCAGAATTCCCACTGATCGGCGCCGTTGGCCCCGCGCACGAACTTCGGCGCCTGGTCGGCGAACCTCGCCGGCATTCTCCCCTAGAACAGGTCCGGGGGCCCGATGACGTGGTCATCGATGCTGACGAGGATCATGTCTTCCAGTTCCACGGGAACCCTCCCGGCTCGGTCATCGAGGATCTCCCCCAGCAATACGCCGGGCCCGGCCGGGCCGTCACGCGCGCGTCCCGCTGACCGGGAACCGCGATTGCGCCGGCCCGGCCGCCTCTTTAGCGTCCGGGTACACGAAGACAGAGAGGACGGCCATGACGACTGCGCCGGAGCCCGCCGCGGACGACCTGCCGCTGATGGTGTCGGTGGACGACCACATCGTCGAGCCGCCGACCGTGTGGACGGACCGTATTCCGGAGAAATACGGGGAGGGGATTCCGCGCCTGGTGCGGGAGAAGGTGCCGTCGGTGCTGCATCCCGGCACGGAGACCTGGGCCGACGTGTGGCACTACGGCAAGCTCCGGGTCGTGAGCCCCCGCGCGTTCGCGGCGTCGACCTACGCCGTCGCCGCCCACAGCTTCGACGGGTTCGCCGATCCGATGGAGCCGATGACCTACGACGAGATGCGCCCGGGCGCCTACGAGGTGAAGGCCCGTCTGGACGACATGGATCTCGACGGGATCGAGGCGAGCGTCTGCTTCCCGAACGCGTTCGTCCGGTTCTGCGGGCAGACGTTCCTGCAGTCCCCCGACCGTGAACTGGCTCTGCTCTGCGTGCGGGCGTACAACGACTGGCTGTCCGCCGAGTGGGAGGGGCCCTCGGAAGGGCGCCTGTTCGGGTCGGGTCTCATACCGCTGTGGGACGCGGACCTGTCCGCCGCGGAGGTGCGGCGCAACGCCGAGCGGGGGATGCGCGCGATCACGTTCGCCGCCACCCCGCCGTCGCTGGGCCTGCCGTCGGTATACACCGACTACTGGGACCCGTTGTTCCTGGCGTGCGAGGAGACCGGGACGGTCATCAACATGCACCTCGGGGCCGGCGGCGCGGGCGGTTCCTCGGCCACCCGGGACTCGCCCATCGCGATGGGCGTGACCGTCGCGATGAACTTCGCCCCGCCGGCGTGGTCGCTGTGCGACTGGATCATCGCCGGCACGTTCGTGCGGTTCCCGAACCTGCGAATCGCCTTCTCCGAGGCCCAGGCCGGGTGGATGCCGTACGTCATGAGCCGGCTCGACAGCCTGTACCGCTACGGCCCGGAGATCCAGGGCTTCGAACGGCTTCCCGACCTGCCGAGCACCTACCTGGCGGACCACGTCTTCGCCTGCGTCTTCCAGGACCCGGTCGTCATGGACACGCTGGCCGCGGCGGGCCCGGACGGCTACTACGGGCTCTCCGCCGACAACATCTGCTTCGAGAGCGACTACCCGCACACGGACTCGTCGTTCCCGAAGACCCGGGACAACGCCCGGGAGATGACCGCCGGTCTCACCCCCGGGCAGCGGGCCAAGGTCCTGGGAACCAACGCCGCCCGGCTGTACGACATCGAGCGGGTTCTGACCGCGACCGGCACGACCGCGCTGCCCAAGGGGCGCGATCGCGCCCTGGAGCCGATGTCCTGGCCCCAGCCCCGCGGCACCCTGCCCAACCAGTGGCGCGTCGATTAGGAAGGGCGCCCGGACGGCCGCCCGTCACGCGGCGGCGCCTCACCGGCCGGCTCGCGCGTCCCCGGGGTGAACCGGGCCGGCAGGGAAGCCCAGCCGTTGAAGATCCCCCGGCTGGGATACGGGGCGATCGCGCCGGAGTCGATCTCGTAGTCGGGCATGCGGCGCAGAACCTGGCGCAGCGTCTCGGCGAACATCAGCCGGGCCAGGTGGGAGCCGGCGCACCGGTGCGGGCCCAGGCCGAAGGACACGTGCGGGTTCGGGAACCGGTCGGCCCGGAACTCCTCCGGGGAGTCGAAGACCCGCTCGTCGGTGTTGGCGGCCTGCCAGCTGACGAGCACCCGGTCCCCCTCGCGGACCTCGTGGCCCCGGTACTCGGTGTCCCTCGTCGCGACCCGGCCGATCGAGGCCAGCGGGGGGTAGACGCGCAGGAACTCCTCGGTCGCGGACTCGATGAGGGCCGGGTCCTCGATCAGGCGCTGGCGTAGTTCCCGGTCCCGGTTCAGGTGGACCAGGGCGCTGGCGGCCAGGGACGTCGTGGTGTCGACCCCGCCGGCCACGATGATGTACCCCAGGCGGACGATCACCCGGTCCGACAGCGGCTCCCCGTCGAGTTCCTGTGTCATGAGCCAGCTGATCAGGTCGTCGCGCGGCTCGGACCGCCGGGCCTCGCACGTCTCCCACAGGGTCTGGCGGATGATGTCGTTCTCCAGGGCCCGGTTGAACTCCTCCGACCCGGGCGGGTAGCCCACCAGGTCGTGGAAGGACTGGGCCGCGGCGATGATCTTGTCGTGCGGGAACCCGAGCCAGTCCAGCGTGATGTAGGCGGGCACGGGCCCCGTCACGTCGTAGAGCAGGTCACAGCTTCCCGCTTCGATCACCTTGTTGACGCAGGTCGTCGCCCAGTACTCGATGAGCGGCTGAAGCCGCCGGACCGCCCTCGGGGCCAGCGGCCGGTTCAGCAGGGACCGGACCTGGCCGTGGTAGGGCGGGTCGAGGGCCTGGGGCCAGTGCGGCTCGTCCTCGGGGCTGCCCATCTCGAAGCCCCCGATCGGAATGACCAGGGTCGTGGCGCCGCTGGCGGCCGGGGCGCTGCTGAACGCCTCGTGGTCCCGCAGGACGTCGTAGTTTCCCTGGTGGTCCGAGACGACCCAGAAGCCGCCGTTCCTCTCCGACCAGGCGAAGGGGGTGTCCTTCAGGGCCTTCCAGGCCGCGGCCGGGTCGGCGTTGAATTCGGGGGAGTAGTGGTCGAAGTCGAGCACCGGCCCGCGGTCGGTCGCTGGCGGCGGGCTGAGCGGCGAGTCCATAGGCGTTGGTCGCCCTTCTCGTCCGGGGGAATCGGGCGGCAGCAGCGTAACCCGGCTCGCTGCCGCCGTTCTTCTCCCTGTCCCGGCCTGTGGGAGTGATCCGGGGAAATTCTCCGTCCGCGTGCCACACTGGCCGCGCCACAGCAGGCGACGATGTAAGGAGTGCGGACGTTGGCAGTCAAGCCCAAGAACCTGCGGAAGGGCCCGCACGGCTTCGCGCGCACCCCGGACGAGACTCCGTCCGGGGTAGAGCCCGTCACCCTGTGGGGCTCGTCGCGGTTCGCGCTGCCCGGGGACACGCGGCAGACCCCGGTCCGGCTCCTGGCCGAAGACTACGGAACGTCCCAGGGCATCCTGTACCGCCGCGGCGGCGAACGGACCGTCGTGGTCTTCAACCACCCGCGGGCCGGCTTTCCGTCGCTCTACCTGACGCCGTTCCTGCTTGAGGCCGGCTTCGCGGTCTTCGGCGCGATGACCCGGACCTACAACAACGACACGGCCTGCGTCCACGAGCACCTGATCGCGGACATCGCGGCGCAGGTCGCCTACCTGCGCAAGCAGGGTTTCGAGAAGGTCGTGCTGCTCGGCAACAGCGGCGGCGGGAGCCTGTCGACGTTCTACCAGGCCCAGGCCAACACCGCGCCCCCGGGACGGCTCACCGACACGGCGGCGGGCGACCCCTATGACCTGAATGCCCTGGACCTGCCTCCCGCGGACGGGCTCATCCTCTTCTCCGCGCACGTCGGCGAGGGCGTCTTCGCGCTGGAGAACCTCGACCCGTCGGTGATCGACGAGAACGACCCGCTGTCGTGCGACCCGTCGCTGGACATGTACAACCCTGCCAACGGCTACCGCGAGCCGCCCGAGCCCAGCAGTTACTCGCCCGAGTTCCTCGAGCGCTACCGCGCGGCGCAGCGGGCGCGCTGCGAGCGTCTGGACGCCAAGGCCCGTGAGATCATCGCCCGCAGGCGCCGCTACCGCGCGAAGATGAAGGAGCCAGGCTTCGCGGAACTCCCGCTGACCGAACGCCTGTATATCACCCGGATGGCGACGACGTCGCAGTACCTGACCATCGCGCGGGTCGCGGCGAACCCGTCCTACACCGACCTGTCCATCGACCCGTCGGAGCGGGTCGTCGATTCCCTGCTGCACCCGGACCCGCACACCGGCAACTACATGCTGGGCGGGTTCGCCTCCGTCATGACGCCGGAGGGCTGGCTGTCGACGTGGTCCGGCCTGTCGTCGCGGGCCGCGGCGCTAGAGAACATCAAGAACGTCGGCCAGCCCGTGCTCGTGGTCAGCCTCACCGCCG
>Ga0123352_10020089_pt1 | contig 10647 bp, 8 predicted proteins | sample TergutLab28metaG_FD_89700 | JGI IMG/M metagenome (GOLD analysis project Ga0123352, IMG submission 89700) | Labiotermes labralis P1 segment gut microbial communities from Petit-Saut dam, French Guiana - Lab288 P1 | ecosystem: Host-associated > Arthropoda: Insects > Digestive system > Gut ... | reverse complement strand
CCGGTGCTCCATATAGAAGGAGCGGCTGTATTCCTCCAGTGTACAGTGTTTTTAAGGCTTTGTATGTATGTATGTATGTATGTATGTATGTATGTATGTATGTATGTGTGTATGTATGTGTGTATGTATGTATGTATGTATGTGTGTATGTGTGTATGTATGTATGTATGTATGTATGTATGTATGTATGTGTGTATGTGTGTATGTATGTGTGTATGTGTGTGTGTGTGTGTGTATGTGTGTATGTATGTATGTATGTGTGTATGTATGTGTGTATGTATGTATGTATGTATGTGTGTGTATGTATGTGCGTATATGTTTGTATGTGTGTATGTGTGTATGTATGTATGTGTATGTTTGTATGTATGTATGTGTGTATGTATGTATGTATGTATGTATGTGTGTATGTATGTATGTATGTGTATGTATGTATGTATGTGAGTGTATGTATGTGTGTGTATGTATGTATGTGTGTGTATGTATGTGTGTATGTATGTATGTGTGTATGTATGTGTGTGTATGTATGTATGTATGTATGTGTGTGTGTGTATGTATGTATGTATGTATGTGTGTGTATGTAATGTATGTATGTATGTATGTGTGTGTATATATGTTTATGTATGTATGTGTATGTATGTATGTGTGTATGTATGTGTGTATGTAGGTATTATGTGTGTGTATGTATGTATGTATGTATGTATGTGTGTATGTATGTGTGTATGTAGGTATTATGTGTGTGTATGTATGTACGTGTTTCCTACGATACAACAAGTCAGGCAAGGCATGTATAATGTATGTGTGTATGTTTGTATGTATGTATGTGTGTATGTATGTATGTATGTATGTATGTATGTGTGTGTATGTATGTGTGTATGTATGTGTGTATGTATGTGTGTGTATGTATGTATGTATGTATGTGTGTATGTATGTATGTGTGTGTATGTATGTGTGTGTATGTATGTACGTGTTTCCTACGATACAACAAGTCAGGCAAGGCATGTATAATGTAACACTGAGGCGCGTTCGTGCTGCATCGGAAAAGCAATAAGTATTTCATATTCTGAGTGTGTGTCTGCAGCCTTAGATATCCAACACGCAAAGCGCATGCACCGTACCGCCATTTGTGGTGTGTCTGGCTCTGCCATATTTTTCCACGTTATCTCACAAACGGCACGATGCGTAAAAAAGTTTTCCCAAAAAAAGTGTGTTTTGATTTTCCCTACAACTCTAGTATGAAACATTTCTCATTCTAAGAAGAATTGAGCGTGATATTATCATAAATGTACGTAGGTATTCAAATAAAGTGCCCGTTTATCGGGTGGGATTTTAGTGAGACTTTAATTTTCTCGAAAGATTTTTGGAAAGTACCCAAACATCAAAATTCATAAAAATCCGTCCAGTAGAAGCCGAGTTGTTCCTTGCGGATGGACAGACAGACAAAACGAAGCTAATAATCGCTTTTCGCAATTTTGGGAAAGCGCATTTAAAATCAACTACTGTTACCGTAAACAGCATTAATTGACCGGTATGTTGTAATACAGGCACTGTTTGTCTTCTACGAGGTAAGAACTAGAATTGTAATCATTCCGATTTAAATTCTGGCTTATAGGTTTTTGGATTAGGGTATTTTACCATGAAGAAAGAGGAGGCAGCAAATTATCCCGAATCTGTATGGTTAACATCCCAGAATAAAATACCGAAATGCTTTGAAATTTGTCGATACTTTCTTGACAATACACAAACAAGTAAAGACACATGTATACGTGCATACTTCTAGTTTTGCAGCACTCGCGCGAGCGGCCGCTACTCAATAGACTTAAACGTAAATACAAAGTGAGATGCTAATACGATAAGCGTTCGCGCAATTTGTGTTCCAATGAAAAAGCAACAATATGTTCTGTGTGTATTGTTAAGATGTAACATAAAAATACTAAGTGCTGCACACAAAATGCGTTTTTGGCCAAGTTATGTCGCCGGCAACGATAGTCTTATTATGTCTTCACGTTAAGTGCCCCATATTTTTCCTATATTAACCAAATTTGGGTTTTCTCGATACATATTCATAAACGCCTCCTACATGAAATTTCACGGAAATCTGTCCAGTAGGTGTCATGCCGATACGTGCGGATAGACGGACGGACATGATGAAGTCAGTGTCTTGCGACTAGGCCAACGCGTCTAGAATGGGAACAAAGTAACATTTGGGGGCTTATTTATTCTATTATTGGCAGCCGTGGCACATTTTAAAAGATTCTGTTAAATAGACTGCTTTGCACATTGAACTGTGTTTTGTTTCCTGGAAACCTAGACAATATGGTCTTCGAGTATCCGGCGTAAAGGGTGAATGCAGGGGGGTGGGGTGGGGGGGGGGCAGAGACCTGCATAAACGACCAACTCTTGCTGGTTTATCCTTGTGTGAGTTAGCATGTAATTACGAATTGGAACAAAGTTTCGAATTTGCAGAACTTCTACACAGGGGACACAAAAGTGTGCAGTCAGAACGTGTGAAAATATGAGGTATCTGTGTTCAGTATAGTTCACGCGTTGAACTGGGGAATTCAATGTTTTTAGGGTAAAGGCAGCTGCCTTTCCTCTCTGCAGTTACTCCGCTTAAAAGTTATTGACTAATTTCTTTTTCTTTCATTAGCTGTGCATCCATGGGCGAGACTTGACCTCCTCAATCAGCTTCCACCATTCCTCTCTTAAAACCGCCCGGCCTTATACCTTTGAGGTTTTGTGATAGTATTGCTTTTTACGATGTGTGGTCGTTAGCCCCACGCTCAATCGCCCAAATTGGGCCAGGGTATCCCTTTCAGTTTTGGACGCCACCTTTGACCTATCCGGCATGGGAGGTCCTACCAGTAACTACGCTACCACCGGCTTAGCTCTCCGGATCATATGACCACACAAGACCCAACACTACGAAAAAGGTTAGATACCTTCTGTGGGGTTTGAAGACTTTAGTTTCGAGTAATTTTCCCTTAAATTTTAAACCTGCTGTGCTAGTTACAGTTTATAAAACATACATTCGCATCTTGCGGGTGTGGGGAAGTTCCCACGTGGAAGAAGTCCACACAGATTCATAACAGATTAATTAAACAAATTGTTGCAAGATTTACACTCTTCATTATATCACCCTCATAGGCGTAACTTGGCTAATAACAATGGGAAGGCGTGGCAAAATCGACAGTGGTTATTGGGAGCTTCATTACGAAGAAGGCAAATTAGAAAGAGGGGGAAGATTGGTTGGAATAGTCCTTAATATACATACGCCCCTTTCCCCCACTTTGACCCCAATTTTTTTATTTGCGCCTCTCCAGTCTGCAGCCAAAAGAAAACTATTTTTAGGTAGAAAAAATATTGGGTGGGGGTATTCCCCCCACCATTGTTCACCCTTGCCTCTCCCCATGTTACGCCTGTATCATCCGTAACTCCTTTTGAGATGCGGATGTTCGCAAAATCTGACTACCCACCCGTTAGTTTCTTCTTTCGAGGTACGTCAGTCTTGAGCCCCTAAGAAATGCATGCCTGTCAGTCCTCAGCACCCACATCTTGACGGCCAGCCATCGCGCACGTGACACGTCACGGCAGGCAGTTTTGAAGTTCGAGCACCTCGGCAGTTTTCTACTGACATCTCATGACAGATACACAGCAACGTGCATCTTTCAGGAACTATCCGGTATCGATCAGCCAGTTCACCGCACTCACTCTTCTACTCATGCAAGCTCCGTCAGGTGTTTATTGATGCACGTCTGGGGTTGGGCAATTATTATATTGCTACTAACACGGGCCACTGAATTTCAACAGGTTGCTATCGCAGTTATGAATATCACGCTTGGCCACACTGTGTTTGTTTCACTTTGATACTCTGTCAAATAACACAGCCCTTGTGTGACACTTGTATTAATGATACACCACTAAATATCACGCTGTGAAAGGGAAGAGTTCTAGAAAGGCAGTTGCATTTATGAGATATTAAACTGGATGAAATAACAGTGCACACTAAATGATGCTGCTGCTGCCATCTAGGGGTACGCTACGAACTTCTTACAGCAAAGGTAGGTATTAAGCACGTTCTCTTTCTCTGTTTTGCTGCCATCTTCGGTTCTTATTCGTATCTGCGTGCCAGTTAACGTAACAACGGTATAACAAGCCTTAATATTGCGATGTGCCTGACACTATTTTGGCTAATTGGCGAGATAAATTAATTTTGATGTAGCAAAAAAATCTCTTGAGACAAGAAATGTGTAGTTTAAAAACTTTTAGAGGTTGTCAACTTTTCAAATTGACTAACCATATTCTGTAGACAAGGGCCTACCGAAATACACAGAAATTAATATGGACAAGATAACCTGAACTGTGATCGGAGTTCTGCAGGATATGCAACATCACCTTCTCACACTAGTTGTGAATGGCGAAGAATGACATCCCTATAAGGGCCTTGTCCTTCTTTTGCAGCTACGGTTCCAGTTATTTTAAATCTTGTGCAGTAAGTGGAAGTGGGTGGTTAATGTCACGTTGCATCCCCCTTACCCCCTATATCCGTTGTATAAAAACCTGGGTTGTCCACACTGCTGATACCCCTTCCCTCCGCGAATCAAATACAGATTTTACTGTCGTTTAGCCTCTAGCCCAGTCATAATATTGATTGAGCTGCCTTGCTCATACTCAATCCTAAACACAGTAAATGAAATAAACATGTTTAACAGGGCACCAAAACTGGAATTTTCTTTGTAATCTAGGGTTAATATTAGCCGTGCAAGAAAAGTGGGTTGGCTACAGGAAAAGAGAATCGGGGCTGTGGCCTAGCAGTGACACTGCAAATTGCTGTGGTGAGGGCTATGATCATACAGTGGACCTGCTAACTGCTTTGGTGAGGGCCTTGTTCATACATTGGAAATGATAATAGCTGTGGTGAGGCCTATGATCGTACAGTGGTACTGCAAAGGGTTGTGGTGAGGGCTAAGATCGTACAGTGACACTGAACAGGGTTGTGGTAGGGGCTATGAACTTAGAAGGGCACCAATAATTAATGTGGTAGGGACCATGAACGTACCGGCGGTATTGGAAAGGGCTGGTGTGTGAGCTATGTAGTACAGAGGTATTGCAGATTCCTTTGGTATTACTGTGAATTAGCTTTCCCCAAGCAGTTCATCTGTGGAACATTCGTGTGTTGTGTGCAAAGGATTCCTTCGGTTGTAGCAGTTCCGGATACCGCAGCGTGCTCTTTCTCTAGTTGAGCGAAAATGCATACTAGGCAAACGGAGTGACATTTTGAAATTCAATAATTTCAGTCACGTAGGAAGGTTGGCCTGAGGTTGCTCCCTGGGGAGGAATTCAAGAGTAAAGCTGCCTTAAATTAGGGTGTTGTCTATTTAAATTCGTGCATTTGAAGTGTCTCAATCTGGCAGGAGATGGCGTGCGTGTTGTTTTCGGCTTACTAATGTAGTCAATTCCGGAGAGCCCGCCCTGCTCAGTATAAAAGCATGCAGAATCACTTCGCAGTGTCAGTTTTATCGGATGCCAGGAAATTCATCCTCTATGTCAGGAGCCGGCAACCGTTACGTAAGAGCGGGCAACACTGTCAATAGGTTTGGGTCACAGACATCTTAGAGTTAATCGAATGCAGCAAAGTAATTCAAATACACATATATTATGGTAAAATATCTTTTGTTCTTTTGTTCAAACACGCTGTTACAAAGGTTTCAAGAGATTCGGAAAAATTAAAGAAAAACAGTCAATGATGCACAGCAAATTTCACCTTATAACAGGCTATGAAGGTCCAGACAGGGATTAGAGGTGTGGCTCTACCTTTTCTTTAACCTCGGTGCTAAGTGGGGGTCGGTGGTCAAATCCACGTCCCAGCCGCTTTACGCCCGAGAAGGAAACCCGGTACCCATCGTAAAGAAGGCTGGGTGGGCCGCAGGGACGGTGTGGACGGGTACGGAAAGTCTCGTCCCCCACCGGGATTCGATCCGCGGACTGTCCATTCCGCAGCAAGTCGCTGTACCGACTACGCTATCCCGGGCCGCGAACAATAGTAACTGCCACAAAATTAACAAACTGGCAACTGATCCCCAGCTGGTAAAACTTTGTTCCTGAGTTAATGTTTGGACAGGAATGTAGTTGTGAAGGGGAAACTCTACACTTCATAGTTTTCGCATAACGAGCTAAACTCCACAAAAAAAATCTGTAAAACTTGTAAAAACCTTAAATACAGGATTTTTGCATCTGATTGCACAATGACAAGGCAACCACAAATACTTTTAACTTCAGGTTAAATATTTCATTCTTACAACACTAAAATATGGTCAGCATATCGATCCAAAGCTCAAAAAATCTTTATTTGAGCAAACAATAAATTCCGACATTTCACCTTTTAGTAGCACGCAAATAGTTACGCGTTGGAAATTTGACGACAGCATCGTATTAGCGAATAAGTCAGAAAATAAACTGTATTTGAAGCAAATAGTAGCATGAAAGATGATAATTCGTTACGAGGTTGCAAGAACAAGGAATTGAAATGTCATTTGGTTGGTGCAGGGACGGTAGGGAGGCTGGTGTGCCTGATGAAACATCAGTACGGGCAACCCTTGCTCTCCTGGACACGTACCACTGGTAAACGTAATTTCTGTCACATGGAAACTAATTTGTGTTTATTACGCATTTTTCCACACCGAATTCAGATTTGTTATTAGAATTGCTTTACCACTGACAGTTTTTGTGTGACAGAATTTTTTAAAATGCAATTTTAGCTAATTTAATTTTCTTTATCACGCTACCAGTATGTTTCAAATGTGGCTGAGCACCTTACTGTATTTGAAACATAGTGAGGGCACAAAAACTAAATAATAACAAAGACAGTAGGCATGTCAGCCCAATCACTGATAGCCAGACTGTGCAAGCTCAGAAATGTACTGAAACGTTCGGACATGAAACTGACAGTAAACCCTGCTTGAGCAACACTGCACTGCTAGTGGTGTGCCGAACTGCTTTGTGATATGTTGCAAGTGTTGTGTGTTCTTTTTAGTGGAGTTTTTTGTGTAAAAGAATTGTGTTTATTATATTTCCTTCATGCCAAGTAAGTGTTATATCATTTCGGTACCTTCTGCTACGTGTGTGGTTGGCAAACCTTCAAATCTCGGAGGCGAAATTTTACGCCGCTCATTAAGAAATGTTGTGAGCTTTCTTTTGGGTGTAAAGTGCGTGACGAAGATAAAAGTTGGGCCCCTCAAATTTCTTGTGTAACCTGTGTGAGGCTTCTCACAAGGATGGGTAAACATTTCGCGCTAAATACCGTTCGCCGTTTCCATGGTTTGGAAGGAACAAAATCAACTCATCCGACTGATACTTTTGTTGAACAAACATAAGACGGATCACCTTCAAATCCAAACACACAGTGAAATATCCAGATTTGCCACCTGCAATGAGGCGTGTCCAAAAGAGTAAAGAGTTGCCTGTACCAAAGCCTACAGAAATCCGACTTTTAGCAATCCGACATTTGACGCAAGTTGTTCCTCATCTGAACCCCATTTACTAACACAAGGAGATCTTAACTACTTTGTCTGTGATACGAATGTGTTTAAAAAACTAGATGAACTCTTAGGTTCCAGACTAAAGTGTGGAATCTTCTCCACCCAGATACTGAAATATATTTCTTTCGCAATCGCCAAAACGAATTCAGATATTTTTCTCTCGAGAAAACAACTGGTATTTTGTAATGATGTTTGCTGTGTTGTAGAGGCTTTTGAACAACAGCTCGGTCCAGCTTGGTGACCTTTGTTTATTAACTCTTCAAAATTTGGCTTAAAAATTGTGCTTCTACATAACGGGAATAAATTCCAATCTGCACCGCTAACATGAAAGAGTCATATGAAAATATGAAACTACTCCTGGAAAAGATCCCATATGAAGAATATAATTGGAACATTTGTGATGATAAAAGGTCATTGCTGTCTTGTCTGGTTTGCATCTTGTTTAAATAAAGTTTTGTTGCTCTGTGTGCGAGTGGGACAGTAGGGACGGAATGCATCGTTACATTAAAAAATGATCTCAACGAGAATCGCTTATTCCAGGACAGAAAAATGTAGTAAATACTCCAATAACAAACCCTAAAAAGTGTACTTACCTCCTTCGCACACAAATCTTGGACTAATAAAAATTTCGTCAAGGCAAGGAATAAAATACCTCTAGATTTGTGTATTTGAAAAGAATGTTTCCCAGGATAAGTGAATCTAAATTTAAAGAAGGGGTATTAGTTGGACCTCAAATAAGAGAGTTAATACAGGACGTAAAATTAGAAGACCAGCTAAGTGAAGTGGAAAAAGCAGCATGGAAATCGTTCAAAAACGTCACTACCAATGTTTTTAAAAATCGTAAGGCAGAAGACGAACCGGATATGGTGGCACATCTTGTACAATCCTACACAACTATGGGGTGTAATATGTCTTCAAAGGTGCGTTTCTTACACTCTCACTTAAGACTTCATCCCAGAAAATCTCGCGGGGCAGTGGGAGGTAAGTACGGCGTGCGATTTCAGCACGGTATTTCCAACTCGGTACGAAGGCAAGTGGAGTCCCAGTATGGTGTGGATGATTACTGGGCCAGTATGGTGTGGATGATTACTGGGAACATTTAGACGGTGAGTTCCACAGGCAAAGTGTAGCAGATAGTGACCCACTGTTACTTATTAGGTAATGAAGAAACTGAAATACACGATTCGACAGAAATAATTACCTAATTACCTAATTATATATATGAATAATATTTTACTAGAAGTAATTAATATCAGGTTTAGCACGTTAAAATTTACTATTGTGCTTAAATTGTTTTACATCGCTTATCTTTTTGTGTACAACGTCTTTCGGGTGGCCATCACTCTTCCGAATGCACAGGTGCAGACGAGTTAAGAAGCTACGCATAACTTATCGAAGTGTTTCCCATGAAATGTTGACGATTTCGTCCCGTATGGCTTGTCTCAGTGCATGTACGTTTATATGGCGATTAATGTACGCTTTAATTTTCAAATAACCGTAGAGAACGATGTCAGGTTCTGTTAGGTCCGGCGAACGTGGAGGCCATGGCACATCACCAAACCGAGCAGTCGTTACCCGCTGTGGAAATAAGCGAAGCGCAGCCATTCTAATCACTGCCGTGTGGGCCGTAGCACCATCTTGTTGAAACCACAAGTTATGGTTTGGTGGAAGCTTTGCGGTTATAAATTCATTGATCATCTCTATGTAACGTTGCGATGTGACTGTGATGGCTTATACGTCTTCATCCTCCAGTGACTCCTCTGGACCAAACAGTACATCAGACGGTATCTTTTAGTCATACAGGGACGTTGGTGAAGTTCGCGTGGATTTGCAGCTGACCACTAACGAAAGTTCTGCATATTAATCGTGCCATGCAAATGAAAATCTGCCTCATCGCTTATCACAAGGTTGTTCGGTACGTCTGGATTTTCAGTCAATATTCAGTGAAACTAACGACAAAATTGCAAGCGTACCTCTTTGTCACCCAAAGAATGCACAGTTTGCAATTTGTATGGGAGAAGATAACGGGTCACTATGAGGGAACAGCCTTGCACTGCTGTCAGACGCGCCTAAGCTTGGTCGTACTGACATTCAACTCGCCTCGCACTGCGGTTGATGACTACACTGGGCAATATTGTCGAGTGTGGGATATGAAGAGAGCAGACCAGGTGGCTCTGTGCACATGACAGAGCCTTCGTGTTGATTCAATTCACGGCGAAACTCACACTGATTCTCTGGATCCTGTTTGAAAACACAGTTCCGCAGCATACACACATTCAGCAACGCTCCAAGTTGACTAACTTGGAAGAACGCTACTAGCTCAAGCACCTGTAAGTGATGATACCCTAGCGGAGAAGCGCGTAGCTGAAATTTTAAAATGCTTCACTATTTCTGCTGAACTTGTATAATGCAAATGCAGACGTTCTTCAACTTCATCCGCGCGTCACTCAAAAAACTTGCGTCATAAAAAAAAAAACTAACAACATATGTGAATTCAGCGCAAAAATGCTATTGGGTTTACCTACTTTAGTTCGTGCGGAAAAAAAAATTATTATGCAGTGTAATCAGTTGTGTTTCTAACAGTAAATCGTAAGGGCAATTCGTTAGATATGTTTGCTGTGGGTCAGGGAGACGGGACAGGCCCAATCAACCTGTAGCACGCAGGCAGCATGTTGCCCATGACACAGTGTTCTGGTTCCCGCGGAGTCAATCGAAAAGAGAATTTACTAACTTTTTAATGTCATATGTCGGGAAACGCTGTCGTGTGTGAGGACAAGCAAATCAAAGCGACATCTGGAAAAAGCCATGCCGACTTCGATAACAATATTTTCCGTGTTAATAAAAATCCAACCATATGCAACAGTATGCAGATATTTATTCACTGCAAAGTCACTCTACATGTTTCGGGTGTCACAGCACCCATCATCGGGAGTACTAAAAACTGTAACCGCAACCTCCGGTACAGGTCATACTGTAAAACAGTAGGATTAACTGGAATTAACTAGCAGTGTGTGTTGGTTTGTTAACTGCAGATAGTAGTGGGTGGCGGTACATTAACATATTTACAAACGACTGGGTATACAATATCGTGGGATTTTATAAGTTAAAAACT
>Ga0123352_10020086_pt1 | contig 10647 bp, 5 predicted proteins | sample TergutLab28metaG_FD_89700 | JGI IMG/M metagenome (GOLD analysis project Ga0123352, IMG submission 89700) | Labiotermes labralis P1 segment gut microbial communities from Petit-Saut dam, French Guiana - Lab288 P1 | ecosystem: Host-associated > Arthropoda: Insects > Digestive system > Gut ... | reverse complement strand
ACGACCTCCTCCTTCCTGACGGAGGTGAAGAAGCGTATTCCTACTACCATGATCTCCCAGCCACTTCCAGTGAGACTCGCAGATCGGTCTTGACAGAGCAATGCCTACCAGACTGGAATGTCGAACGACTGTTGCTTCTGTCCATACAAATGGAGCAGAGTTCTCTGTTCACATACGGTTCTGAACAGAACAACTTCCTTGACGGTATGACAAAATTAATTATATACGAGTAGTTATGGTTACCGTCCGCGCAAGAGGGCGTTTTGCGACAGTGTAATGCTCGTCAGTGCTAAATGGTGTGTTAGAAGGCCACGGGAGTCGAGAACAAACGTTTTAGTGGTAACGTTTCTCTGCTGACTTCAATGGTTCTAAATACATGATCATAAATGTCTGAGTTTGAGACGGGGTGGGGGTAAGTGTTGTCAGTGTCGTCAGGGCGGCGCCGCCAGCAGATGTGCCAAGTATTGACATGCTATCGCATTTTCCTGCCATGCACCATGCAAACGAAGGTTACCATTGAGACATGCTGCACACGAAAGACTCTAAGAATGTTGCATTAGCTAGTGTCAATACCTCGACGTTTACCTCGAAGCAGAAAGAAAACCACGCATAAACTCTCCGAAGAACAATGCGTAGAAACGTAGATCACAGAAAGAAACTACTTAAAATATTATCCGGTAATGTGTAGACCATATTGTAATTCTACCGCCTACCGGGGTATTTTTTAAACATTAAAAAGGTTACTTAATTTTTTCATTAACATTTTTGTAATATTACGCATTTTATAAATCTATCGAGGCTTCTTGTATTCTTTCTCAATATTTTACAATGTATAACTATTTTTAAAGGGTGAGATCTCACTCCTACTTGTAAAGGTTCACTGAAGTTATTAAATTTAGGCCTGATGATGGCTTGCATGATAAGCCGAAACATGTCGCCTGATCAACTTGTACAGTTGTGTATGACGGTATACTGAAAAAAAATATATATATATATGTATGTGTGTGCGTGTGCGTGCGCGTGCGCGTGTGTGTGTGTGTCTGATAGCACGAAGCGGATGTGTCATCGTAAACTTAAAAAATATGTTGACGAAGGCAATTACAAAATGATAACAGTATAGATTAGCATTACGTGGAATGTTCCCGATGCTGACTGACTGAAAGATTTGTTCAGTGTGGCCAAGATAGTAACTGTCAACATAAACAACATAAGCGATGTACATTTAACGCAAGATAACGGCGCGACGCCTACCGTTATATCTCTTCGGCTCTCCTAATAACCTGATACCATTTCACTCGAGGAGAGCGCTTCTATGGGCGTTTTATGTCGCCGGCAACAATAGAACGTACTTTAGGTGTCCATGTAAAGTGTCCGATATTATTTACGATTTTGATCAAGTTTGTATTCTCTCGACAGATTTTGAAGGAAGTCACCAAAATCAAATTTCACGTAAATACGTCCCTTGGGAGCCGCGTTAATACATGCAGACTGACGAACGGACGAACGGACATGACGCAGGAAATTGGCGCTTTTCGCGACTACGTGAATGCGCCTTAAAACTGTTCTATGTACAATCTGTATACAGGGTGATTCACGAGGAAAGGTCAATATTATGGGAGATGACAGCATCGGTCAATGTCAGAAAAAAAAGTTCATACGAACATGTGTCTTAATTTTGAATGATTACCGAGATAGGGCCGCTTGAGCTGCAAATACAACCGCATTGTGAATGGTAATAAAAGAAGCATAACAACTTACCTTTAACTTTATTTTAATTTCAATTTAAGGCTTAAATGAGAGACTTGCCACTCAGAAATACAAATTTGTTGCAGTTCACGACAGATGTTCGACAATCCCACCGGCATCCTCAGTGAACTTTGCAACTCGTGTGCGAAGATCGCGTGTTGATCGTCTGAGTTGATCTTCACGTTTCTTTATGTAAACAGCAGCATCCAAATTTCGACCAGCAATTTGTCTTGTGTATTTTGCTAACTTCGCTCTTTAACAAGGCCCACAAGCAAGCATCTGACGGAACTGGGTCTGCAGATACAAAGAGCTCCATTTCGGTAATCATTCAGGGTTAGACACGCGTTGATAACGAAATTTTTTTCAAAATAACCGATACTATCACCTCCAAGAATACTGAATTGTCCTCGTGAATCACCCTGTATATCTACAACGCAGATCCGCATAAAACGCCACACAAAGCTGGAACAGTTCGTTGTTTGTGGCCACAAAAAAATAGATCAATATTCGTACAGATTTCGTGAAATTTCATTCAGACTACAAAAATTACCTAAGCATAATTTAGCAACATTTAATGCTGAGGTCAACATGTGTGAAGCCCTTCTTCTCCTCCCCTTATACGCCTTTATGGCTCAGACTTACCGTACCAGATTTACCAAGGGAAGGACTCGAGAGGCATCATGCCTTAAGACATTTCTCGAATTGCTTCAGCATGTGCTCAGACGGTCAGCCACACTGGCACGTTGATGGGCTACGTGCCTCTCACCTTATCACATAACCAAAGTAGGCTTCGAAGCCTTTCTTCAAAACCTTTAGTGAAAACCCTTTGCAACTTTCTTGTCCGAACAGAAAAAGCATATATCGAAAACCCAAAAGAAAGATGAGTTTCTGTGGATTAGCAGTTCTTTTCCTTACCTTTTTCAAGTAATGTTGTACGACAGACTTCACACACAATACAACCTACACCAACTTATACTTATTGTTGACGTCACAAAGGTGTGTAAAGTAGCCGGCATTGCACAAAATGGAGGTAAGTTAGGCCTACAGATACAATACAGTGAAAACCACAACAGAAAGCAAAAACGACAGATTATTCGGGTTACTCATTCTTCCTTCACATGTAGGCTTAGAAGCACTGCCTTCATGTAACCTCCTTGTCACGATATTCGTCGAATTTTACACAACCAGTCAGCAAAACGTTACAAATCCTCTCAGAATTACAGGTTCTAAGGAATTAAACAACAGGCAGGTAGCAAGAAAGAAGCATTTGCTTCGTCTGGTTCATCGCCCCTCAGTATTGAGGGCGTAGCTAAGTTAGCTTCTCTTGGGCAAGTGCTTGTGTGTAGCAACCAGAAGTGGGGTTCAGCACGTACGTACTTTAAAACAGGTATTCTATACTGCACGAACACCCGCCACTGACCGCGGGCAAATAGTGGGTAACAGATCGTTTGGACGCAGATACTAGTGGCCGTGCGGTATATATCGTGGGTGTGCGGACGCTCGCTTGCTGGGATTGCGGGTTCGAATCCCGCCGGGGGCATGGATATCTCTCTGTGAGTGTCGCGTGTTGCCAGGTAGAGGTCTCTGAATCCGGCTGCTCTTTCGTCCGGAGGAGAAACACCGGGTGTTTTGCGTCTGAGGGTGATCAAGAAACTTCGACAAAGAGGAAGCCAAGGCCCACTAGGGTTGTCGATCCGTGAAAAGAGAAACAGAAAGCTGGAACGAAAGAGCAGGAATGAGGGTGGGGGGCTAGGAGGCAGACCGACTACAAAAACTGTCGTTCGTCTTAATAGTAATATTCTGTCCGTTGCTCCGGCCGCATATACTGCCAACCACATTCTGGGATGAGACAGAATGTTTAATGTGCTAGACGAAAACCACATGCTTGAGCTTCGTTTGAAGCATATTAAAATGTAAAGTTGTGAGAATACTGAGTTATCAGGGAACAATAGAACAATAGTCTGCCTTCAGTGATTAGGAACATTACCTATAATTGGAAATGCACTGGCACTTCTGTGCCTCCGTCTCCCTTGTAGATCCCTTCTTCAGGTTTCAGACACAGCCTCTGTAATAAGGCCATGAGAAAAATTCAATAAATTGGATGTAGAAGGAACGGAAGACCATATCAAATCCCCGGAAGGCGCAGGATTTCTCCTCTAGTCACGACACCCACAGAGCCTAGGACATCCAACCAGTAACCGATGCTACCTGTATCAGAAGCCACAGAAAAAAGATGCTGAGGGCGTATAGGTCATTAAACGGCCTCATGGATCGGAATTCTGCTTGAGGAGTCGACGCTTCATCAGTTTGTCAAAGCACCCCCCGTCTTGCATAAAAGGTGCAAGTTTACACCCATGCGTAATCTTCATACTATACCATCGCTACGACAAGAGCCGCGAGTGTGGCTCCTGATACATTCGAAGCCAGTCCACATCCGCATACGTGACGGCTTTTAAGCCTCCACCCTACGCCGAATTCCCCGAAGTTGTCTCTCTCCCTCAGGCTCTTAAAACCACTGTAATAGAATATCTTTCAATGCTTAACCAAAATTGTCTGAAACGCATAAATTAATGAGATTCTATAGAAATAAACTTACAAGCTAAGAGACGCCTCATTTCCAACAAAGATGGACAGAGAATGGAAGTCTAACAGCAAGAATTTTTTTCGCAGTTCGCAGTCTGCAATTAGAAGAGCTGCTTTGTTAGCAAGTTTGCTTTCAAAGCGTAACGAATCTAATACTGAACAATCGTATGTTAAGGCATGGTTGTCCCTTTTTTTTCTCTCCTATTTTTTTCTCCATCTTCTTCTTTTACAACGCACCACCAACGGTTAACAAACGCTTGAAAAAAGAATCGGCGAGCGTAGGGAGGAGGAAGCGAAGAAATTAGATTGACGCAAGTCAAACATCATTAAACCCCAAGTCCACAGTCTTCTAAATGGACCCATGCATGCAGCATTATTAGAGCTTCAAAATCCTCCAGATCGCTTCTAGGACGATCTATAGTCACTTGTAAAACGGTAACCATAAAAACCGCAATAAGGTACCGTCACAATCTCCATTACAAGTAGTCACTGTGTTACTGGTCTCAGTTAACATTAAAAGCGGCACTTAAACACACCGACCTGCAGTGTAATTCTGTCGCATCGCAGAAACGTGCGATGTGATACCTACTAGCAACGGCTGTACTCTCTCTATGCTCTCCTAAACCCCACGGTGTCTATGTTCTTCCAGGAAAAGTAAATCTCCAAACAGGAGATCTAGAGAGCAAAATTTAGCGAAACCACCGGTCTAGCCGGTCAGAATATACTGTTGGCAGATGGCATTACTGCAGAAAACTACATAAGAACACTTTTCTGCAGAATATCTTTCACTAAAAGGCTCTTTTGGTAGCAAGTGTCGTAAGAAACTAGTTCATATTATCTCAACACCAAATCAGACTTCGAAACTGTAGCCACAAAAAATTTCAACCGACGCCTCCCCTTCTACAGTAATGGGCGACGCGTTCGTTTGGGCAGCGTGTAGAAACGCCAGTTTGTCCGCTGCAATAACGGATAAGAACACATTTAATTCAGACAACTTTCCAATATATTTCAGCTGGACGGACCAAGTCACGATCATGCATATGGATATGTCAGACTGTGTGGAAAGCAAAGTTTGACACACCGGAGCCGATATAAAGATATTTCTTCTCAACTGACATAAACGAAACTCCAAATCCAAGTATCGATAGACGCTGACAACCCAGACAGATTACTCTCAGCCTCAATAGCTTAGGCTTACACAGCAAAGATTCATAGAATTTCTTTTTCCGAAATACAGTTCCACAGATGCTTATTGGTTGCCTCTTTAACAGCAAGAAATAGCACAGGCAAGTATTTCATGAAACCAAGAATTCAGCGTGCAAAGCAGTAAACTGGGTAACATCATGATAAATAACACTGCAAAATCCTGAAATAAGATCATCCAAAGCACAAAACTGAAACCTTATACCAGAAGTGACATGACCAAACGATCGAATCCTCCTAGTAAAGGATCATCCAAATATGCCAATATTAATTCACGGATCGACTAGCTTAACATTTTAAATCCTACTGGTTACGTGATGCACAAACAGGTTTAATATTCAACAATTGTACGCTTTGCCCACACTGTGTTAATGTGTTTTGAATTAATCTGAGTATAAACACCGACTTGTGCCATTTAGGTCATAAACTGGTTGGTTTTTTATAACCGAGATGAGAAGTGTTTACAGCGCGGTACGAACTGGGCCTTTAAATAAAGCGGTCTGCGCTTCGTCTTTAAACGGTTAAAGTATGAATTTATTTCACACGACACACTTATTGCGTACGCACTCGAAAACCAATTCACAAGAAACTCTGTGTGTGCCTAGAGCCACGAGTGGCCGATAGAATATCGTTTCCAAAGGACTGCCACTCGCAATACATTTGAGGCAACTACTAGGCCAACAGTGAGAAAATCTAAACGAAAAACATCAGCGACTGATGACAATGTCTGAGAAAACGTTGAAGAAATCCTCTAGTTCATAAAAAAATCACATAAGTATTGCATTCTACACGGTTACTCTTCCTATTCGTTGGATGGAAGCAAAAATTATTACGCTCACCAAACAGAAATAAAAACTTCTAAAAAATTTAAAACCGACCAGTCTCTTATCTACAAGCCGTGAGTTATTATAAAGAATAATTCTGAAACGTTTCCAGTCCCACATGGAGGTGTAAGATCTAGGAAGGCCCGGCCAAATTGCCTTTCACGCCAGCACTGCACTGTTCTACAAGCAGCGACGATAACAGGCGTACAGCAACTCCACAGTAAAGAGAACTCTTCCGGAAAGTACGTAGCTATTTACCTACATACACGTCGACTTGTCCCACAGTACTGATTCATCAATACCTCTAAGAGATCTTCACACCTCAAAGTAAAGTCAGGTTTTTTTTTAAGGAAAACCTTTAACACAACGCGGCACACTCGACTTGCGTAGACAATGATAACACTGCATTCTCCTGGTTAGCTGGCTCAGCTCATTAGCTACAAAGTATTATTTCTACAGAGCATTTTCAGAGTTTAGTTGGTGACATCGTCGCCAAAGATAAATGCTGAAGATGAACTACGTCATATCCCTCTGAACATCGTACACGGAGTGCCTAAGGGTTCTGCCTTTTGTCCCCACGATGTGCTCCATGTACATTAATGATATACCGACACCATTTGGGATTGATTTTACATTACTTGCTGATGATACTTCCCTCAATGTAGATAGCACAGTGTTGTAACAGCGTGTGCACATTTGCCGCTCAAAATGGAACATTACGATTGAGGGCGAAAAAGTGACAGTGCTGATCTCTAAGATTCCACCGGGTCTTTCAGGAAGTCTAAACCCTTGAGACATTTCGATTGTAACTGTAACGATAACAGTTCATCGTCTGAAGCTTAAAAACCCCAAAGACAGTGTCCAGGAATTTGAACTAGCTCTTCTAACAGGATCATCAGACAAGTCTTCCTTTTTCAGATACAGACAATGTACGACGCACAAAATTCCAATCGCGACCACAACGGAAAACATGTTGAACATATAAAATTTTTATTATGTCATTAAATCTGCCTCAGAAGGTAAATTGAAAACCAAAACATAAATGGCGCTAAGCCAATATGGAGCTTTTGACAGCACATGCAAGCCGTAATTTACGACTACGGCAGTTCCGCAATCTTGTATCCAGTCAATACTGAGTGAGGTGTGCGTTGGAATATTATTTATTTATTTATTTGTGCCCCGGTCCCAAAGGCCATGTCATGTTTGGCCCGGTACATGCAAGACATGTGACACCCGAACACAACACTCTTCCCACGAACTCGTGACGGAACCTCTTGACAATGACAAATGACTGTCCGTGCTGTGGTTTCAGCAGTATCACCTATATGACAGGCACCGTGGTGACTAACATTCACTGCCTAAAGCCCACGACAAAACCAATGCCTCACCACCAATATTGTGTTATTAAATTCCGTCAGGCTTAAAAAATATCAGCCTGTCAAATCAAATGCTTATTTCAGTAACAAAGTTTTATATGCGGCGTTCCTTCTGTGTGTTTTGTGGTACGTTCGAAATATTTCGAAAAGCAGCTTTCCTTACGTCTCTCAGACCGCCTATTCGTCCGTCCGCTCGCACGGAACGACTCTGCTCCTACTGGACAGATTTTCATGAAACATGATATTTGGAAGTATTTAAAACATATTTCGCGAAAATTCAAGTTTCATTAAAATCGGACAAGGATAGCCGGTACTTTACATGGAGACCAATACACATATTTGACCATATCTCGCTTAATTATTTAAAAAATGGGAAATGTTCCAGATAAAAAGTTTTAGAGAAATTCACAACACACATTTTGTGTTTAGTAACTATTTTAGAAAATCGTGCCCTTTATTACATAACGTGGAAAAGTACTGTACAGCCGGACAGACCACAGACGCCAGTATGACGCATGCGCATTGCATGCCGGATACCAAAGGCTACACACACACACACACACACACACACTCTGATTATGTAATATTTATTGTTTCTCTACGGCAGAATGGTCGCATGAAGGCACCTCATTTCCGCGTTATAATACATTGCCTGTCTTGTTGGTAACGGATGGCACGGAAATGGGTTACTAGTACTGAGTACAAACTCTGTATAACACTATGAGGCAACTACCCTAATTAAATGACCATGGTCTGTGGTTTCCTACAACGAAATGCGAAAAAGTAATACAATTTATTTTTTTCTTAAATGACAAATACAATAAGGAATGATACTTGTCGCTAGGTGCACAATACATCACTTTAAACTGTCTCATCCGTAAGATAAGAAAGTATTCATGACGTAACCCAACACAAATACACGACCTGCACCCAAATATTAATTAATTTCAGGCCTCTGAATTAAACTGCAGTGAAAAATCATATTCGGCATACGAAGGAATTTGAAAACGAACTACACATCTGTAGCTTCAAACTGCGTAAGGGGCAGAAATTATGTTAACATTTAAAAAACGAAGTGAAAGTATTTGGTTTGTATTTCATCCCGATTTCCGATATACCACTGCTTTTTGGAAGGATCCCATACATCTGTATTTTGCCCTTACGGTAAAAGCAACATGTAAATAAATATGAGGATGGAGCATTGCTGGAATAATACTGACAGGGAAAACCTCGCAGAGAAACTTGCCCCCAATGCCACTTTGTCCACCACAAATCCAACATGCGCTGGCCTGGGATCGAACCCGGGAATGCGCGGACAAGAACCGTCAACCAACCGCCTGAGCCATAGGATGGCCTCTTATGGGGTGAAATTAGCATTAATTAAACTTAAACATTCAGTTCGTATGGAACAGCAAACACATTCAGTCTAGGGTACAAAAACCAGTAACTTAATGCAGTATGGGAAAATTAATTGCTGTTGGGTTGTTCTCAGATCCACATACAACACACAAACGCGCACGGTTCTCGTAACGTAGAATTTCCGAATGTTAAACCTGGTGGTAGACACAGTAACCGCCGGGTTCAGTTATTCGTAAATGTGGAGCGGAAATAGTTGGAGCTTCACAGAAACTGTCACTACGTCACATTACACAAGAAGACACAGCGTGAATCAAACAACCAGCACATTCATGCTTCAGTACTGATGCACGCATTTCAACCTCCGCATCCCACAAGCGATTGTGGGAGATGTATGAAGGGACCTTTTGTTACACCGGTGATGAACCTCCTAAGGCCAAAATACCAGGCCTATACCCATGAATGACACATACTGAAAATTATATGTATCGTTACAGATTTCATGCGAAACGTGTGCCCATTAGACAATATAATCTGTGTGATAATATAAATCAGATATAGCTAAAGACACTTATTATTAACCTTTATCCTGCTAACGTGGAGAATATGGTGAGCTCCTAATAATGCCAGCAAATGACAGACGGGATTTACCTCGGCGTTTAAAGGGTTAAACCCGCTCGCAACAAATCCCAAGATGTGTAAACTGTTTCCACTTCACGCAGATATACCACTAACACATGTATTTACAAATTACAATTAATTGAATTGCACGATAATATATAACACAAACGACCAACAGGCAAATCATATTACGGCATTAACCAAATATTAACGCACTAAGCCAGGGCGTTTGTCATCACGCGTTTTTTTATTCATGACGATTAAACTGATACCGGGTTAGATTTTCTGCTGCTATAGACAGTTATTTATTAACTCCATCGAAGTATATTAAGCACTTTGTAGAAATAATACACTTATAAGTCTTAGGAATTTCATAACAATTATGGCATCCAACCAACTACAACAATCCCATTAAACACACTAAACGAAAATCGAGGGTTGTTTGACCGTGCATCTTCCTCATGAAATAAAGTGAAATGCCAACTTGATGCAACTAGATAATTTTATTGATGTATTCTTAGCTCTACATGTTTCGGGTACATACGCCCATCATCCGCACCGTACACACGACCTACGCAGCGGCTCTCAAGACCACCACCCACCCAAAAACTCGGTGCAGAAAGCCATATGCTGCAACTCAACATCTAATGCTCCTGATGATGGGCGTATGTACCGAAACATGTCGAGCTAAGAATACATCATTAAAATTATCTAGTTGCATCAAGTTGGCATTTCACTTTATTTCATGAGGAAGATGCACGGCCAAACAACCCTCGATTTTCGTTTAGTGTGTTTAATGGGATTGTTGTAGTTGGTTGGATGCCATAATAGTTATGAAATTCCTAAGACTTATAAGTGCATTATTTCTACAAAGTGCTTAATATACTTCGATGGAGTTAATAAATAACTGTCTATAGCAGCAGAAAATCTAACCCGGT
>Ga0123352_10020083_pt1 | contig 10648 bp, 9 predicted proteins | sample TergutLab28metaG_FD_89700 | JGI IMG/M metagenome (GOLD analysis project Ga0123352, IMG submission 89700) | Labiotermes labralis P1 segment gut microbial communities from Petit-Saut dam, French Guiana - Lab288 P1 | ecosystem: Host-associated > Arthropoda: Insects > Digestive system > Gut ... | reverse complement strand
TGGTTATGGGGTTGGGATGTGCCGGTACGAGCAAAAAAAACAAAAGCTGCGTATGCTCCAACGATATATTCCAAATTTTGGTGGGGGTGGGGGGGGGGAGGGGAGGAGAATAGCTAAGCTAATGTCAAGCCATAACGTTTTGGTTAGTTAACATCAAGGTACTCCCAAAAATTAATATTTCCTCCATACCAATTGTTACACCGCGGTACCTCAAATTTTGGGAAGTCTACAGTAAAACATTCTTCGGAAACAAAAAAAAAACCACACACAGTGCAAGGAATCGCCGAATTTTAATCCTGGTAATTTGCCTCCCCACACAAAACTTCCGCTGAAGAGATATGTTTGCCACCCAACACCATAACCCCCAAAATGGGGAGCGCACGCCCCCCATCCTCGCATGGTAAAAGCTTCACATGTGCCAGAAGTTACAAATCTCCTTCAAACGATTTCATTTGGGTATGATGACAGCGGTCAGAGCAACAAGACAACAACACTGGAGTGCTTTCGGTAAATACCTTCCAGAAATGTTTTCATGCACAACAGAGAAGATGGAATGCGCAGACGGAAACCGGAAGACGTACTTGCAGAGTAAAAGTGTTCAACGAAAATCCGTGATGGTATACCGGACTGCTGCATAGGTCCAGTGACTTTGTAGCCTGATCTGCGTGCCCGATTTACACTGTGAAAGGGAAAGGAGGGATGGGGGAAGTTACAAATCATTCTTCGCTTGCAGACGACGGTCATTATCACGGAAACGAGGGGGTTACATCACTCGTCATGGGGGTGGGAACTGACAGATTGTATAGGATGTGAAGTGGAAGGTGCCACACAGTGAATTGTACCCAGCCCGGATGGCAGAGAAGGAAGGACAAACTTTCTGCACGTTGCTGTAAGAATAAAGAAGTACATGAAAGTCAGTTTCCAAGCATGCGTACGGATCAATGAATGACATGGACAAATGACACTGAATAATTTAGTCTGGTTTGTATCCTCTTGCGGCATAATTTAAACACGCCGCCAAAGCTTCCCAGTTGTGATAAACGGAAGCTCGGAGTTCCGTAAGAGGCTCTTGAGGTTCCGAGCATAAATTTCTATTGTGGTCGTAACGGTAACTCGTTACTTCTGTCCGAATCAATTATTAATTTCATTTCATTTCTGGCACGGTGCGATTCAAGACCACGCTGAATCAAAATGTCCAGCAGGAAACGTTTTCAACTACGTAGACTGTGTGCAGTCGAATAGTTAGATGATGTGCACTGAACGGTCAGATTATCTGCAAATCATTTACCGATGTTCAAGACACGTATTTTAGGTACACCTCATCCAACAAAGGGAGCCGGGATAGCTCAGTCGGTATAGCGACTCGCTACGGAATGGACAGTCCGGGATCGAATCCCGGTGGAATGCGAGATTTTCCGCACCAGTCCAGACCGGCTCTGAGGCCCACCCAGCCTCCTATACAATGGGTACGGGGTCTTTCCTGGGGGTAAAGCGGCCAGGGCGTGGCGTTGACCCCCCCCACCTACCTCCGAGGTTAAAGAAAGAGTACAGCTATACCGCTATTCCTTCTGGGCCTTCGTGGTCTGTTCTAGGGTGAACTTTACCTTTTTACCTTACCCAACAAAAGTGTTGTACTTCACCTATCATTTTCTAGCAACGCCATGTTTCAACGCATTTTGCTACCGCATATGGCAAACAGCAAAAACTGTAAACTCTGCAGAGCGCCCGGACGGGCACTTTCAGCCAATAATGACCACGTACGTAACGTACACTCAATATGTTGAAGATTTTCAAAAAGCGTTGTAAAAACATAATGCCATTGGAGGTGAACTCGCATTTCTATGTTTCGGCTATCTGTCACGTTTGAATAATTCAAACATGGCTGTCGGGCTGAAATAAAAATGTTTGTATTATATGACCTCGCCCTTAAATGTGACAAATTACACGCTTGCAATCGCGTGTAGGCCTGAACCTTCCTTCCAAACAAACAGCATGAGGCAGTAACCTCCACAGGCACGGGAAACCAGCCACCTCCAATCAACGTCACACAAGACTATAAATGGCCAGCAGACAGTAGCTATAGCCTTGGTCTAAACACCAATGCAATGAAACGTGCCACGCAAATGAAGAAGCACTGCCAGAACACACAACGAGAGTCTACCATTCAGGGCAACACTATTATACATTTACATCTTGGGCACGGATGTCTGGCAGAACAGAAAGTGACCAACAACTATTATACCTTCCAATTCCAAGCATCCATGATACCCGAAAAAGTTTTGGTGAAAAAAAAAAGTGTAACGGGGATTCCACAAACATAGTTACCATAAGGACAGTATTCACTGCGCCAAAACCACATTAAGTTTTTTTGAGTTTCTTTTAACAGTTTTTGGTCAATCAATCTGTTATCGACTAAGGCACGTTTGTCATTATTATCTCCTTTTGAAACTACAGCATTGTGAAGTCCGTACCTATCTTCACCAGTAATTAATAAGCCAATGAACCTGGTATATTTTCATGAAACACCATGTGAACATTGCATCACTGAAATATCGCATCTCGGCGGTCTGCAATTTTTTTCCCGAAAAGGAATAAATTTGTCCTCGTGGAACCCTACGGTTCAAAGCAGGGCACACTGGTGGGCTCTTGCGAACATAATGACAAAGCTTCGAGTTTCATGAAGGGGTACGTGATATCAACATTTCTCTCAATAAACACATACATCTCATAAACGATAACAACAACGCGGCTCTAAGTTTAGATGTCAAAATACCACAATCGGGCGGTAAAAACATCGAACATCGACGTGAATTGCTGTATAAAATATTATTTTCTTGTCGTATTTTACTTCATTCTTTAAACTGCTGGGGACTGCGGTGGCACAGTGGTTAAGGTGCTGTGCTACAAACCGGAAGGTCGCTGGTTCGATCCCAGCTGGTGTCATTGACATAAAATCCCTCCGATCGCACTATGGCCTTGGGGTCGACTCAGCCTCTAACAGAAATGAGTACCAGGAGCATTTCCTGGGGGTAAAGGCGGCCGGTGCGTAAGATTGACAACCTACCACCATCCTCTGCCGTTGTCACGAAATCTGGGAACTTTAACTTCCTGGAACCCTCTGGGCAACTGTAACGGGACTGCTTTACCTTTACCTTAAACTACTGTAATCACAGTACTGTACCTATTATACATGACAGGATGCAACAACAAGCAGCGACTTCAGAAAAGGAAGAAAATTTTGATCACATGAACGACTACCAGTTAGTTTCTCAAGGACTTTTCCGTGGAGTTGGTTACTTGCCAGTACAATTCAATACCATGTCGTGTAGTAGATCCATGGATGGGCGGAAGTAAAGCTGTATGCATTCCGCAACAGACTACAGTTAATTTCGCGCCCCGGCCTCTCTACACCCGAGACCAAAGAATCTCGAAGCCAGTACAGAGGCGGTGGCAAAGCAAAAGTGCATGCCGGATACCAAACCGCAATCGCCCAGATCGTAAATCGGGCCCTATGGTGCCTCACACTTCGTAATTTTCGGGTATCTGTGCTAATACCACTGCAGCACATCAGCACCCCCCTCGTTCGCCGATGCCGGCATGGCGGTTTCGCTTATTCGCGTAACCAATGTTGCCGTGCAAAAGCAATGAGTATCACACACTCTGAGTGTGTGTCTGTAGCGACAGTTATCCAGCCCGCAATGAGCATGGGCAGTATTATATTGTCATCTGTGGCTTGTCCGACTCGACCATATTTTTCCACATTATCTCATAAAAGGCAAGATTTTCGGAAAAAAATTATTGCACATAAAATGCGCGTTTTGATTTTCTCTACAGACTTTTATCTGCAACATATCTCATTATCATAAATGTACATAGGTCTTCACGTAAAGTACCCGTTATTCTTGTCATATTTTAATGAAACCTGAATCTTCTCGACAGACTTTCGAAAGAAATATTTTTCGAAAAATACACATATATCAAATTTCACGAAAATCCATCCAATGGGAGCAGAGCTGTTCCATGCGGATGGACAGACACACCGACAGACGTACGGAAAAAGAGACAGGACGAAGCTAATAGTCCCTGTTCGCAATTTTTCGAAAGCGCCTAACAAGTAGTTCCAATTGCTCGCCTGTCCCACTCAGCAATTACCAAGATATCGCGCGATGCGTGAGGCATAAGGCAAGTAGAACTGGAATTCGTTCAAGGTTGTCCACAGGTGAAGGCACTGAAACATTAGGAAATCAGCACAGGGGTCCCACCGTTACACAAACCGGTGTATTCCTCCTGCAAAGAACTCCTTGTACTGTTGCCTCAACCACAGCCACATCCTACGTGAATCTGGAAGTTTCTTCAAACGCCCAAAGATGTAAAAATTGCTTGGCCTAAGTACGAACTGTATGCAAGATTTTGAGCACAACCAATAGCATGGCATTCGACTGGTCTTGAACTCTGTGGGTCACAAGCAGCAGGATGAGCGGTCTTACGCACTGAGTTCTGTTAAGTTATCCGATTCCACCAAAGTAAAGTACTGTCACGTACTGTGTCATTCTTGGGCCGCTTCACGTCCCGGGTGCTGATGTTCATTACATATGCATTTTTATATTCATTCTTCGATCTCCGCGGTTATGGTGATCGATGCGACGCTTCACTTCAACATGCTGAAGTCAACGGCAGACCCGAAGGCTATCTTGCTCAATAAATCGTTCTCCCCTTAGAATCGTTTCACCCACTCGCACACATTTCTTTAACCCACGCCCTTACCGCACGCATTCCTCAACAAATTTCACCAGTTTTCACACCCTCTGACCATAAAGAAACAGGTCAGTGAGTGATTTCCTCCTTTCGTGTATTCTAGTAACTTAGCAGCCATTTTAAACGTCACACTATTACCACTATGCGAGACGACAATGCAAACCAAGTTGGTGCAGACGACGTAAGTTTATACTGTCTATATTTTCCGTCTCTTCAGTGCTGCCAACATCACTTTGGAAATAAACTCGAATTAAAGTTACCTTTCACTTTCGGTCGTCGCACATCTCATCGGAATAATAGGGAAAATGAATCATATTTGGCGAAACTACATGTCAGATGACTGTGACGATGTATTTTCCATATCGAAGACTCCTAGTGATTACCATTGCAGGTACCGCTTCTTTAGGGGAAACGTTCATACCTTGCATTACACAGCACGCGACTGATGGATACTACAGAAACCTACTGACATGTAGGACAATTTTTAGTTCGGAAAACACATCAAATTCGGCGGCGACACAGGGTGGACAGCCACCTGACGACTGAGACGCCACTTGTAACACTCATGGAACGAGACAAGCCGAAATTATTTTAACTACAACACCGTAAACACTAAAATCATCCGCCGATTTCCTCGCTTCAGTCGCGGCTTCACGAATGGCCATTCTTCTGTCGCAACTAGCATCATGTGGCGGGGCGAACAAGAAACTACTAACTTTTTATGACAACTCGATTACCGATCTCACAAGAGCCCGGTGCAGTGCTCTGAGCGCACTTCAGATACTGCATTGCTGACTTCAGATAAAGAAATATCACACCTGACTTAATCTAATTAAGAATACACCTACACTTAAAACAGGCACGGGAAATGCCACAGGTTGACGGCGTTTGTACGACAGAGATAACAAATGTACTAATTACATGCAGTAGAGTCCTTCCTGATAAACTAATAGTTCTTTCGCAGTCAATAAATAACCCGCCATTTACAGAACCCAAAGATTCATTGCAGTGTTCACAAGAACCCGCGACTTGTCCCTGTCCTAAGCCAAATTAATCCACTCTTTGCCCCTCCCTTCATCATATTTGTTTAACTTTAATATTATCTTCCCATCTACGTCTGGGGTCTTCCAAGTGGTCGCTTTCCTGCAGGCTTCCCTACCGACACCCTGCACGCATCTCTTTCCCTTATAAGTGTCATATACCACGCCCACCTCGTCCTGAACAATATCTGGCGAGAAATACATATAATGAAACTCAACGCAACTTTCTCCGGTCCTCTTTTGTTACAGCCTCCCTCTAAGCCCCAAACGTCTTCATCGCCCTACTCTCGAACACACTCAACCTATATTTTCTCCTTAACGCAACAAACTAAGTTTCACACCCACACGCAAGAACATGCAATGTTTATTCGTAGACGGCAAATGGAAACAGACGAAGTTTTAAACCGATTCGAAGCGGGCATTTCCCACATCCATTCTGTTATTAAGTTCTTCATGAGTTCAATGCTGATTTGTTACGTGTCGCTCCGAAATACTTGAACTTGGCAACAGTCTGAAGAAGGAATTAGCTGTCGTTAAGTTGTGATTTTGTCCTGCAATCTGTACACGGCGCACGAACATTTACTTGGTTTTCTCTGCAAATACACAAATTTCACCATCATCTAGGTGCACAGTGTTTTTTATATTTATTATACACAACTCCTACATGTCTCGGCTATATATCCTGGTCAGCTACAGGAAGTTACAAGTCTGCTCAACGTGTGCAGCGTACATGGTAGATTTCACAGACAGCAAGTAGCCTATATACAGATATTATAACGGAATAAGAATGAAGATTATCACTACATAAGTCGCCAGGGCATAAATAGATAGTTACGTTAAAATTATTTTTATTTGGTACTTAAAGGTATAAGTATAAATATTATTAAAATTATTAAAAGTACTGTTCCGTATCCAAACACCTGTGGTGCTTGTATATTTCCTTCATTTCAACTGGATCGAATAATCCGCTGTTTAGGTACTCCGACTTTGCACCATGAAAGATTATGCTATTTTCTCTGTATTCACTTCCAAATTAACTTCCTTACTAGCAACTACAAAACATGCGTTTTTATATAAATTTTTATATATTTTATATACATGGGTCCGTGCATCGTAAATCGAATTTAATAACTGTCCAACAGGATGCGACTTATTCAGTTTATTACATTTCTGTAGGCAGCTCTACATGTTTCGGGTGCTGACACCCATCATCAGGAGCTCGTACAACTGTAATTACAGCTTCTGGTATTAACTAAAATTAAAATCTGTGTTTTTCTTTGCACAAATGTACTGTAACGCTATTTACCGGAACAGGAAGTACTTCGAAAGACCACACCCCATCACACCATGTTACCTACATGTTTACTGCAAAGTACACAACACCGTCTGTAAGTTCTCCGTCTGACCCTAAGTAGGCCTAATAGGGAAGAGGTGGCATCACACTTCGAAAGTCTGAACCAACAAGAACATGACAGAGGACATAACACAGGCCCCTCTAAGGAAGCCCACAGCACAAGGGCAATCGCAATCAAGAAGCCCTCCACTGGGCCACACTGTGAGCCATCACCCACACTCTAACACACTAATTCTTTAGAATCTATTTAATAGTATCTTTCAGCTATGCCTAGGTCTCCTAAGTAGGGGGAAAAAAAACATAACCCAAATAGAAGTGATCGACGAGACGACGAAACTGGCTGGAAAATAGACAGCTGTCTTCAGTCAGGAAGCCCGTAAGTTTTCTAAACGGTACGTGCTTTGCTTTGACCATATTATGTGATAAATCACGAGAAGGTGAATAGAGAAAGTAAACGTGCTTCGAACTTTCCCTTCTTCTTGTACGCGTCTTGAAAAAATACGTAAGGCACACCAACCAACCGGCTGCACCAGACACCTTTTTGTTGCCATCAAACTGGCCAGACCACTTTCTTTAAGCATGCGCTGTTCAGCAGCTCTGATCCGTAAAATATCAGACTCAATCAAATTCACGTTTGTACTGTCTTACAGGAAAAGGTAGAGTACGTAACGTGCAGTTACTGACTGACATAGCTTGCAACACTGATACCCGCGTCCGTTAAATCTGTGTGTGCCGTATCTTCACTCCCTCCAGCTGCGTCTTCACGTTGTGGATTAAGATAACAACGGTACAGTACGTGTAACGTGTTCTGTTACTGACAACTTAATTCGTGTTCAGTATGATGCTGTCGGTATAGCGACTCGCTACGCCTGGACGGTCCGGGGATCGAGTCCCGATGGGAGAGAGATTTTCCGCACCCGTCCAGACCGGCCCTGGGGCCCATCCAGCCTCCAACACCCACCCACCACCCACCCCCATCTAGCGCCGAGGTTGAAGGAAGAGTAAAGCTATGCATCTTCTCCCCCTTCGGGCCTTCGCGGCCTGTTCTAGGGTGAGCCTTACCTTCTTTACTTTATGATGCAGAACTGCAACTAGGTTCATACAACACGGCAAAGGACGTAACCCTGGCACCATAACGAAACGCCTCGGCCTTGAATTTTTTACATGAATCTTCAACGTCGCCAACACACAGCTCTAGTGTTACTGAAGACAAGAATGTAAACTGTACCAAATTATAACAGTACACAGCCGCAGGGCCGTATATGGGGAGTGGTGTGCCGCACAAGGCAGCAGAATTGAAGCGGCAGCAAACTGGGCGGAAAAATGAATATTTTAAAAGAAAAATTTGACTTTCTGCTCTCAACAAACATGAAATTACCAAGTCAGATATAAGGAAATTCGGTAAATAATTGCGATTTTTTAAAAGTACGCAATTTCTGTTACTGGGCGGACATTATGATTATTGGTCCGGGCGCCAAAAAAAACCTAGCTATGCCACTGTATACCCGAAAGATGTATTTCAGAATCATTCAACTAAGCTCCTTTTCAGAAGCAGCACGAGATCCAACGATCGCCCGGTTCTGCCCAAATCCTGCTAAACATACCCACGATCATTGGGCATACGGTTCGCGTAATCTGCTCTTCGCCACTTCAATGTTGTTTGGCACGACGCATTTAAACTAGGGACTCCCAAATGCAAGCACCAGATATTTTCGTAACTAAGTTGTTGTTGGAAATGTTGTTGACGTCTCGCCGATTTTGAGACGAACTGTTCTCGACCTTCTGCAAATTCGCTGACGTGCAGGCGGTGCAGTGTACGTGCTACCTCACCTTCGAATGTGCGCCTGCCAGTACCGTTTGGTGGTTCTTCGTCAGTTGAGAAATAACATCTAGGAAGCACGTTCCCCGTTAGTAAGCTGGTGTGTATTATGGTAATCACATTTTCTTCACGCTATGCTCTAAACAATTCGCGTAAATTAACAGCTGTCTATTACACAGGTGTTGCTGTACATGTAAACAGTAAGCGACGTGGCCGCAGAACACGGCTGCTTGGGAGCCCTTGAATTAGGTTATATTCTTCGCTCAGTTAAACGCAGTTAAGTGTCGAAACTTTGATGGCTATGAAATTCTGTCATCACAGCCAATTCGTATGATACAATGGGCTTCATACATGAGGTAGTTAGTAAAAAAAAAAAAACGATACGTGGCATACTTTCACCACAGGATAACAAATTTAAAAAAACTTTGAAGTTGTGAAGTTTACCATTTTTTCCACAGCCAAGTTAATAACAAGAAGGTGAGGACGTCGCCGGATTTCTTCGATTCACGAACGAAAAGGGAAGTTTTACACTGACGGATTGAACAAAGAACTTGTTAATGCGAATGGAACAGGTAATTCCGTGATATCCTGCAAGTCGCTGCTGATGATGATGATAAGTAACCAAATAAGGCACTGTCTGGTGGACAAGCTGATAATCGTTCAGGTGGCCATTAAATTCCTGACATTTTACGCAATCAGCAAAGTGATTAATAAGAGCCCAAAACAGGACATTAGCCAGAACTATATGAATCCACTGCCCATAACGTGTCGCACCATTTGTTTCAATATCCTTTAAAAAAAAAAGTCCATTTACACATTCCCATCTTAAAATTCGGTTAACGTTAAGTTACTTCAAGATACTATTCACGCTACGCGTTACACAGTCCGGCGCTGCACACAATATGGCCATGTACAACAACGACGACGACGACAACAACAGCAGCAGCAGCAACAACTACACGACTAAATTCGCTTCCGCGTCTTCCAGTCAATGCTTGTCAACCTCTCAGGAATGCTTCCTAGATTTCACCCATCTGTAAATCCTTGAACAATCAAAATACGCCAACATCCACATACAGCGGGCCTTCTCCAACAACGTATCTCAAACACGTAACTTTCTTCCCTTTCAGACAGTTCGCCTTATACACGCTATCGTAATTACACGTTTGCGAAATTTTTTCACTAACAATTTTCCTTCCGAACGGAAACAGCCAACACAACCTTAAATTCAACTATGAAATCGAAATCAACAGCAGTTTCGAAACAAACATAGGAGCATGAAGTACACAATTCGTCTCTGTGAAATCAGAACTAAATAAGCTTGGGGCACAAATTATTCGCCTCTTTGCAATGGAACTCAAGAAAGACGTCGCGTGCCTCCAAACCCTCCGTGTGCCTACATCAATCAGATCGTAACTGAACTGCGAATCACGGCAAACGGGACACCTGTCGTCGGCAACTACGTCGCTACGCAGGCCACTGGCTATTAATTTCTTGTCGGAGGTCGCAGAGCAAGGTAGCACGTACACTGCAAACTGAACAGTATTATCCGTATAATATGAACCAACAGGGTGCACTATTTACTATTAATTTATTTCGATAATGAGCCCCTGCGTGTTTCGAGCAGGCTTGCTGCTCATCATCAGGAGGATCGACTCTGTACAAACAACAATTGGTATA
>Ga0123352_10020080_pt1 | contig 10649 bp, 4 predicted proteins | sample TergutLab28metaG_FD_89700 | JGI IMG/M metagenome (GOLD analysis project Ga0123352, IMG submission 89700) | Labiotermes labralis P1 segment gut microbial communities from Petit-Saut dam, French Guiana - Lab288 P1 | ecosystem: Host-associated > Arthropoda: Insects > Digestive system > Gut ... | reverse complement strand
TACACACGACAAAGATCTTTGGGACGTGGAACTCTAGTTCCGTGTCTTAACGTCAGCGCAAGATGAAGGAAGGTAAGCCGTCAGCTGTACTTCCGGTACCAGGGAGAAATCCGCTATTCCTACTGCGCAACAGGCGACTGAGCCCTACAGTTACTTGAGCTATCTCTTAGCCGAGACAGGAATTGAATCCCAGTTGTCCAGCTCGTTAAGAGCCACTATTCTAATTGAGATATCAGATATCTCGCCTCATCACGGTTGAAAATGAAATATTAACCTTAATTTTCGAAAATATTATATCGGGTTTCGGACTGCTCCATAATTTGAAGCTTCAATTATCTAATTACAGTTTTAGAAACAGAGGAAGTGAAATGACTGTACAAGGGTTTGAGATTTGAGATTCTCTGGAGGGAAAACATCGATGCGGGACAAACAATTCAGTAGTCTTTCATTCCGATTCGTATAATTACCACAGCGCTTAACAAGGTTAGGGCACGCATCTTATTCTTACACTACAAATACGTAAGAAAAAATAAAATAACATATTTGAATAAAGGTAGACCAAGTAGATGACACTTGCTTTATTATTTCAATTATAAAGATGATGTACGGTCCAATACGCATAAGAAAAAAACATAACATGATTTGAAAAATAATTGTGTGCCTAATATTACACTCAGTAACATAAGATTTCCTTCAGGCTTCAATCAATTGCAGTAGTGCGTTCCCACAGACCGCTTCCCTTCGTAGCGTGAATATCACCTTGTCTTCATCGTCCCAAAAACTTCGGAGCCATATTCCATTTTTATCTGGAGAGCAAAGGTGTGTAAATAAATGATCTGAATTCTTACTATGACACAGTTTCAGAGTCTACTTCGACGGATTGTCAGGATAGCCTATATTCCTATCAGGACACAGTTCCAAAGTCAGCCTTAGTGGCTTTGTTCATTTTTGCAACAAGAGACACGCCAACTCTGCGATCAACCAACTGCAGAATAAATAAATAAATAAATTTCAATCAAAGCATTTTAATTTTCAATTTTTACATTTCCAAGGAATACCTTTTGTTTCGTTCCCAGTTTGTAACCTGTTCCTCCAAAAAAAAAATTGGTGATAATTTTATAAAATTGGATAATATTTCCAAGCTTATTACATTAAGTGATAATACTGCTTCAAACTTTGTACAAAATGCATGAATTTAATTAATTTCTTCAAAGGCTGTGAATCAATAAAAGTATTAATATTTTAGTACAGAATGTCAGTAATAACACAATTATAGCTGGGGGGTTAGCGCCTATATGTCACCGGTCACGCTCTGTGTCGCTGTCATTGTGCAGGACGGGCTTCGATCTGAGGACTGGCCATGTAGGACTTGTGGTGCTCGAAGTAACACTGGGAGAGGAGTCTCTTCGTGCACCTCGACTTTCCGCAGTCAGTGTCACGCCGCCAGTGCTCCATATCATTTGTCACATTTCGCCCACAGACGACACATAAACCTAAAAGCCCACAGCGTCCTTAAATAAAATAATTCTGTACGTGTGTGTGAGTGCGCGCTCGTGCGGCCAGTTCATTATATTCACAGCCAATCATTGTCCATGAAGCAGGCAAGTTCTACGAGGGAGTGCTGATAAGTCCTTAGCCCGACCTATTCCCATGTCGTAAGACGGAATCGATAGTGTCGTTGGAAATGTGCCGAATTGCAAGTCTTTTCTTTTACAGAGGGTGAAAGGAAGCATGTTAGGCGACGCGCGCGATTTCAACAACATGGAGTCGTGTGCTGTCATCAAGTGTTTTTCCCGCAAGGCAAGGCGCCGAAGGAAAGTCACGCCATTCTGACAGAAACATTAGGGGAACATGCACCACCGTCAAAAACTGGGTGGCACAGTTTAAACCTGGTGATTTTTCCACCTGTGATGCGCCTTGTCCTGGACGACCCAAAACAGTGACAACCACGGAGATTATTGATCAAATTCACGAGCTAATCTTTGAAGACTGCCAAATTTCAGCTAAATCAATAGCTGAGCAACTGGGCATCTCATGTGAGCGGGTTGGGTCCATCATTCATGAAGATTTGGACATGCGGAAGCTCTCCGCGAAGTGGGTCCCGAAATGCCTGAACGCGGATCAAAAACGTCAACGTTGCCAGTCGTCTGAGCAACTTTTGGAATTTTTTCGGTGCGATCCTAATGATTTACTGTCGCGATTGGTGAACATGAACGAAACCTGGTTATATCACTATGACCCGGAGAAAAAACAACAAACAATGGAGTGACGGCATAGCGTCTCACCCCACCACGCCCCAAAAATTTCCAATTGCAAAAAATCCACCGGAAAAGTTCTCGCCTCGAATGTTTGGGATCAAGGCGGCATCCTCTTCATTGATTATCTTCCAAAGGGCCACACTATCAACGCGGAGTATTACTCATCTTTGCTGGCGCAACTGGAGGACATGAAGGAAAAAGGAAGCGGTAATTTCACAAAGGGGGTCTTGCACGATAATACCCCGTCTCACCGGACACTTGCAACCCAGAAGAAACTGGCCTACGTAGCCTTCCTATGTCTTGATCACCCACCCTATCCTCCGGATCTGGCCCCGTCGGACTACCACTTGCTCCCTGGACTGAAAAAAACATTTGAAAGTTCGCCATTTTTCGTCCGATGCGGAGGTCATTGCTGCCGCGGAGACCTGGTTGGATGGACAACCTTCTGAATTATTTTTGAGTGGCTTGCAAAAGTTAGAGCAACGGGCTACGAAGTGTATTGAGCTTCGTGGGAAGTTGGGTTGAAAAAAATCCGACTTTGGTCGCTGTAGCTTCTTTCCTTCCTGCTTGGGCTAAGGACTTATCAGCACCCCCTCGAAATCAGAAAAAAACCGACTGCAAGCTAGATTCCTTTGATGAAATTTGTCGCTGCTTTAACTTCCGTTCTCCCTATTTCATTTACATTCCGTGTCCAAATTCTGCCCCCCTCATGCGTCTAACCCTGACTTTTATGATCGCACATAAAATAATGCAAGATGTACTTGTTGCGTGCAACAGGTACAGTACGTCACGCAAAGGCAGTAACTGCCAACTGACAATCTGAAGTTGTGTTGAATACAAACAGCCTTAACTCACATACAAACGACTGGAAAACGAGATTCTGTACCTCGCAAAGGAAAAAATTTCTCTCTGCCACATCCAAAATCTGAACAAAATATTACATTGTCCATGCAAATTGCAAATTTGGGGAGAGGGGGGGGGGCAAGAGGATCCAGTAGCCGGGTTTGTAAATATGGTGCTGAGACATCGATTTCTGAAACCCCTATGTGTTCCTGGATACCAAACAACAGTCCCTCAAAAAGTACCCTAATATAAGAATATTATCCTTCTAACGCCTGGTGGTTACAATGTGTGTCACCTTATTTAACACTAAAATGTTCTACCTTCTGTCAACAGAGTACATTTACGTTTTCTGCGAGGTTCTTAGAAACAGGGTGATAACTACATCATACAGGTTTAAATTACTGGCTTCATAACCAAGGCGAGGCGCGTTTACTGCTCCGTTCGAACTGCCAGCGCAGTGTTTGAGGTTCGTGTTAGTATTGTCAGGGTTAAGAATATGAACAACTCGTAAGTACCCTGTAAAGATAAACGGATGCGACTCCAAATTGGCGAGTTTCTTATACTACTCACCACTCGCGTTGTACGGTAGACCACTATCGTTATGGCAACATCGCGACAACACTTGGTAATCTTCAACGCTGCCGCTCGCATACAGTATTTGCCGTAGGTGTAGACCCGGCGTTTTTAGTTTGACTGAAAAGGTTATTTTGAAAGCAGTAAACAGCTGGAGCATCAGTCATTTCACCTGAACACACAGGCCTACGCTGAAATTCGACAATAAGAAAGCGCGAAATGACATACAAGCACAAGTGCAAAACAAAACTATTGCACTGAATTGTAATCACTTCGAGTACGAGATATCAACAAATGGGGACCGTCAATTTACGCGAAAACAACCCCCCCAACAAAGAAGCTGATTGTTTGTCTTGTTGGTAGAGAATGTCTTAGGGTTTTGTCCGTTCAGATGATCTATTCACATAAACACCACTTCCAACTAACGTATTGTCACGCAAAAGTTATTACATCTGCGGACACCTTCGACCACGGTTACATGATGATTTGTGCAAGTTTCGACAAAGTAAAAGCCCATCAGAGAAGTTTTATCTCAAATGCGAATCCTCAATAGCGAATTTCTTTTGCCGCTGAAGAAATGCCTGTCGTCTAGCACGTCTGTTCAAACGGTGTCTATTCTGTCCTCTCTACGGTTCAATAACCAGTCCCTGAATTCGAACCAAGTGAGAGACGTACAATGCACTGTATGGCCAAACTGAACGGTTCAGCTCCTTTGTCAACAGAAACAAAGTACAAATTTAGTGTCTTTTCTTTGTGTTGAGATGCACAAACCCGGCGCTGGAAATGACACATTGGAGTCAATGAACCGGGGACGTTGACACTATTCTTCTCGATGAAATTCAAAGGGTAGACCTAGTGTATTTACAAACTTTCAAACACGTCGGGAGGCGACTGGCAAATCAGCACAAGGGAACTGAATCCTTAATACGGGCGCGAGAGTAAACGAATTCAAAGTGTCTTAGGCGTATACTTATTTATTTCATGGAGCAGAGTTCTTCTTGAGAAGCTAACCGGTTTTCAGCAAGTCAAGAAATTCCCCGCATTTCATGGAACCGGAAGGTCGATTACCACATTCACAAGTGTCCGCCACCTGTCCCTATCCTGAGCCAGCTCGATCCAGTTCATGCTGTCACATACCACTTCCTGAAGAACCATCTTAGTGTTATCCTACAGCTTAAAACGCAACAAATGCCTTCATGCAGCCGATTCTCCACCGCGCTAACAGCCTCTCAGTTACTCAAGGCATTACCCGGTTCATTACCCTGTTCACAACATTCTACACCGATCCTATCCTAAACCAGACCAATACATCTTCGGGTGTTGTTTTCTTAAAACATATTTTAATATCATACTTCCGTGTAGGCCCGAAGTCCTGGAATTCATTCTTCCATCCGGAATCCAGACAAACTTTTGTTCACAATTTTCAGCAATCTGTTGCTTGATTTGATAAGCATAATAGGACTTATATTGGATACAGAGTGAAGATCAGTAAGTTCCACATTAGCAGATTTCTTTGACTGTATTCTAAAGAAAGGGTACTGCATCCAGTTAGTCGCCTCCTCACAGAAACCCCAATTTTTGACACTGTAACGTCAATAAGGCCTTGGAGTGGTTATCTTCATAAGTAAATACAAATACTTAAAGAAACTCAGACAAACGAAGTCATTGGCTACTTCATGCTCCCCACATCCGACTCAATCTTGATACAGAACCGCCCGTAATCCTATCATTTCTCATTCGACTGTATGTAACAGGGCTAGAAGTGTTTCAGAGGCCCGCACCTCGTGAGACAAATTGTGCGACAGCTGTATATTAATAAAAATAAAATAATATATTTTTGCCTCACTTGATGAATTCTTACTTCTGTTCACCCAACTACGGTAGGAAAATTTCAGTTTCTTTGCTTCAGAAAATCTTTCAAGACGCTGTTCATGGCCACCCTCGCGTCCTGCAAACGACATGAATATTATTGTGTACAGGTTCCTTGCGCGAGTAACATGTGCAAAGTGGCACTGTGGCCGCCCCATTTACAACATCCACAAAGAAAACGGACTGACATATTAGAAAATACTTACCCACAATGCTACATAAACCGAAGACAGTATTACTGCTTTACAAATTGTCCATTCTATTTCATCGAAACTATTTGGGGGGGGGGGGGGGGGAAATTTGGTCTTAATTTCCACAACCCGACACAAAGGAGAAAAAATAAAAAAAAATGAGGAGTTATTGATGTTTGAAAAATTGTTCATTTTGTTTCTCCGGAAATATTTGGGGGGGGGGGGGAGGAAATTTGGTCATATAGTCCACACACCGACACAACGGAGCAATAATCAGAACAAATATAAAACGGTTTCGTTGCGCGAGTTTACGGTTCAGTGCCTTGTTTGATGATTATAAAAGCTAATAATCATCGGGCGCCAAATCGCAGTACCAAATTTGGCCGCGAGGTCCACAAGTAGGGAGGATATGTAGTCTTCATTTTCACTTAGAAATCATATATCATAAATCCATAATTATAGATCTCAAATTTAAATCGAGAGTTATGTTACGGTAGATAATCTGCAATTCAGGTTGCAAAATTCAAGCTTCTCTAGAATGATTATTCAATCGCAACATTAATTTCGCCTGTGCGCATGAAGCAACTAGGCATTTAGCAGTTTGGGTAGTATTAAATCCTATGCCCTAAGCTGAAGTTTTTAAAAATCGCTTTATAGCCAACACGCAATTCGATCATTTTGAAATGTAGACCTTTCATGAACTTTGATGTTTTTTGTTGAGGGTGGGGTTCGCACACCATATACGCTTGCTGTTGGACCGCATTGGTACTTATCCACAAGCGTGTGACACTCTGTTAATAAGACATATTTTCAGGCGTCCTGTATCACCTATCAGGGCACAGATTGAATGTTCTAGAAACGTCAATGATTAATGTTTGGACTTAGAAAGTTGGCTAGGGCAGCAACGCCTGCGCATTGAACGCGGTAAGTGTAGATGTCGAATCTTAGCCATGACGTTTCCTATCCTGGCAGAGGTACCTCGCGGCTTTACTCAGTCCTACCAGGAGAATGCCAGAATACTAATCTTAAAATAAGTCACGAATTGGACAAACCTAAGTTTCAATTCCGGGGGCGACAAGTAATTTGGTCCTTTCTCCGAAACGTCCAGGCGACTCTAGGGCCCAGCCAGACTTTCTTCAATGGGAACCGGGATTCTTTCCCAAGGGCCAGGGGGGAAAATACCGCGGCCAGGTTGTACAAACGATCATTCACCTCCACAAAGTGTCGAGATTAAGAATAAGTGCAGCCATACTTCTGTTCCCTCTGTATGCCTCAGTGACGTCCAAAGATACACCTTCACCATTTTACCGCTGCTGTTTCCGTCCACATTATTTCCATTTCACCTTTCACTGACCATCTTAAAAATGGCTGCTTGTTATGTGGTCTAAACCACCGACAGAGTCGCTATATACGCTACAGATAAAACAAACTCTTATTTCATTGATATTTTCTGACTTCCAATACTGAGTGGGTCTCCAAGACATCTCGAAGAACTCTCCCCGCATTATAACTCATGGCTCAAACGGCATTTATTATTATTACTATTATTATATTGATAGTTAATAGCAGTTCCTTACGTAGTAGAAAGCGGTGGCGCATGGTTAAGGCACTGCGCTACAAGCCCGAAGGTCGCGGGTTCGATTCCCAATGGTTTCACTCTGGAATTTTTCATTGTCATAATCCTATGGCTCTGGGGTTGACTCAGCCTCTAACAGAAATGAGTACCAAGAATAGTTCCTGGAGGTAAAGGCGGCCGGTGCGTAGGGCTGACAACCGTACCAATATCATGTGTCGATTTTCTTGAAATCTGGGTGCCTCAGTCCCCTGGAATCCTCGGGGCCTGTCCAGGACTGTAAAGGGATTGCTTTGCATTTACCTTTTACGTAGTAGAAAAGAATGCCTTACATAGAGACTACGTCCGTCTGTCTGCGACGTATTTACACAAGTTAAACCATCACTGAACATTCATGAAATTCGGCATGGCAGTCTTTACATCCAGATGTACGCCAAGCTTGAGTTTCGTGAAAATCGGCCACGTGACAGATTTTAGTAAGGACTGTAAATGAATTTCTAATCGTACTTCCCACAGTTCTTTGCCGATTTGGTTCAAATTCGGCATAGAATATCTCGACATAATGTCGTTGAATAACTGTGAATTTTTCACAAATAGGTGCAGTGAAGGTTACACTTGAGGGTCTAAATGAAATTTTGCCCCTATTTTAAACGTGTTTTCGTCTACTTTGGATAGAGTTCGGTACCGATGATATTCATACCACGTCGCTGAACAAATATGACTGTCGTGAAAATAGGTACGGAGGAAGACAGATTAACGTAAGGGCGTAACTGTTATTTTGCCTCTACGGTCTACAATTTTCGACCCTTTAGGAAAAAATTTCTTGCAAGTAATCTCTCGGTAATAACATCCAGACGTTGCAGATTTCGTGTCTATTGGCATAAATGAATTTCGATATGCAATTTCTACATTCATTTTCCCACTTAGGTAAAATTCGTTGTAAGAAGTCTGAATATAATATCGCTAAATATTTGTGAGCTCCATGAACTTATTTTCAGAAGGCTGCAGTTTACTTACACTCGCAATAATCATACAACATAAATTAAGAAATGCCTCGTTAAAATCCGTGTACGACTTCACCTTCACTCATATTGCAGTTACTAAAATCATTCACTTTAAAAATGCCTTCTCAAGCCATTTGAAATGTAGCAGTAGCTTATGAAGCATGGTGTCAGAAACTGACCAAGGTTCCCTTCCAGACATGATGGGACGGATGTTGGGCTGTTGAGAGTTAAAAAAAAAAGTAGGTAGGTGAAAAGAAAATGCTGCGGAAGGCGAGAGAGTAGTTAGTCCATACACCTGTCCTCTCTGCCAGACAAGTGCTAACAGCTGCGTCAAGAGCATCCACTTCGCAGGAAAACGCTGCGCGATACTGCACCACCAGCATAGGTACAGAGCAGTAATAACACGTACTCTATCCACGTACAGACAAACGTCTATCTGTGATTTATTTGACGACGCTCAAATCCGTCCAGAGCCTGTCTATCAACGAGAGTAGGTAGTATAGGAACCAGAGGAACTATGGTTTCATTACCAGTACGGGCAAGGTATTCATTTACTCTGCCTAACGTCCGTTCCAACTCTGAGGTCCACGCAGCCTTCTGTTCTATGGCTAAGTATCCCATAATCGAAGGGTAAAGCGGTTAGGACGTGAAGCTAACCACATACCTCCATCTAGCGCCAAGGTCAAGAATTAAAGGAGGTATAATTCCACCCCTCTCTATGGCGAACTGTTGTGAACTTATTTATTTACTCCTCCGCCCTACGGCCCTCTGAGGGCCTTGGCCTCCTTAATTACGGACTCCCGTTCTTCCCTAACGACCGCCTTCTGTCGCCATTTTTAAACTTTCACCTCCCGTTGATCCTTCTCCACATCTACCAGCCATCTCCATCTTGGTCTTCCCCTTCTTCTAATTCCCTCCATTTTACTCTTAAATATTTTCCTAATTGTCCTTCCCTAATCCATTCTTGCTACATGTCCAGTCCATTCCAATTTCTTCTTTTTAATATCTGTTACTACGTCTGGACATACATAGCTCCCTCTATTCTTGATTAGTTCTTATACTCCATACTCCTTACTCAGTCACTGGTCCCTGTATCCTTCGTAATATTTTCCCCTCTAATGTACCCTGTCCCTTCATATCCAACTCAGCCATAGCCCATGTTTCACTCCCACACACTACAGGTGGTTTCACTATCGTTTTATATATCTAAATTTTAACTGCTTTACTAATGGTTCTAGACCTAATTATTTGCCCTAGAATATAGAAACGTCTATTACCTGCAGCAATCCTTGGTATTATTTCATCAATTATTCAACTTCTTGCATGTGTCAAAGTACCTAAATATCTAAAATTCCGAGCCCCTTCAAATATATGTAGGTCCATGATCAAATCTTGCTGTAAATTTTTACATTTCTGCTTATTTTCACGTTCATTGTTTTGTTTTCTTTAACCACAAGGCCGGTTCTCGCTGCAGCTTCTTTAACCTTTTGGCGCCGGAATTATTTTTTTAATTTTAGCACACTCTGTATATAAAATGTGAATATTACAGGAACCAAATATGTTAGAATTACGAAACAAACTGCATTTTGAAGGAAAAAAAAAAAGATAATGTATACCGTGTTTAAAATATTCAGTACCTATATTTGTTGAATAAATATATAAAACGCAACTTTAGAGGTTAGCGGTGCAGTACGACCACTATAGTTGACATCAGGCGTCAAAAGGTTAATCTTTGTTACTACTTCTTCAGTCGCTCTCACTGATCGTCCCACTATCATCAGCTCTTCTGCACATTAGCGCTATACACTATCTCATTCCGTTAAAAAATTTTCCATTCGGTATGTCTCTATATCCCTTATCACCTGCTCCAGTACAACAATTAGCAGTGTACAGTGCATCACACAGCCTCAAGTCTCATCCTATGCCGAGTGCTTCAATCAATTGTCCTTGGATTTTCACTTTTCCATTTTAAGTTCACTAATTTCTTTGTGAAAGCTGTGGTGAACACGGTGACATAATTTGCTGCTTCAAAAACATGCAAACTATTCTATAACCCTCTGCGCGACAATTAGCTTTTCACAGGAAGAAGATCGATTCTTAAATTACGCTTTTTGGGGGGAAATTTCTTGCGAATCAAGATAAATCGGTCTAGTGATAAGGTTACGGAATGAACAACCGGGAAATCGGGGCAGGGGCAGAAATATTTTTCTGCAACGCGTCCAGCCGATGCTGCAACACGCTTAGCCTCCCATCCCAAGGGAAAATCGGAGTCCATCTCCGGTATTAAAACGGCCAGGTCGTGAAGGTGACCATGCATATCCAACCAGGAGTGAGGTTA
>Ga0123352_10020079_pt1 | contig 10649 bp, 7 predicted proteins | sample TergutLab28metaG_FD_89700 | JGI IMG/M metagenome (GOLD analysis project Ga0123352, IMG submission 89700) | Labiotermes labralis P1 segment gut microbial communities from Petit-Saut dam, French Guiana - Lab288 P1 | ecosystem: Host-associated > Arthropoda: Insects > Digestive system > Gut ... | reverse complement strand
TTTTCTTTCAAATTTTTCTTTATAGTAACTTTTATCAAACATTAGCTTTCTTTCTCTAAATTTTTCATCTGGATTATACTCTAGTATAAGCTGATTTATCAATACATTTTTCACCTGATTACTATGCGTTTTTTCTTCTAGACTCGGGACAAGTTGATCCAATATAATATTCGCGTGCTTTTGGTCATTATTTTCAAACTGGCTCTTCGTTGATTTCTCTAATAAGTTATAAAGGTATGAAAAACCAACCATACTTTCTCGACTTTCTGTTCCCTCTAGGTCACTACCTTTTTGTATTAGGACTACTTCACGCCTAAACCTACTCCATCCATTATCAAAATTTTTTCCTTCAGCCTTGAGATTTTTCTTTAACCCCTCAATCTCCTTTTTAATTTTCTTCTCCTTTTTCTCTCTATCCGATTTTGAATCATTTCGGAGTATTTGTGTCTTAGTGTTTTTAAATATATGAAAAATCTGATTGTATATAGAAATATTCATTTTAACATTACCCGTATTTGATTTATACTTTTTGGCATGGTCTAACTGCAACTCAACCTGATCGTACATATACCTCAATGGCAATGAATGTGCTACAACATCTATTCCAACACTTAAACTAAGTGGATTTTTAAAACTTTTCTCAAGCTCAGCATTTATTAAATATAACCATCTATTTAATAAATCAATTGCGGTGAATATATGTGCCACATTGGCGATAAAAAAGATATCATCTCCTGCAACATATAAAGGTAATAGCTTAAAATAATCATGAGATTTATTTTGCCTTTTTCTTTCTCCTTGTTTCTTCATCAACTCATGCAATTTCCCCACACAAATATAATCATTTAAAACCTTACTTACATTCTTATATTCATCGTAATTTTCTAAGGACTCAAACAAATCTCCCATACCATCCAAATCAGCTTTGATAACGGCTATTCTGAAAAAATCGCTTTCTTCTGTTTCATTTTCACCCTGAGTTAATTCTTTTTTCAACTCATCAATATTTTTTGCAAAAGTTCCATCTCTTAATTTCTCGTTAATTGAGAGTGGCTTCACTATATTAATTTTGTTTTTAGGAAACTCAAATAAAGTAGTAGCATTAGCTTCTATTACTTTTGACATTGTTATTACTGATTTGAGTTTAATGGTAGCAATTTTAATCACTCGCATTTTATTGTCTAAATCAGTCGCTAACCCATGTTCAAATTCAAATCGCTTGATTTCTTCTGATTTCAAATCAAAGTAAGTATAATTTAGACGCATTTGACCCTTAGGCTGAATGTTTTCTTGGGGTTGCTCAATTTCTCGTAAGTAGTAATAGCGAAATAATTCTTGCAAGCATTCTTCAATTTTATTTTCAGATAACTCAGTATTAAAAATAATTTTACCCGACGTAAACACAATCTCATCTTTTTCACGAATAGGGCAGCCTTTTTTTTCAAAAATTTCCTTAACTTCCTTAGGAAATCTACTTGATAACTCATTAGAAGCTTGAATGACTTTTTGGAGTGTATCGGCTTCTTTTTGATCTTCAACTGTATTTGATTTGAATGTTTGGTACAAAAAATTTTGCACTTTGTCTAATATGATTGCAACTACATATTGGCTCATTTGTTCCCACCCTTCTCTTTTTCTACCTTCTGTTTTAGCAATTCTTGAAACTCATCTTTAAACATCTCTACATAAGCACGATGCGGAAAAAACATTGGGTTATTAATTATCATCAATAATTGATTTAACTTGAACATAAGCGATAATAGGCTGACTTCTTCTTCATTTTGTTTGACTTCATATTCAGAAAGATTAGGCAAGCCTTCTGCTTTTCGTATTATTTCTTTATTTTCAGTTTTATGATGATTTAGAGTTTCGTAAATATCAGATAATTCCTTAAAATTATTATTTTCATAAATTTTCAGCTTTTCACCACTCGCTTCAATTGTTAAATCAAATGACTCCTTAAATTCTCCCATATTTTTCATATGACACAATATTTTGATAGGGCGAGTTGACGTTTGTGTTTGCGTTTTGATGACATCTTGTCCATTTTTATCTTTTTCAAATATAACCTCTTTACTTACATCAACATGACTATTAAGCCTTGTAATAGAACCTATCCCCGTTTTAAGTTTATCAATTGAATCTGACCATTTTTTAAGGGATGTATCGTCTAATGTTGTACTCTTACATTCAATAACAGCCGCAACTGCTTCAATAGGAATAAACTTTAAATGACCATATCTAAAAATGTAAGGGGTATAAGTCTCATCAAAAATTGCTAAATCAACTTCTCGAGAAATTCCCTCTTTTGAATCAATAATGAAAACACCTTGTTCAATAGAAAATTTCTTTGGGATCATTTGCTCAAACATAGATTTCCAAATAATTTCTCTATTACTCCCTGTTACGACTCCGCAACCTTTGTATCCAAAATTTAACTGAGCCACAATACTTTTCTCCAAAGATTCATAATTCTCAAGGATATTCACAATTGCATCTTTTTTCTTAATTTCTGGGTTTTCTTCACGCTGTGTTCCTTGACTCATGTTTTTTTCACTCATTTTTCTCATATCTCCTCTTCTTTATAGGTTAAATATTTATCTTTAAGTTGTTGCATTTTTTTGAGTTTATTCTCTGAAATTTCAAGTTGTAGCTTATGTAAATCACAATTCAACCACCATCAGCTAAAGTGGTTGAATTACAAAAACATATCCCCACTTGCCACTTCAATCTCATCTTTCTCAACAACATCTCGCTCAAAGCCACGTTCCTCACTATACTTACACCTAGTAACAATAAATTCTTCTCTCATCGCCTTCTGCCTGTCGCTCTTACTCAAATCATACATTCCGACTGAAACAGTAAAAGCACTAAGCTGATCTCGTGCTTTCACTTTCTCTAAATAGCCTGCATCACTATACTGGACATCTTTTAAAGCAACAATCTCCTCTTTATACTTCTCATTCACACTCTTCGGAATAATACTGTAAGAAATAATATTTCTAAACATCTTCTGAACCTCTGCAAAATTCATTTCTCCTACAAAAAGATCCTCGATATACTTCTTATACTTCTGATATTCACGATCAAATGTTGAGCCTTTTACATTTGAACTTGTCAAAGTTGATTCAATCAATTCAAACTTTTTCTCCTCTGGCAACAGTCCTTCATAACCAAACAATGTCTCTTTTGAAAGATTATAAATCTTCCGATCAATAAACCCTCTCGTTCCTGCTTCATTAGTCAAGATATTGTCATTTATTTCGGTAAAAACAAAACAGTTTGGTTCTTCTAACATATGTTCTTTTGATGATTTTCGGTTGACACGCCCTAACCTTTGAAACAAGCCATTTAAGTCATTCAATTCAGTAAAGAGATAATCAAAATCAATATCTAGTGACGCTTCAACAATAGAAGTTGCAACCCATATTTCATCTCCAGTAACTTCAGTTTCCCCAAGTTCGATAATGTCATTTTCTTTATCTCTACGATCTCTTTTTATAAATTTTGAGTGAATGAGTTTAACTTTTTCTTCACTAAATTCTTTCACCAAATATCCATAAACTTCTTGTGCTTTCTTCACTGTGTTACAAATAACCAATGTTTTTCCGCCTTTTATTTTGAAGTGTTTAGCTATAAATGGAGAATCAATTTCAATTTCAAGTGCCTTCAAATGATGGCGTGTATCCCCTTTTGTGAATTTTCTAAATTCAATTTTACCAATGTTTTCTTCAAGATAATCTTTAATAAATGGTGGTAACGTTGCAGTTAAAATCGCAAATTTCCCACCCATTTTTACAATGAATTCAAGACCTGAAACAAGGTAAGCCAATAAATCAGGGGAATATGCCTGTATTTCATCAATAACAATTTTTGAATAGCTAAGTGTTGCCAGTTTTAATTCAAAGCTGTTATATTTGTAAACAAAGTTAAAAAGTTGGTCAAGCGTAGAAATGGTTAATGGCATACTCAGGTTCTTACCTTTATTATCATAATCTATAGCTTCATCTTCTTTTATATTGTCTTCGTTCAAATAATGTGATAACGTATCAGAATGTAAAAGCGAAACACGCGTATTACTTTTTTCGTCCATAATAATTTCCTTTACCACTCGCTTATAAATCGCATTGATTGCTGTTCTTAAAGGCAGAATGAAAAAACCTTTGTTATCTCCAATCCATAATAGCCCCGCTTCTGTTTTCCCCATTCCTGTATTAGCAACAGCAATGATATTTTTATCACTATTTTCGATGCAGAAATTTTGCAGTTCATTCCAATTTGCATTGGGATTTTTCTTTTTCTTGTTAACTAAAAAATTGTCGTTCAAGCTATCAATTAAAAAATCATTTGGATATTCGATTTCATAACCACCACTTGCAGCATAGTCGCACTTATGTAAAAGACCTTTTAACAAAATAGCATCAAGGTTCATCTTCTGCTTAATAAGTTTCTTTAAAAGCCTACCACTTATCGGTTGCCCGCCATAGGTGGCAACAAATTCATCAATAAGTTTTTCTTTATTCCGAACTTCTTCAAAATTATCAACATAATGATGATGATTTAAAACAGCGTAGCAAACGTTATAATAGTTTTCTAATGTTTCAAATTCCTCTTTATTTTCTTTATCAATAAAACAGAGAGACAACACATTGTGTGCCACCTCTTTGTGTTCATTAAATAAAATCTTTTTAGGAGAGGTTACTCTTTTTTGAAATTCATCATTCATTTTACCGTAGTCATGATATTCACAACTTAATTTTAAAAGATGATACATATTATCGCTTAAATAACCTAGTTTCTGCAAAATATCAGCATTTTTGAGCAAACAGTCTGTATGTTCTCTAATCGTCTGTTCACGCTTTGCCCATTTTTTATCTAAATCTATCATATTGTCATCTCCTATTAGTTAAAATCTACAATGTAACCACCTTTCTCATCAAAGAAAATACCCTCCGATTGCTCATCGACCATATAATTAGATGCAAAGACAACAGGTACTTTCTCAAATTTTCGATAACCTTTTTCCTTACTGTAGCACTTATTAATCCAATACTTTGTTCCAGAAGCTGGAATGCCCTGACCTCTTTCCCTCAGAAAGATATGTTCTTCTTTGACAAGTTTAGCATTTAAATATGCAGTATACAAGCTTCGCTTTTCCTTCTCTACACTAGAGTGTAACTGGACAATCTCACACTCTTCCACATCAACAAAATCTTCACTACGCCCGAGTGATTTCAAGTTATAAATGTTCTCATATATATGAACCAAAATATCTTCATCTGCTTTAACATGAATAATAAGTTTTACTTCATGTAAGATTTCATAGTACTTTAGGGATGTTGTAAGAGATTTATAATTTTCAAGACCAGCCTTGTCATTAGCTTTCTTTAATTGCCAGTATTCTTCCATCAATACTTGGTTGTGAATATTAATCGTTATGTTATCTTTAAAGCTATTACCTTGAGATTTCATCGCAGATGCAACTTTCTCAAAACTTGAAGAAAGTAAATTTGGATTCTTCACTTTAACCAAAATACCACGGTCATCCATTACTGAGTTTAAAAAAGAATAGTCCGTATAGGGTTGCCTAGATAAAGATTGATAATTTCCTTGGATAGATAAATCCATTGGCTTATATTCTTTAAATCCGCAAGCAGAATGAATCCCACCAATTACCGTTGAAAAAGGAGGTAATGGATATGTCATTTTATTTTGAAGGCTTTCTTCTTTTCGATAATGTGCCTTGTTTTGAGTTAAGACAATTCTTAAAGCCTTCATACTAAACTCCATAATATTTCTTCACATCTTGTTTCAATTCTTCAAAAAACTTTGTTATACCCATTGGGCTTAATTTTTCGATAATTTCTTGTTCATTAACGAAGTTATCGCCTTTCAATAAAGCTACGTTGTATCCCGATTTGATTTTATCAATTAAATCATCTGTCAAAGATAGCTTCCCTTTATTAACACGAACAACATTTTCAAAAACATGTGTTTTGCGATCACTTAAGCCCCCAACAACAAAAATCGGCTCTGCATTATCCAAGTTTCCTTTTACAACTAAAGACAACTGCTCAATCGCATCTAAAATCGCATTAACTCGCGTCGCTTTTTCCTCGCTATCTGCTTCCCCGCCAAAGTTTTCATCTTTTCCAATTATTTCTAAATCAAATGTTATAGAATAAGCTCTTAGACTTTTTTCATATTCATAATTATAAGGCATAAGTCCTGTCTCTTTGGCGTTATTTTGAACATTTAAATCATTTGCCTTTGCATATGTTTTAGCTAAATGTAAGTTATTATGAAATCTTGTTTCGTTCACAAATGGCTCACACGAAATAGCATCTGTTAAATAGAAAGAGCTATTCCTAATAAATGTTAGCTTATTTTTATCTACTACAACATTTGTATTCATATACCCACCTTCTAACGCACGACAGTTAGAAGCATTTAATTCTTTTGAAACTTCTTTTTGTGTTGCACCATCAACCGTAACACTCAAATCATCATACATGCCACTTTGAACCATGACAGCATTTTTTAAACTTTCACGACTTCGCATCGCATACGTATTTCCATTTCTAAATACCTTTTGCACACTAGAAACATTTCCCAAACTCTCACCATAATTACTTGTCATGTTAGCAAGTATCGTTAGTGTTAAACCTTTTATCTTATCCATTTGCTATTCCTTCCTTTCCTTCAAATGTTTTCTTTTCACCTAATACGTTAATAAACGTATATACCAAATTTTTATTTGCCTCAAAATCATTGAATACATCAATTAGAAAATCCATTCTGACTTGTGTAAATGCTGATAAATGAAGCAAGACTTCTTGAACACGCTCATAATCCTTTAAAGTTAATGAACTAATTAAACGTTGTTCATAGGAACGAATTTTATTTTCTTTCCCTCTCAATGCCTTTTTAACCTCCTGTGCTGCACCATAAGCACGCTTTTGACCTTCTGACATTTGATCTCCTCCTGTATAAATCATTTGATTAATCCTTATTAAATGTGAAATTAAAAACCTATGATCGTTATATGCCTTAAACAGGCGCTCGATTAAATCATCTATTTTTAAGCCATTTAAAATACTATCTGTTACAATCGTTTCAATGTTTAGCCAAACATCTTGTGACTTTTCACCTCTTTTGACATTACAAGGCTTAGATAAAACAGCAACAATACCTTCTGAAATGGTAGAGAATATTTTTGTCGCTTTTTTTCTAACAAATATCGTTTCAAAATAATCTTTATCACGATCTTTTTTTATCACTTCCACATCATAATCAATAAAGCTTGATGATTCTTTCGTTTTAAGAAACAGCTGACTCCTCACCTTTACTTCCTTTTTATCACTTAGCAAATAATCTTTATTAGTTTGAATCAATTGCTTAATCGTAAAATTGTTATTAATAAAGAAAGCTTCCCTTGTCTTTGAAAATGCAAAGGGAATAAAATCGAAATACTTACTATCTTGATAGACAAAATTTTTCATATTCTGCATATAAGAAACAGATTTCCCCTTCTTCCCCATGTCAACACTGTAACCTCTAATCCGACACGATTTCCCCTTTTCGGATAACAAGTTATTTTCATTACAAAAGTTGTAATAGAGTGCTCTACCGCCCTTAAATGTTTGCTTAATTAGTTCAAAACTATTTTCATCTATCCTCTTCTTAATGACATCCGCATTCTGACCATCATATTTAATTCCCTTAAATGTTTTAATCATAATCGTATTGCTTGATGTATTTTTTGACAATTTCTCATTAACACGCTTTATTTGGACTTCTGTTGGATCAATTACCTGAATTAAATCTTCTACCTCTTTATGATGCATAAACTCACGAAAGTGTTCTTCAGCAAATAACAAGTAATTTTCTTCTGTTATATCTGAAGTATAGAATTCGATATAGTCATCATCAAAGTTATAATCACATTTAATACCTTTCATCTCTAAATATTGAAAATATTTAAAGATTCCCACTATTGTAGCACTCCAACGCCAATCACTAGAGTACAATCGAACCCTCTCTTCATCTATTTTTTCTTTCACATTTTCACCACCTTTACTCCGACACAAACTGTACATTTCCAAATCCCGCTGATCGACGAAATCCGAGTCCCATCTGTGCAATTAATGATAAATCTTCTGGATCACCTTTCAATTTAAACGTACCACTATAAGCATTCACATATAAAATTTGATCCTCATTTAATGATGCAAACTCTTCATGCTTAAGCTTCACTACTTGTTTCTTCATTTGGACAGGTATAAATTCCAACGAGGTTTTAAGACCATACCCCCTAAAGCCTTTGATTATCTCATTCGAGATATAGTTTAAGTCATCTTCATATTCTTTATTTTCAGGACAGATAAAATCACCATCTTTGCTTTTAACTACAATCGGAGATAATGTTTTAAATAAAGCCTCACCCTTTGTTGGTAGATGCTCTTTCACTAGATTAATCCGCTGTAACGATAATTCATAACCTTTATATTTAAATTCTCGCTTAGCAAGCAATCCATTATAAATATATAGCATCAATCCGTTATCTGGACTGCTTATAATAAGCTTAAGATCACCCTTTACCTCAAAGTCGTCTTTTAATATTTCAAAATCTCTCATAAAAACCGAGAAGGTAAAACTTTTGCTCTGCTTCGTTTTTTTATCTCCAAAGTAATAAATTTCTTTGAATTTTTCTTCAGAAGACGTCGAGGTAGCTTGTTTAATAATACTCGCAAATAAATACTGATACGAGATAGGAATTTTTTCACCTTTAAAGATACATTCAATTCTCATTTTCCCCAACCTTTTATTTTCAAAATTGATTACATTATATATATTTTACACCATTATTTAGCATTTGTCAACAAAATTTTTACCATTATCTATATTTATTACAAAATTTCGGTAGCTAAAAAAAGACTGTCGATTTTAGTTATCGACAGTCTTTCCTACTATAGTAATTTAACTCTAAAACTATAAGATCATTGCTTTAGAGCCTCTCCAAGGCTTTCTAAACTCACTTCTTGTTTAACAATTTCTCCATCCACCTTCTGCTGAACACTTATAACCTCAACACCTGCTACTGTTTTCACCACTACAGTATATTTTGGATTTAGCTTATCTACATAAGCGAATTTCTTCTTTATGTTATACTCTTCAAGTAAAACATCTACTTTGTAACCATTTTCACGCAAAAGATTAGAAACTTTAATTGCATAACTTAAGTTTTCTTTTTCGGCAGGAATTATGATAACATTTGCATTCGTTTTATTTTCTGCATTAATTATTCCAAGCTCTTTAAGCTGGCAAAACAGGCGACTTAGACCAATAGAAATTCCAACACCAGGTAGTTTATTGTTGGAATAGCTAGATGCAAGTTCTTCATAACGCCCACCACCACATACAGAACCAAGACCGCTATTTTCCAAAATAGTTTCATAAACAGTACCAGTATAATAATCAAGACCACGAACTATGCTAAGATCTATCTCAAAATAATCTTGCTCTACTCCAAATTCTATCATTCGTTGTGTAATAGTTTCTAATTCTAAAACACCTTCATTAAAAATAGTGTTTTCTATTCCTAGAGCATTTAGACCATCTAAAACTTCTGAAACACTACCTTCTATAGCTGAAAACTTTTTAAGACCTGCTATTTGAGAATTGTTAAGCCCTAATTCTACAAGTTCTTTTTCAAGCTCTTCTGAAGAAATCTTTTCAGCTTTATCTAAGATGTGAAGAGTTTTATTTACTGGAGCTGAGATTTTTAAATTTTCAAAAAGTCCATTGAATAATTTGCGGTTACTTATTTTAATTTTAAATTTTCCGAAGTCTAGCTTTTTGAAAACTGAATATATTACACTAATCATCTCCGCATCATAATTTACACTTAAACTATCACGTCCAATAATATCTATGTCGCATTGGTAGAATTCTCTGAAACGGCATTTTTGTGCACGTTCACCCCTATATACTTTTGCTATATGTGCACGGCGAAAAGGGAAAGTTAAATCGTTAAAGTGTTCTGAAACATAACGAGCTAAAGGAACAGTAAGATCAAATCGAAGTGCTGTTTCATTTTCTTTTTTGGAATAAAGACCATTGTTAACAAAATAAATTTGCTTATCTAATTCTGCTCCACCTTTTGCCATAAGTACTTCACTTCTTTCAATAGCTGGAGTATCTAAAAAAGTGAAGCCATATGAAGCATAAGTTTCTTCTATTATTTTTTTTATACGATCAAATTCTACTTGTTCACCTGGCAAAAGTTCCATATATCCTGAAAGTGGTTTCGTATTTATCATTTAGATTTCCTTTCATGTAGCAAGCGACATTCAAAATCGTGACCGCCTTAATTTTTTAATTCAACCAGAAACCGCTGAATTAAAAAATTTGCCGTTTACGTTTTTCATTATCGTTTGCTATATACTAAAAATTTGTAATTGTATTGTTCGTTGCTACTTGGTATTTCCTCTATCAAGCTCCATTCATCGTAATTTATTTCTGGGAAGTATGTGTCACCTTCTATTTCAGCATCTACCAATGTAATATATAGTCTTTTAGCATAAGGAAGCGATTGTTTGTAGATTTCAGCACCACCTATTATAAAATCATTTTCATAATCTTCCCAA
>Ga0123352_10020077_pt1 | contig 10649 bp, 6 predicted proteins | sample TergutLab28metaG_FD_89700 | JGI IMG/M metagenome (GOLD analysis project Ga0123352, IMG submission 89700) | Labiotermes labralis P1 segment gut microbial communities from Petit-Saut dam, French Guiana - Lab288 P1 | ecosystem: Host-associated > Arthropoda: Insects > Digestive system > Gut ... | reverse complement strand
TTTTTCCCCCCCTCATACCCCCCCCCCCCCCTCTTCCTCTGAAAAAATCATATTATACATAACAAATTATTTAATATAAAATAAAAAAAAAAAAAAAACTCTTTCTTTTTTTTTTTTTTTTTTTTTTTTTTTTTAGAATTTTCCACTGCCGTTATTTACACTCATATGTATATTCACTACTTTCTTACTTGTGTCATAGTATAAATATTTGTATTAATTGGTTTAGGGATCAATTTTGTAACTTGTCCTTGAACAAGCTGTACATATATAATGTGCAATAAATCTGATAAAAAATCCACATGAAAATTTTACAAAGTATGCACAGACGTGAAATAAAGTGAAATGCCAACTTGATGCAACATTGTAGTTTATTGAAGTTTCTTTAGTTCGACATGTTTCGGGCGCATACGCCCATCATCAGGAGCACTAGATGTTAAGTTGCAGCATATGGTTTTCTGCGCCCATTTTGTAGATGGGTGGTGGTCCTGAGAGCCGCTGCGTAGGTTGTGTGTACGGTGCGGAACCGTACACACGCCTGACCAGGCGCACTCTCAGTGGCTTACGACTTACACAATATGACATGCTGCCACAACACTAAATTAATATAAGACAATCAATCAGTGAGTGTATTTAAAAATGCGACTTTAGCAAGGAACAGCGTAGCCCCCTGAAGATGAACTAAATAGATCTAAACATGGTGGAGCGATTTTAAATGTTTTAATGTAAAAAATGTTATATATGTGCATTAGTTGGTGCGCTAATTAAATAATTGCTACTTATTTGATATTATTTATATAACAGTAATAGCACTTGAAGTATTTAATATAGCTTTGTCTTCATAATCTTGTGGTGTCTTTGCTGTAAATTTAAAAGAAACTGCATTCTTTTGCTACAGTAATAAGTTATAAACTCAAGTATGTTTATATAAACAAACATATGAACACAAGAAAGCCAAACTCTTTGTCTGCAAGAGACATAAACAAAAATTATGTGTGAAGGTGGCTTAAAATGTAAGAAGGGTCCGGTTCCATAGTTAAAATAATAAGTGATTCCCACAGACGTGTAAGCACATTTCCCTACATTCGCTGCCTGCCAAAGCCACTTGTACTCGCGTGTAATAATTACTGACAGCTGGAAGGAAATGTAACTGTTGCATTGTAAGGGCTTCGCTTTGCATGACTATATAAAGTAAACTTTAGCATCGATTTCGTGATGGTCTTTCATAAAAACATTCATGTAATTTTCTAAACCTCTGTCTTCCTTACCTGAAATTTACAAATAATAAATATGCAATCAACACGTTAACACTCTCCAAGTCAGAAGTTCCTTAATTCGCGACATGCAATGTAGGTATAAACAGGTTTATTTTTATGGCAAGTGTTTTATTGTCTATCTGTATATTCCTAAATATTAACGGAATAAAATGTATCAAGTACAATGCAATTGAAACTTGTCATGTCAAATTAGCTGACAGTAATATGAACCGATTGCACTAGGTCTTTATGGTTAATCAACTGGAAAATGTTCCTGAAATCCCGGCATTTTGATTTATTTTACGAATATTTACGAAAAATGCAATGTTTTAGGTTATGTTTAACGCTATCTTTCGATCTACACCAACATCTCAAAAATTGATCCTGCTTTTCACCTTTTCTCGGTAAAATTTTCCTCATGTGTAACAAATGCGTTATTCTCCTTAACAGTATGAGGTCGAGACTGTCTCTATAAGGTCATTGTTATATATTTCTTTCTACTTCCTTTTTATTAGATCTAAACAACAGCTTCATAACAGTCATAAATTATCTCAATTTTGTCATTATTCACTGAGACGGAAGGACCAGTTATTTGGCTTTTTAGAAACAGACTGATTTTATATGAAAGATACTGTCATGTTAAAACGAAGAACTGTTGTTATGAGAAACTTAGTTGCCAGCAAATATTCCAAAAGAATATTATACTTCAGGAGTTACTGAATATTCTTTTCTCAAGTATATTTAACAAATGCACATCTCATGTAGCGTCGAAACAAGTGACGGAAATACTGTGAATTGTAGTTAAAAAGAACTGAAAGACGAGTGTAAGTGCAAACATTAGGCACATTTTCTGTTTTTTTTTCTGGGACCTGGGGATAATCTTGGCTCAGTGGCTACAGCAATCTGACCTGCACGTAACGGATGCAAGTTAGCTCATAACAAACCGAAGCACTTCTGCATTTTAATGTAACTTCTGTCTGTTACAAAGAAACTGTGAAGTTTACAAGACTGCTGTACTTGTGCTAACAGCATTAGAATGTTAACTGTGTGTATGGATCCAAGTAGCGTTATGTTTTGGCAGAAATGCAAACAGGAACATTATTAAGAATCCTGTACATTAATTTTCAGGTAGACAATAATAAATAAAAGAGAAGGTGGTCTAATTCCATGCAGCAATGTCCAACACAGTGCACACTGCCATAGGTTCCGACTACCTTTGATACGTTCCGAGAAAAACAGGTGAAAAGTCCCTAGTTCCCTATACAATAATCTTGTCTGAAGAAATAAAGTCGTCCTGGAGAAACTTTAAGTGAATTAGGCACTCAAGAAATTCCGCATTGCCATGTTCACAGAAACCGATTATGGTCTCTACATTAAGCGAAAAAAAATGTATACCTAACTTTTAGAACAAATATTGCTGTTACCCTAGAGTCGACACTCACGTCAGACTAGTACTCTCTCTGTACGCACGCACATAGCAACATACAAAATATTTAAAATAATAATATAAATTTAAATGATAAAAATTATTCCAAAGCAATATACCAAGCAATATACCAAGCAATATACCAAGCAATATACCAAGCCTCCGCTTGCATATAAACAGGTAAGTTAGGTTATCTTGATTGAATTAAAAGCCGAAACTTCAAACTATCATAAGCGTTTATAATTTGAAGATTAGACGCCAAACAGGATAAACAAAAATTATGTTCTTGGCCTGTTCTCGTTATGAGGATTAAAACTCTTCATTCGACTTTTGAGTTAGTTGGCTCTGGTATTTTATGACATCGAATGATATTCACAGATCATGTTATGGATTTCTTCACAAACGATCTACCAAAGGGTCTGTCAGATTTCTTTGTCAGGTTACTATTACTGACTGCTACATATTAATTAATGAAGACTTTCATATGGAATAAGGCCCTATATAGTCTGGTAGAATAGAAATGTGTACTGCTGTTTAAGAGAGCCCTGCTGCTTCCATTATCCACGCTGATTATAATCACTGGCTTGAGAACTTCAAGCCTGACTAAATTATTTAAATTCCTCGCTTGTTAGAGCATTTTATGATCTAAAATAAAAAGACGTATTTGCTCTTGCATATTTCGTTTCCCACAGAAAGGTAATTTATCTTTCAGTGTTGGTATGGGAATTCCCTCTATATAGTTTGACGCGCTGAGTAAGATGGAACAGTGGTGCCGTCTTCTGTACGTATACATACATACATCAATACATACATACATACATACATACATAATACATCATACATATATACATACGTGCATACATACATACATACATGCATGCGTGCATGAGTGCGTGCGTGCGTGCGTACGTACGTACATACATACAAACATACATATATACATACGTGCGTGCGTGCGTACGTGCATAAATGCATATATAAAAGCAGACAATGAGGACTAGCTCACAAAAAAATAGCTGCAGACATGTGGACTCCACTTTTGCGCACTTCTTATTACAATATTTTTCGTGTTGTTTTCTCGTGTAACGCCCTGTGGTACTTGCTTTTTTCTCTGTGGTTATTCTGTAAGAATGTCGGAATGCCCCAACATTTGCGGCCACAAAAATGATACAAATATACTTTATATTACTTTCTAATTTTACCCAGAAAATTATTTCTTCAGTGATCAAATTATTCTTCATTATTCCTATGTTCTAAGGTGAACTGTAAACACACTAAAATAGACGCTCTGTTATTACATAAACTTATGCCTTTGTGTTTTCCTTTCGCTGATTTTAGGCGTTTCATATATTGACGCAGTAGGTTCGTCAAAGTTACCGCAAAACAAATTACTCTGTTCGGAAGACTGCATTCTCCATATAAAATAAACGTTCTTTCATTCATAAATTGTATATCTAGTAGACAAAGGAGATATTCCGGGAGAGGTTTCAAAGAAGGTTTATGTTTCTATAACTGCCCTTTGTTTCACTCAAAGGAGACTTCCGCCCCGAATTTCAAAAACAGGGCCCGTAAATTAGTAGGTCTAGATGAAACAAAACGATCAAGACAAGAACATTAAAAATATGACATGAAAAGTATTGAAGATTTTTTAAAACCAGATCCAACTGGGTCACGAAGAATTTTGTAGATTTGACGCAATAAAGGTTTCGGCCCTTTGTTAAGTGAGGCTGTTTAATGGTGTAGATTTGTAGCGATATGTCCCTCTTTGTTACAGCGATTTAATAAGCTGTTAAGTGATTTTGTCTGTCCTTTACGTTTGCAGATTTTTATTAGGAGTGATGGTACCAGTTTCGAAAGAGTATCTAATTTCTAATAAGGCATCACCGTCAACATTGTTACTGTGGAGCTGCAGCATTTCTTGGTTAATCGGAATTGCATTTTATAACCACGATATACTATTTACATAGGTTTAAAAATTCTCACATAACGGAATATCTCATTATGTACGAAATTTTAAAAAATACTATACATTTCTAAAAATGCATTCTATGTTGTGTTTGGTGCCCTGTTACAAAACGGCGTACAATAATTAAAAAATGCCTGCTTGAAGTATCTCTCTATCTGATGAAAGATGAGAAACCTGGATAAAAGTGCGTAGTTAACCTTTTGGCGCCGGAATTATTTTTTTAATTTTAGCACACCCTGTATATAAAATGTGAATAATACAGGAGCCAAATACGTTAGAATTATGAAACAAACTGCATTTTGAAGAGAAAAAACGGAGAGTATATACCATGTTTAAAATATTCCGTACCTATATTTGTTGAATAAATATATAAAATGGAACTTTAGAGGTTAGCGGTGCGGTAAGAACACTATAGTTGACATTAGGCGTCTGAAGGTTAATGAATGTCTTTGTAATGTGCACTCATCACAAAATAACGCGGTAATGAAATCAAAGGAAATTATACTGCGGAACATGCAACATCTGAGGACAGAAGAAAAAGCTCTATAAAATTGTCTTAATATATCGCACAAAATAATGCACGCAAATAACAACTACATGAATCTGGATGTATACTCGTAGAAAACAAATTGCAAAAAAAGGGGGCGCGAGGGTATGGATTGTATTCAACTGGCTCAGAACACGATCTGTGGCGTGCTGTAATGCGCAAGGTATGAACTACTGGGTTATAAAAAAAGAAAATCTTAGGTACAGAAAGGATAAGCATCCGCTTCTGAAACAGAATTCTATTGCTAAAATTTAGTTACGTTACAGACCACGAAGTGGGACATGGTAAATAACATACTTTACGCATAACTGGTAGAATAAGCAGTGCTCTAGCACACATTTACTTCCTTGCGGTAAACAGTAAACATGAATGCGACCAAGGCCAAAGTGTAGAAAATGTGCGCAGTAAGGAAAGTGTGGCAGTTTTTCCCACATTACTAAGACATAAGAAGTTCTTTCTCGCGGGTTTTGTGTGTAAGCTCCCAAAGACAGCCAGCAGCCGCACGCGGCACAATCGATCGTGGCCCTTGCCTCTTCCACCACGTTTTCGTAGCCCGTACGCTCGGCTCAGTCCGTGCTGCCACTACTACGCCAGATCTTTAAACCTGGCAACCTCCTACGGAATCCGTTCCACGAATACTCTTCGTTTCACTCCGTCAATATTATCAGATTAAATGTCTTCGATATCTGTGTAATTATGCACAACGTGACACAAAATACAGGCGTATTTAACATCTAAAACTCACATAGGTACTAAAAATATTAACATAAATATTAAAGGAACCCCCTTGGCAATGAAATTATTCTTCGGATTTTGTTTGTTTTACCTGGTTTATTCTCCACAGATATGATTCAGTTTCTCCCTTCTCTGAAAATCGTCGAAGACGGGAAATGAGAAGATGATGGTGATAAGTCTGAAGAAAAAGTTTCACAACCGACGTCACAACATTGATAAAAAACCGTTGGTAGTCTTCAAAATACTTAACGATAAGTGTCCGCGAATATGACGTCACTTTGACGTAGGACAAGATATGTGAAACCCCAGCTTTATGCGCACAATCTTGAGTGAATATTCGCCAGCTTTTCGCAAAGTCACCCACGTCTAACCTTGTCCTAACCTCACTTCTGGACAAGTTCCCAACACTGATCCACTCGTAGGTCAAAGTTCAACATCCGACGAGACCGCCGAGCTTTCGCCACGTCCCACGAAGACGCCTGTGCACTAAATTCAATACACGGAGTAAATTTGCGGGAAGTTCGTTTACCTGTATTCAGTAAAAAATAGAAACAACAATTCGATCAACAATTAATAATGAACACTCTGTTCGTCTCCAGAAATTTCCCAATATATTGTTCCAGCAAATGACAAACTTTCGTTTTCATAACCAAAACAACGTATTGGCATAAAGTTTTTCCAGATCACGTTAAGAGTATTTAAAAGTAAACCGACTGTACTTTAAAAACGAGTTGCTGAGGTTATATTTTGACGGTGCAGTCCTCTACACCGAAAGTTTCCTGTAAAAATTGATCGTGAACACCAAAAATTAAAAACAGTTCCTCGAAACGGCTACGAGAGAACAGGATTTAACAAAACCGAAGTCAGCACGCTCGCTCTACACAACCATACAACTGAGTTCTACTCTTGACTGGAACACCACTAGTTCAAAGCGACGCCCGCTAGATGGCTCCAGCTCTGGTAGCTATGGCGACCGCGCAATTCCAGTGGTCCCTCCTACCATGACACAAAAAAAAGAAAAGGTTGAAAAGCGCGAGACGCTACTGCGTCTGTGCCAGGGATGGACTGAGATGAGTGAAGAGGACAAAAAGAAAATATGGATGTGTAGATGGTGAAACACAGGCGCATGTAAAACGCGTGGTCCATGGGAAACTATCGCCCTGCTAAAAAGAAAGCGTCGCCGGCTTTCTTACAACGACGTCAGTATTTTCGACACGTTCAACACACTTTGACCCGTCCTTGCAATTCACCCACCAAAATTGAATTCTTAGATGTGACTGAAGGAATGTATAAGCATATTATATAACTGTTCTTGTACTTCAAACAATATTACTCCACAATTACTGGCAGTTAATTTTAACAGTACACTACACGTACAGCAGACCAAATTACATTTTAAGTTGGTTTCTTGTTTATGCCATATGGAAAATTGCTTATCTATTGAATATGATATATTTTTATAATAATGGCAAAGAGGATAATATACATAATCCCTTAAATAACATTGTAATTTATTCTGTAATTGGTGTAAACGAATCCTGTTTATCAACTTTACAAAAAGAAACCTATCATCTAAGTGTTAAAGCTGTCATAAATATTTAATGACAGAGTTCAAGGTAGAATGACACTAACGATGATGTGTATGGATCAAAGTATACAGAGCAGAGATAAGTGAAATAATGAATACATGTGTTAGGTTATATTCTGGAGGGCGGTACGTAGTAAGGCGAAGTGAGAGTAAATAATTAAATCACACTAATTTATTTATTACTAACCCATCCATCAATGGTTCAGAGTAATATCAAGAAATGTAACTACTTCGTTTATAGCCTTGTGCTATTGTATATTATGTCCGTAAATCACTGCTGTTGAGGCCTACTTTATATAACTGTTGGCCCTGAGGATTTGACAAATCAAATGTCCGAATCTCGTTGTTTCTCAACCTGAACGGACGGTGAAAGGTGGTTGCATGTTACAAGTATTTTAATGGCAGTTTCTAAGCCAAGATCCGACAAAGAAACAATAAATACGAAGCCAAATTGCCAGTAGCTCTGATATGATGTTCGGTACAATATAATACATATATGTAAGTGTTTATGTAAGTATATGAAGTCTAGGTGTCGGACAGCGTAGAACGACGTTTTGAAACTGACACATACATACATACGTTTATATAAGTATACGTGAATGCAATAATCTACACATATTTATACTCATTTGAATATAAGTACGTTTTATTAAGATGGATCGTCAGGAAATTGGTTGTGAGGATGAGCACTGGGGTAAACTGCAGAAACGCCAATCTATTAACAGATGCACGTTAACATGGTAGCAAATCTCCGAATCCCAGAAAAGGCTGAGTAACTTAACAAATATTAATGTCTCTGTAAGGACTATGTTTTTAGGTATGAAAATCTGTGAATGTTACGACTATAAACGGTAATTTTTTAACCTAATCAAAACTGCCTGTCTAAAAGTTCTGCTTCTTTTGACAGGTTACAGAGAATTCACGATCTTTCTTGAGGAAAGCAACGTGTGCTTAAGTAATTGCGCCGATTGACTGAACGGTTCGCCGTGTTGGTATGGCAACTTCTCTGGCAGAGGTGTGTGGAATGCTGCCTACTCTCTGGACATGCGACTATACCAGCAACTGTCATCACGAGAGTTTTAGGCAAAGTTACCCCAGGCAGAGACATGTGGAAACAATTTTGTACTAAAAGTTTCCGTAATGACAGTGGGTTAATTTTTTCCCTACCCCAAATTTAAATACAAGATATAAATTACATTTTTATTGAAGAATACTCTCTTCGCTCGTGTGACACTGCAAAGTCTCTTATAAATTTACAGATATTTCGACAAAGGTTCAAAACAAGTCTCTAGGGCAGTACAGTAATTATCTCTACGACTTCATACGTAAAGCAAGGCAGTACGTTAACGTGTAACTCAGGTAACAATGTGACAATTTACACGTGTTCACGTCCTACTCGTATTCTCAAGCCTCTGTGTTTCACCCCGTAGCAGGGCAGTCTGAATTCGAATCCAAGGTCCGTCATTCCCGGATGGAAATGGGAATTATCTCTATCATTATGTGTGATGGCTATTTTCGTAAGAATGGAAAGCTTAAATTTTTGCCGACTTGTTAGAGAGACGCTGAGAATCTACATTTTGTATTATATAATTACGTGATTCCGACGTAATTTTTAGTTCCACCAGAAAGACAAGAATTATCAGTCAGCGCCATAAACCTCTGTTGAGAAGATTACTCAGATTTCTACAGAGAATCACAATTCGAACAAAGGTAAATGGGAAAGTGCTTGACCCGAAGTCAGGTACTTTTTCCCGTGACGGCACGCAGTTCTGCGCGGTGTCGCCGAGCAGTTCAGTTCAGTTTGAGATACAGCAGACACTCTGTTGATAGGTGCACGAATAAACAACTTACACTCTACAAAGTTGGTGCCCCATTCTTATCCGCTTGATTAATTTAATATCGGAAAGGAAAAATATTCCCTTAGTAGAATATGAATAAATGACTTTAATTCCGTACATTTTTCGGTCGAGGGTCGGGATAGCTCAGTTGGTACAGCGAAACGTTCTAGGCTGGACGGTTCGGGGATCAAATTCCGGTGTGGTCGAGATTTTCCCCTCTCGTCCAGACAGCCCCTGGGATCCACCCAGCCTCCCTTACAATGGGCACCCGGTCTTTCCGGGCGTAAAGCGGCCGGGGAGTTCTTTGACCACACCCTCACCTAGCGCCGAGGATAAAATAAAAGTAGAGCCATACCTCTACTTCCCGCTTGGACCTTCGTGGCCTGTCCTAGGGCGAAATTGGCCTCTACCTTACAGGTTGCATTCTCTATTTCTTGTGTACCTAATGCTACGTGGCAGAGAATACATGCGCATGAGACACACTCAGGCAAGAAGCCAACAAAATTGCAAGGAAGCAAAGTTTCGGTGCCTGTGTTTGGATGTGTGCCATGGCTTCCTCATAGAGATAACCATTTCACCAATTACGTTCAAAGTTTATAACCATCCCACCAATTAGGTCTGAGTGTATAATACGCGATTACTATAGCAACATACGAAGCTGAGTTTCCATGACGATGGGACCAATTTTGCTACGAAAGATCAGTTACAAGTTTCACTTGCTTATCTACCTCTAGAAAACTTTTGCTAGAGTAAATTCCAATAAGAAGAAAGTTGTCACTCTATACAGTTAGCGTAATTATAATTAGGAAGGAAATTCGGTATTCGAAATAGATAAGCCACGGGGAAGTTAAATTTTGTAGCACAGTTTGTGAATAATTGCTTCTCAGATATAAATTGTGTGACTTCTTAGTAATGAACTGGTTCTATTTCAGTAAACGTCTATGAATAATGACGAAGGCATACATGATAAAACTAATATTTTGAAAATGTGATTGACGTCAATATTTATCTTAAGTACAAAGTAAATGCAGAGGATTTCATGACAGGGGTTCAAACAACAATGAAAGCATAAATCTGATATCTTATAAATATTTTATTGTCCAACTTATACACAATTAAAACACTTAGATAAAATTAAAATTATAAAATATTTAAAAGTACTCCAACATGTCTCGGGTCACAGAGGATCCATCATCAGGGAGCCTTGTACATTACTTGGCTAAAATTACAGTAATGGTTCTATAGTGTCCGTCCATATAAACGGACACTATAGAACCATTATCGTAATTTTAGCCA
>Ga0123352_10020073_pt1 | contig 10650 bp, 5 predicted proteins | sample TergutLab28metaG_FD_89700 | JGI IMG/M metagenome (GOLD analysis project Ga0123352, IMG submission 89700) | Labiotermes labralis P1 segment gut microbial communities from Petit-Saut dam, French Guiana - Lab288 P1 | ecosystem: Host-associated > Arthropoda: Insects > Digestive system > Gut ... | reverse complement strand
AGAGAGAACGGGGATCTGGGGGCGGTAGCCCCCTAGTCAGTGGTTCTGGAGGCAGCTGTAATTTGGTACAAGAAATTTCATTTCATATAGTAAAATTTTCTTAATTTTTGGTACTGTAAGACTATTTATGATGACAACCAATTTATATGTCATTGCTAATGTAAAACAATTGCGAATCTAGGTAGTTTTAGAATTTTACTGCCTTTTTTCCGAACATCTTGGTGTGTTGGCGTCCTAAATTCAGCAATTTTTAACAATTTTCTCATCGGGTTGAGTTTGACACGATTTTGGGGGGCCTTCGGAATTTCGAGAGGGGGTATGAACACTCAAACTCCCCCCTCGGTACGCCACTGGTTGGGGTGATACTGAAAAATATACCGTGTCAACAACAACAACAACAACAACAACATTGAGCATCGAATGGCATATAGTGCGGGGGTTTCAAATTATGACGCTGGGAACATGCATATAAAAACGAGTCGGCCTACACTAGTTCAGCGCTTATGCCAGATTGCACAGTGTCTTGTAATGAAAACGCTGTTTAATAGATAAAAAATGACAAGTTTATATTGATTTCGTGCATCTGTGTGTGTGTGTGTGTGTGTTAGCTCTCCATCAGGAAATGTTAAATGAGGTGGCCAGATTTCATAGAGCTATTCGAATTGTTATGTTCCATGTGAGCCCACGTACGTTTCAGTTCCTTACCACCAATAAACTGTGGAGAAAGTTCGCGTTTTTTGTAGTCTTTTATATGAATTGCACAAAGGAGTTCGGGGACGTGTTTTTACAGTGGCTGCGGCGTTCGGTGAAATTTAGGAACTGAGTTGATGCGTGCCCTTTATGAAGAGGGCACAAGAGAGTAATGATCGCTTTAACATGAAAACGTAAATGGAGGATTAACAGTATTTGTAGGTGAAGACTAAAGGTAAAACAAAAATATAAGTAACACATTGTTTACAACCTCGCAAAACTAGACGCATGCGTATTCCGTAGTGAAAACTAAGGGGAACGAAAAAGTAAAGGGCACTCTACACGCGTCTGTAAAGTGTTCAAGACAGCTTAGAATGAATTCACAATTTTTTTTTTTTACCATGGCGCAACAGACCTAGAGGGCCAAGGCCTCCTCATTGTCGAGGATTCATGATCACACTCAGACACACCACACCCGGTAGGACTCCTCTGGACGAGTGATCAGCCCGACGCAGAGACCTCTACCTGACTACACACAACACTCCCAAGAGACAGACGTCCATGTCCGCGGCGGGATTCAAACCCACAATCCAGGCAAGCGAGTGGCCGCAGACCCAGGCCTTGGACCGCGCGGCCTCAGGGATCGTCAATGCATCATTTTAGCTATTAATTTTAATTTTATTAACCTGAAACTTTAACATGTTCTTGAGGCACGTGGGGAATAATTTTTGAAATACGTAGGTATATGATGCTTTAAAGGTTTATAATAAGTTTTAAAACATTTTTAATAAGCAAAAACAAATAAAACTGATTGTATTGTTGTTAGCAGTTAGTGTGTACACCTCTACGAGTAGACGGGGTCTACAACAACTAAATTCAACAATACATCCACTGTTTATTTGTTTATAACAACTAAATTTTATCTGATTTTAACAGTATATAAGCTGACATTTTGTGACCATTTAGAGAATATGAGGCATTGATTATAACGTTGAGTGGTTCCACGTATACAATTTGGCGGTTCTTGATTTCAGACTTTTCGCCGTGTTCTGAATGTTGTATGCTTTCTTCTTGGTACACCTATGAAGATGGAACAGACAGAGTGTTCCGAAACGTCGGTGTATAAAATTCAGACGCCGGGGAATTACCCAGAAGAAAGCATAAAACAGTTTGGCAATTTAATGTATTCTTAGTACTCTCGCAAAGCTATCCTGAGGATGATCGCAAAAGCGATCGAAACATGTTGGTAATTAATAATATGTGATAAAACATTTTATATATGTGCATTTGTTGGTTTTGTTACATGAATGTAAACATTCCTGTACGGTTCATTATCTGCAAAAAATTCGCGATTTTACATGACGTGCATATTTATGTACCATATATGGTGTTTTTGTTTTTAATTTCGTAACTTTTTGTACACATCTTGATAATTGTCTGTTGAGACTGAAACATGTACAGGACGTGTGGTTATCCTTACATAATAACGGTATAGTTGCATTCAAGGGCGATTTGCAAATAAATTAGTCAGTCGGGGCTTCTTACATCTTCCGAATTCTTGGAACTGATGTCGTGTACTTTGAGTGATTAACGGCATAAGCAGATGTTTTCAGTTGTGCATAATTTGGTCCGTATGAGTGCAAATTCGTTAATTTATTCAAAACATCACAATTAGAGAAGACTAGTACAGAGTATACTCGTAAAAGAGAGCTTCCATTAACATGCTTTACTCCATACGGTGTATATATATATAGGTAACAAAATACAAGAGCAGATGATCTTTCTGCTTGCATTTCAGAATATGACATGCTATTTTTTTCTTGCAGTGGTTTATTATTGACGCTGTCAGTAAGGAGACTGTATACCGGGTACCGTCTATGGTAGAGGAACTAATATGGTTATGGAGCATTGGTAGAATGATAAATTAAGAGAAGAGCCAAATTACTCGGAGAGAAACCTGTTTCAATGCCACTTTGTCCACCACAAATCCCACGATGACTGCCCTGGGATCGAACTTGGGTCTGTACTGTAAATTTGCTTTGTTGACAGCAGGATTTATTATTCTGTGTACTGCGTGTTGTTAACTCTGCCAACAGTGGGTTATGTCTATAATTGTAATACCGACGATGAGAGCAATATAGTGTGTAAAATCCACAAGTCACGTTATGAATTACAGGCACTAATACGCTCGCAATGCAGAGATCTTCGGTCACTGGATGTTAGTTGGAAGGGAAAGGCGAAAGCACTGCCTTAATACTGGGTTACATGGACTCATAAACTTACCTAATCTTCCTGTTATGCTGGGAGAAAACTTATTTTCGGTCTTCCAAGAGAACAATAAATTGTTATTACATTGTTGTCTTAGTAGCACGCATGGCCGCACATGAAAGTGTGTGCAGTGAAAGTTTGGGGATCTGCATGAAGGGGATCGGTGTTGCGGTTACCGTAGCAGAAACTCACGAGTGTAATAAACACTCTCACAAAAAAAAAATCCTGTCATCAACACACAGCCTGAATACTGCTATAATTAATAAAACAAGAATTTAAATGTAGCAAGCCGAACTCTGGGATCGAGTGTTTGAATCTCGCAACGAATGTGTGCCTTTCCCTGGGCTTTTCTGTGATGGAAGAGGCCTTGCTGTGGTAATTCTGTATCCACTGTAGGTAACCTCTGTATTCGAAGAAATCGCAACTTGAGTCGGGTAGTAATATCAGAAATACATTTGAATTGGCAACGAATGAACATTAGAACCAATCGATTGCACAGCAGTACAACACAAAGAATACGTTTGAAGGATGTGTACAGGAAGAAGGAGACAGAAGGAAAGACAAGATGTACCAGAGGACAAATAATCAACAAATGAAAAATAAGAAAGAAAATATAATGAAAAGAAGTAAGAGGAAAGCAAAGTGAGTAAGAGGAAGGAAAATTGAGGACGGGCTTAAGGACAAAAGAAGAAATAAATAACTTCCTAGAAAGGTATAGGGATAGGGAAATTGACAAGGAATAAATAAATACAAAAGTATAGAAGGAAGGAACAAGATAAGAAATTTGGGAGAAGGCGTGGATAAATTAAAAAAAAAACAGATGAATGAAAACAGAAGGTAGAGAATAGTACAGAAAACAATGAATAAAATAGTGACACAGGAAGGACAAACAGTACGCACTGGTGAAGTATTTGCAGTTGCTTTACGTAATTGAAGAGACGGCGGTGGAGCCTTTAAATTTAAAGCCTTATGCAGGGATTTTCCAACTTTTTCGCTAGCGTACCTCTAAATGAAATTTAACATTTTTAATGTACCACCTTTACATTTTTATATTTAAGTAGAAGAGCTGAAATTTGGAAGGCTAAATGATGACAGGGATGAATTATTTAATATTGTCACCAATGATGTGCTTTATCAGATACATATGGCTTATGTTTTATTTACTTTTTAATTTTTATAACTATCATGTTTTGTACACCGGTTACTGGTTTTCAGTCGCCATAGTTGCTGGTTTATTGCTTCATCAGATGTTAAATTCCTCTGCTGCATAACCCTCTTAACTCGTAAAATTTTTATTCTTTTTGTCATTTAGATTGTTTAGAAAGGCAGTAAGCAGTGGTAGGCATGCAATTAGTATTACGCTTACCGTAGTTTGAGAAACCCTGACCTAGTAGTTACTACGTATATGTACCACCAGGTTTAACATCCAGTAATTCTACCCTCTTCCAACAGAGTGTATTTGTGTATTTTGTATGCATCTTAGAAGAAACAGCAATTATTTCCACAGTCATCATTAACTGAGTCGTTATTATAACCGAGATGGGAATGTGCTAATTCCTGCGCGGTACGATCTGAACCTTTAAATACAATTCTGGTTACTCTTATCCAAAAATTATGCAGGCAGCATGTAGAAGTCATACGAAATCGTGGGTATGAAAATGTTCGCAATATTGGAAAAGGCGAAACCCATTACAGAAAATGTAAAATGTTCAACTTGGCGGCTGTCAGTCGTACGACTGTTCTTGTGACTAAGCTGCCGTAGCTAAGTGAGATAAGGTAGGCTATACAGTATCAACCAACGAAATGCACATTTTCTAAATTAATATTTTCATTTTTAATTTTTTCGATGTCGTCTACATGTTTCGAACCCGAGGGCTCATCTTCAGGAAGACGGTTGTATATACAGATATAGTTTGGTAATTTTACATGCATCGGTATAAACAGTCTTATACTGATGCTTATACTGATGCATGTAAAACGTACCATACCATAACTGCATATACAACCGTCTTCCTGAAGATGAACTCTTGGTCGTGTAAAGAAAAACCAACTTGTTGCACAACTTATGCTTTAGTATATTTCGTCAACCTATACATGTTTCGGGCGTACCTAGGCTCACCATCAGGAGGTACAACCGTATGAATACAACTATTGGTACTTTTTAGATGACTGTCTATTGTCCTGGTTGGATGGAAACTGTTCCAATCCGACCAGGACAACTGATAGTCATCTAAGAAGAATAATAAGTACCAATTGTTGTATACATACGGTTGTACCTCCTGATGATGAGCCTACATACGCCCGAAACATGTATAGGTTGACGAAATATACTAAAGTATAAGTTGTGCATCAAGTTGGTTTTTCTTTACACGATTATATCGAGGTGCACGGTCAACAAAACATACAAAAAATGAAACTTTGGTTTCACAACATGTAGAAGACATAAAAAAATTAAAAATTAGAATATTAATTTAGGAAATGTATATTTCGTTAGTTGATTGTGTATAATTTTATTACAATGCACGGTGCAAAAGACATAAATGAAAGTAGGCTATGACTACCATGCAAGGTCTGGCCTGAAGGAGGACTTGTATATAGAGTACATACTGTGTACTGTATTGCAAATTGCCGAAATGTTTTAATGTATGTAAGCTAAGACACAACGTGTATAAGCATACCCAACAAAGACGGGGACTGAGACAAAGGACAGACCAACACTGTCATCACAGAGGTCGCTCGACGGCAGTCACAGTCAAATTCATCGACTTAAATCTGGTCATGAGCCCCAGGAGGGGCTCGATACCAACAAGGACTGACTGATGATTCGTCATTTGTACAATGACTGATTTTGTCAGTATAGGGTTACAATGACATGTTTCTCCTCTTACTGAACGACTTTTCCCAGTTCCCACACAACAGCTTGCGTTGTGTTTGAAAACACCTCCCAGAAGCCCGTGTGTTAAAATAGATAGTTGTGCATCCCTTGCACTTCTTTGTGATCATCGGCGCATCGAGGGGTGAGTGTACAAGCTAATCGGCCTAAAGGGATGTTGAAAATACTGACGTATTACAAAGCTTTGTAACAACAGACATCTTTAGAGGCTAACGCCCGTGATAAGTACAGTCAGTTAAAAAATCGAAGGGTTTTTTTTGGCACTGCATGCAGGGCAGACCAAAGGTTTCATGCTCCCCTAGGCGAAACTTGGGCTTGCAGCCCATTGCCGCTTCTGTGAACCTAATCACTTAACTAGTGGCGCAAAATGCTTGACTGTCCTATGATTTCACACGTAATGTATACTATGTACATGTCAATCGTAAAAACAGATTGTCTTGTCACTTCTGTGAAGTACATTCGTCACAGTACTGTACTTTATTCCTACTTCATGACTATTTCCTCTAAATTTTATCGCCCTAGGTGACTGTTTTGTAGGTCCAGTGGCTCGAAACGGCCCTGGCGTGCATGTCAGAACTGTTCTGTAGCACTGTTTTATACCTCCACGTGTGTTCTTTGTGCATATTGGCATTGTAAACTCAGCAATTGCGGGGGTAGGAATCTTAATTTTAATTTTGAGAGCTCAGAGGATTCTTCTTCTTCTTCTTCTTCTTCTTCTGCTGCTGCTGCTGCTAATGATGATGGTGATAACCGACAGCTTAACGTGGGATCCGAATCATCTCATGGACAGTACAGTGTGAAAATTTTGACTCTGTAGATGCAAAGGCGCGCTGGTTCCAACCCAACTGTCTGCTCTGAAGGTAGTGTCATATCCTTTAAGCCACCAGATGCTACCTTGTAGAGAAACTGCGAAAAATAGACTTTTCTTCACAAATCAGAATCTACGAGTCATTACTTTTGACACCGCATTAATACACACGTTTGAACACACATGTCACTGGTATGGTGAATATGCCCTAAACTCTAATGGACAAAAAAAATTACCACCATTTCGCAGTTTTGCGATGAATCACAGATTAGGAACTACTGGACTGGGACAAGTAAACGGAACGAACATCAGGTTGGACGTACTGTGGCGCTGGGCATTTCAGGGCATGCGCAAATTACCAAGTAGGTCCCCAATCTTGCTTTCCTTCGAGGCTCCTTGCGGAGGAAATTGTCAATGGTTGTGTGGCCATGTCGGAAACAGTCTAGGTTAAAAATTCCTTTTGTGATTTTTGTGAAATTGGTGGCCAATTCTTGGGTTATTAATCAGTCTGTTGTTGTTTCTAAATTGTGATACTTAACGTATACCGGAAGACAGAATCGTAGCGATACAATTGTTAGATCTGGTGTGGAGGAAATATAGATACGTAATTCCGGAAGATCAAATCGTGGCGGTGTAAAGATTTTCCTGGTATGGAGGAAATACCACTACCTAATCCCAGAAGTCCGTGTCATGACTGTGTAATCATTGCACGTGGTACTTCTGTGGTAAGGAAGCTACCACTGCCTAACTCTAGAAGGCCCAGGAATTGTGGTATAACGAACGAGTGTCTTTGTTATAGACATGCCACTATCTTAAATCTAGAAAATGAAATTATTGCATAGTATTTGATGTGGGTGAAAAGCCACTGCGTGATTTAATGGGGAAAAAGTTACTGCTTTGTGGAAAATGCATCTGATGCGGAACAAATGCAACTTTTCATTCAGGAAAGCTTAATTATTACTGTATAATCATTATATGTGAAATAGAGAAAATGCCACTTAATGAATACAGAAGACATCCATGTCAGATTAATCAGAGAGAAATGTCTCTACTAGTCGGTCAAGTTACGGTTTGGGTTTCTAGGATAGTTTTATTTGCGTAATGAGTTGGGCATCGAGACTAACCTTCATTATTTAGTCTAATCAGTAACCAACCAAGATGATTCTCCCTTTTAGCGACCCTGTAAGCGACTTGACCTTGTTACTTGAAGGCGTAAGAATTCAGATAGGTGTCGGATCGTACCTCTGTGGCTACTGTTGATCCGCTAGTTGACTGTTTCTCACGTTGCCATGGCAACGCCATCGATTCACCTGGGACTGCACAAATCGAGGGCAAACCCGCGAGTCGTGAGGCGCACCAATCATTTCCAGTGTTACTGAGAGCCACAGGAAAATGAGAAAGTTACGTGACGGGGTTCACAATTTTGTTGTAACTGATGTTGACGTGATTACATGAAGGATGGGTTATTTAACGTGCACTAAGAAATCGAATGACCTTTACGTTATTTCGGAAACTCTCGTGGCGAGGAACACAAAACATTGCTAGCCACGATTTTCTTTTTTGTGTTAATTTGGTGAAATTATTCATTTGGCTGGCTTTCGTCATCATGATGATGAACCTTTGGGTTTAATTCATTAGGAAGGGTGTTCTTGGAATTCTTGATCCTTGAGGATGAAGACAGTCCGTTTCTGTGAAACGTCAGCGCCAACTCTCCCAGCGACACATCGCCTAATACCTGAATCGCCAGCTCTCAGCTGCTGAGGAACGACACTTTTCCTATAATGAAGACTTGAAGGCCGGTTGGTAAGATGAGAATTTTTTTAAAATTTTGCGAGTATTATCACGAAATTATTGTGTGTTTTGAATCTTTCTGGTCCATCGCCAACAGAAGAGTGTGGTATCTTCACTTTGCATCTCTCCTGATCAAATCTCTTTACAAACAAAATGCCCCCTTCGCGGCACTTCTCAGACGGCAAATCCTGACCGCATTATGTACGTGTGATCACTGTGGATTTATTTTTCACACCGTGCTAGTTGAGTGGTTTTTGGAGTACTGGGATTTGTCAAATGCGTTCCATGCTGCACTTCATCTCTTCTTTTGCCTTGAGATTCCTCAGATTGGATAGCAAGGTTGTGTCATAACTAGACCACGGACTGAACTACCGAGAATTCTTTCGATTCCCGATTATGGCAAGAGATTTCCTTTTCCCCAAAACGCCCAGAACGGCTTTAGGGCCACCCAGTTCAGTGTATACCGGTAGATCTTTCCCAGAGGGTGAATCTAACCGCCCACCGCCATTTACTTCCGAAGTTAAGAATGAGAGGAGCTATACCTCCATTCTAACATATGCCTTCATGGCGTGCAAAGGGAGCCCTCTACCTCCATTCGTGCGTTGCTAACAGATGAAGAAAGCAGCAGCCACTGTATTTTGCTTGTTTAGAAATACTGTTGTCGACATAGCTAATCATTGGAGGGATGTACTATAGTAGGCCTATGTACAGCTTATTGATATATTTTTACGGCAGCGTACTTGAAGATTATAACTACCATAAAATAAAGCTTGCCACTGGATCCTGTCCAGAGCCAGTTCAGTCACTTCACAGTTTAACGACATTTTCTCGAACGTTATCTTTTTGGCGTTTTCGAAAAATTGTGAAAGGCGACTATTGGCTTCGATATGTGTCCGTCCTGCCGTATGGAACTGCTCGGCTTCTACTGGGCGGATTTTATTGAAATTTGGTATTGTGTATTATTTGGAAATCTGTCGGGAAAATTGAAATTTCATTAAGATCTGACAATAATAACGGTTACTTTGCCTGCAGACCTGTGCACATTTATAACGTCTCGCTAAATTCTCCTTAGAATGAGAAAAGTTTCAGACAGAGTTGTAGAGAGAAATCAGAACACATTTTATGTTCAATAACTTTGTTCCGAAAATCGTACCGTTTATGAGAAAATGTGAAAATTATTGTACAGAAGGAAAGGTTCACAGATGACAATATGATTCAGCGCATGCGCTTTGCGTGCTGGATAACTAAGGTTGCAGACACACACTCAGAATATGTAATACTTAATGTTTTGCCACGGCAACAATGGTTACGCGAAAGCGTCTCATATTACGTTATACGTGCATTGCCTGTATTGTGATGTTATCCTTACACCTATATATTGCAAATCACTCATTTTAGGGTTTTCCTCCAGACTTATGCGTGTCCGTAGATCTGTATGCCTTTTAGCAACCACACCCTGTACTGTGCTTACGAACTATGTTTTCAAGTTTCTCATTTTTATGTTTCAGATGCGGGTCGTTAGGAAGCTTTAGTACCGAGCAAATCAATTTTAGCGGCAGATGGTAAGTAGAGGTCTGATCCCCCATCTAAGTTGCCTTACTGCATGTATAAAGTATTTTGCATGTCCTCTGGTAGTGCAATAAGATAAAGTTACTGAAGGCCCAACCCTAGATACACACAACTCTAAGTTGCCGTTGAGTCACCCTTGCCATTCCTACATAAAATTCTCCTCGTTCCTCTTTCTACTGTTCTCCCCTTTTCTCTTCGAATGCTTCTGTCTCATATTTTATGGTACCCAGTAACTGTTCCTCATACTACTCTCATTGCTTAGTTAACTTTCTGCTATCCACTGTGCTTTCATCTCCCTGTTCTACGTGTTCAAGTTGGTGTCCAATTAACTGTTTATTTTGGCTATGTTTTGTTTTCTACTTACCTCACGAAATTCAACAATAATCCTGGTATCTAGGAAGTGTGTCATCCCCGTTGTGTGTGTGAAACTAGGAGAAGGTATGTAGTCAAACACAACTTAATCACTGAGGTGTATTTAATGACTGTGATGGAAACAACTACATGTTTAGGCCTGTGTTGGCCATCATCAGGTTGTCTAGGGAACTTAAGGGCTAGCTATATGCATGCGCGCGCGCGTGGTATAGAGATCTCTACATACGCATAGTTTGACAAACCGAATCAAAACAGGGGT
>Ga0123352_10020072_pt1 | contig 10650 bp, 4 predicted proteins | sample TergutLab28metaG_FD_89700 | JGI IMG/M metagenome (GOLD analysis project Ga0123352, IMG submission 89700) | Labiotermes labralis P1 segment gut microbial communities from Petit-Saut dam, French Guiana - Lab288 P1 | ecosystem: Host-associated > Arthropoda: Insects > Digestive system > Gut ... | reverse complement strand
TTTTTTATATTTTTTAATATAATAAAAAAGAAATAAAAATATTTACTTATTTTATTTTATTTTTTTATAGAATTTCAACATATACTAAATTATGTGTGTATATATATATATATATATATATATATATATATATATTGCTGTATATTTTATATTTTGTTGTACATAATTTAAAAATACTGCTTTTAACCATCCACCATTATTTTAAATATCACATTCGTCAAGGCTAGTAACATCCAGTAGTGTCCAATCTAGAGTTTTAAATTATATATTATTAATAGCAGCGTATTTTACTCATTGCAGTTAATCAATACCAGAAGCTGTAATTACAGTTGTACGAGCTCCTGATGATGGGTGTCAGCACCCGAAACATGTAGAGCTGCCTACAGAAATGTAATGAACTAAATAAGTCGCATCTTGTTGGACAATTATTATTTGAATATCTAGATTCGGTAGGCGCTTTGGAGACCCAGGCGTAGATGGGAGTGTAATATTAAGATGGATCTTCAAGAAGTGGGGTGTGGGAGTATGGAGTGGATCGAACTGGCTCAGGATAGGGACCGGTTGTGGGCACTTGAATGCGGTAATGAATTTTCGGGTTCCATAAAATGCGGGGAATTTCTTGACTAGCTGACAAACGGTTAGCTTCTCAAAAAGGACTCTGCTCCATGGAGTAAGTAAGTAAATAAGTAAAGTGGATTCGGTAGGAATAACGACCCTATAATTTGCGATGGACTGACCCATACGCCCTACCTTTCCTGCTGGAAGACCACTCCTTGTCTGGCCGCGATTGCGTATTCATTATTTTCGTAGGTGTCTGCTGTACCCCATTCGCAGCCCGAGGAAGCGTCATCCTTTGGCGAGAGGGGACACGACATGGACAGTACGATCTACTGGTTGAGTTGGTGGATACAGGAATCCATGTGGAATTTTTGTGGGGAAACATCTTGGACAACGACCAATTGGAAGATCAAAAAGGAGAAAGGAAATTGACATTTAGACATTCAAACTTTCTGAGGTGGCACGCCTGTAGTTTTGTAGATATCAACCAACGTTTCGGAGCAACCTGTTGCCGGCAGCTTGAGGGTAGAATATGAGGGTAATATGTTCGTCCATTGCTCAGGTACGCAAGTACCGAATGTACAGAAGGTGTAGTCTTCGTAGTCGCTGTCATAAGTGCGTTAAACGTTGAGGCACATAACACGGTGGCTCAGGATCGTGTCCATTGGTTCGCTTCTTTAACTGTAAACCGACGTGACTTGAAATTCCCGCCAGTAATAAAAATGTTCTGCGTTTCCGGCCTGTCAGGGCTTCGAAGTCTACAGTCATTGTAGTTGTTACTGTGCTAACGAGAATAAGTTAACCTGCACATTTTGGGTAGTCCGATAACACACTCCACGACGTTCGAGGGAAAACGTACACACCCTGTCAAAAACATCGGTCTCTGTTACTGCATTACCTTCTTTCCACTAATCTTTTGACAAACATGCGGTCAAATTTATACACAGCTCTAATTACACAGAACATTGTAGAAAATAACTTTATTATATTAAACGCAAAAGAAACACGACTGCACTTCAGTCAAATATATTTTTAACTGGAATACATCCGTGATTGGTTATAAACAACGAGGGGTCGGCTTTCCCCAGCGCAAAATACTGCCAAGGTCAACTGCAAACTTTTCGGTCAGTATCAGTATGTATCCAGCAGACAGGATCGTTTTGGTATCGCAGGGATCCGTAACAGAGACACCATAACAGGAACAGCACTTACCAAATTCTTCCCCTAAAAATAAAAGTTCTGGTCATAAAGGGTAGATTGAAAAAGTGTGACGTGACCTATACTAGCGTATACATGCATCTTGACACCAGCTTACAGAAATTATCTGTTGGCTCATATTTAGGTCAACAACTGGTAGTAGGAGTGTGTGTGTGTGGATTAAGCTGATAGCTCGTTTGACAACAGTAATTTGGGCGCCGCGTCGATATGGACTTGTATTTTGGAACTCCCGGTGCGAATCTCGGCTGGAATACCGATCATTTTGGGCTACTCTTGTGGTCTACCTCAATTCGTTCAGGCAAGTGCCGGAATTGCACCAAATATTACGCAAAGATGGCTCATGCAAATTCTTTTCTAGTTCGTTACTCCCATGCAGTAGTTACAGGCTGGTCATGGGGTGCCGACAGCATCACTAAATAAACTGCAGACGAACACAACTCCTTGGGCTCCTTTTTAAAACGCTGCTTAGGTCTGTAGATGAAGAATAAGGGGACTTTTTTTGTTCTTGACGAAAGAAAAGTTTGGAAAGTGCGTGTATTAGATGTGTGTCCTTCCGTCTAACACATGTAACAAGCACATTTTGAACGGATTAACGTGGCATCTGGAATTTGAAATTCGAGTTATCTGGAGTTTATTGACATTTTCCAACTTTAAGTTTGATTCGTATCCATAGTCCCGTTTATCTTTAAAACACAACGTTTCGAGAGATAGACTGCTTCGTTCTTCGGGTAACAAAATGAAATTTATGAAACCTAATCTGTATGGATCCGTTAGATTCGGCCAGTCTCATTTGTGGTAGATTCAGAAATTTTTTTTAAAACCAAAACGGGAACGTCTGATGCGTCGCCTTATTAACGCGCCTTCGTCCCAATCCCTTCGACTTATATTGTGTTTGTGATTAAACTCGGTTAACAGTAACTGACAGTTTGCCTAGAGATCTAGAATGTCGAGCTTGACTCGCCAGATGTTTATTGGAGGAAAACTAATGGAACAAACGTTGTAGAGAAATATGAAGCATACATTTTGTGACCACACCCCCCACCCCTTTACAGTTTTCAGCGCAGTAAACATGCTTTTTATGCTGTGTAATCTCATGGTTCGAGAACTTGTGGGATCATTTTGTTACGGCTTACCCAACCCAGCTGGTTTGTCACTGTTTGCAATAGGAATTCATCAAAAGTTAGCATTCACACGAAAATATGTGGGCAGTATCACAGCGGACGTGCCAGAAGTAGTACGATAGGCGTGTATTTCCCAACTTGTCCTGTCACCTTTTACTTTTGCGTCCGAGACATTTTTTGACTCCGTATCGACTGACAGGCGTCATATAGTGCTGAGTGGTTCTGAGATATAGATTGAATATATGTAGACGGACGCAGCAGCGTAACGGTAAGATGTTATCACAGATTTTCCTGGAGAGTGAATGAGTGAGTGAAGGTGAGGAACTCAATGAATCCTCGTCTGGTTTTCAGGGACGGAATTCGAATGAGAGAGAACGCGATTGCGGTAAGGGAATAACTAGAGGCATAGCAGGATTAGTACTACGTATTTCTTGTGTTCTGATACTGGAGGATAATAATAGAATGGCTTTTAAGAAATAGGATAGGAGAGAGTGAGTGGATTGAATTTGTATAGCCCAGGATAGGGAAAAGTGGTGGCCTCTTGTTAATGCGGGAATGAAACTTCAAATTCCCGAAACGTGTGATAGTTCTTGACTATAAGAGTATAGCAGGATTAATTCATAAAGTCTCCAACTTGAGGCGCGGATAACGTTTAGTGAGCCTAGACTGGTGTAACCAGTCGGGAGAGTGCGCGAAGTCATGTGTGCATAGAGAAGTTTCTGCAGTCACCAGCGATGGAGGTGCCAGTATACGTTTGCTTACGTAATAGCTGCAATCATGTGACTAAGTAGGAGGACCGTGAGGTTTGTGAGACTTTCGCTGAAGGTTGTAGTGCAAAATGACGGTGACTTTGTGGATGTAATGCTGCTATAACTAAATCTAAGAATAAAGAGGCTGAGTCTCAACGTGGAAAAACGTGATTAAATTGTTTCTGCTTCGTCCTGTTCTGCTGATCACCCATCCTGGGCATCCACGTGAATTAACTCGGAGACAACTGAAATATTCTGGACACGCTGTAAAACCGCCAGGGTGGTAGATCCATAGTAAACATTCACTGTTAGAACGATTATGCATACGGTCGTGGACGTGCCTGAGCGAACCATATCCCGCATGGAGCCTTCGATGTCGGCTTGAAGAAGACTTCCTCCAAAGGGCGAAGCTTATCTGAATAATATTTAAAACTTCTGTTCCTACCACAGAGAAAAATGTGAGTGGGCTTATCGTTTAAGAAATTAATTCGGCTAATGACGTTCAGGAAAATTGTCTTTTCTTATACTGAGAACGAATGGATACTACACAGGTAGTCACTGTGCACAAAATACCGAGTTACTACTGAACGTTAAACCAGATGATATATGTATGGTTATATACTACAAACTGCATGAAGCAGAGTCCTTGTGAATCTAGCAGTTTATCAGCTAGTCAGGATATTGTCCGCATTTTATGTTCACGAGAGCCAGTCATTTGTCAGGATCCCGGGCCAGATTAATCCAGTCCACGTTTTCCCCATCCTATGTCTTTAAGATCCTTTTTAATATCCCATCTACTTCTAAGTCTTCCAAGTGATTTTTTATAGAGGACATCCCGTTGTGTTTAATGGTTTACAAGGTAAACAAACTGTTTACAGTTGCCGTCAAACACACAATAGTGTTTTTAGTTCTTAGCTTTCTTTATCTTAATGGCTACATGTTTCGGTCTTTTTTGACCATCAACAGGCCATCTTATAGAAACTTTAGGTATTTGTAGTGCAGTTTATGTAGTATGGGATCCCATTACTTACAGTTATATTAAAAATGTATAAAACATTAAAATTCTTTCCTTGAGTTTTGCAAAGCAAAATTCTGCATACATATCTCTCCATACGTGCCACATGCCCCGCCCATCACATAATCATTGCTTTTGTCGCCCCAGTAATTTTCATATATGGGGGTCATTACTCGTGAAAGGGTTAAGAAAGAACTTTGTAAGAGGGTTCCTGAGGTCGTAAGATGAGCTTAATCTAATCCTTCCCGTACACTTTTTTGGAAATTTCTGCCTGGAACAGTCGCATTGTCTCTCTGAAAATTTATCTGTTTGGCTGTGAGCTGTGGTCTCGGGGTATGAGGCATACTGTATCATGGTTTCTCAGTTAACGCGCACCGTCTATAAATTCTAATTCTCGTATAAGAATTCGTTACTGCATAAATCATTTCCCATCAGATTACATAGCAAGGATAACTGCGAATGGATGGTGATAAGGACATGATAGAGGGCGGGTGCGCACGCTAAATTTTTCATTGGGGAGGGAAGGTCCTTGGGGCTATATGTGATTTATGATTGATTTTAAAAATTATTTTATAAAACTCATGTCATGAGGGTAACTGTGACATAACACTCTCTGCAAATGCGTGTATATATATATATATATATATATATATATATACATACACACACACACACACACACACAAATATAACTACAGTTCATGTTCCATGACTCGTAAATCACAGGGCTTCATACTCTTGGTTTTTTTTAAGTTTCATCAACGACATTCAAAGTTTTTAATTTAATTTTTCAAAATTCTAATGATCTTGTCATCGGCCGATTTTAGTGGCTGATTCCGGCTGAATGGCAAATCTCGTAAAGCGTAAATTTCGATTTTGGGGTCTGCAGCTCGGCAGTCCCCTACCCCTTCGGTGCACCCCTGATAAAGGGCGAAATGATGGCTAGTTTTACACTTCGTGCCCCAGCATTCGCCTTTAAACGAGGGGGGGGGGAATAAAATAATTATGCGATTTATTTTATGCAGGTTTCCTGTCAGGAATCTAACCTGCTGCCACCCGGCTGTCAGAATCATGACCGGTGATTAAAACGTATCGGTAGCCCCGTACCCCATAACTGACGTATGTTTTTACGTCTCCGATGAAGCTGTTACAATGTTTGGACCTTACACGTCGTAACAACAAACGCCACGCAATGAAGTTCGTCTTGACAAGGTTATAGTAACTTACCTAAGTTAACGCCACAGAACGAAGGCCCATGGATTGGCCGTAGCACCTACTTCGAGCTATACGGTCTTGAGATTGTGGACTGGTTCATTGGATTAGGACAGGACCATGGCGGACTGTAGTGAACATGGTAACGCACCTTCACATTGCATAACAGGCGGATAACTGTAACTGTGTGTAATGTGGCCACGGAAAGAATTACAACGGATGATGGAAATAACTGCGCTTGAGGCTTCCCATATTCTACTTCCTGCTCTATTCGCCTTTAGCCATTTCTGGTGTGACATCCAGTCCGGGTGATTTCTTTCATTCAAACTTTTATCACTGTCGACAACCTGCGGACAGAATTGCTATTCGACTGGAAGAGAATATAGACAGAACGGCGATGAAGGGGAAATGTGGTATGAGTAGGTGCGTCAAACGTTTTTACTGTGGCCTGAGTTTAGTTGCGTTAAGTGGACAACGCCTGGTTGGACAGAAACTAATCCCGGGGATTTGGAAAATTACTCGCTCTAATTGTACGGTAACTGTCAGACTCGACGCCGTTTCAGGTAGGATGGCGTTAAGATGTCGATAAGATAAGCTTACGAAAGGATGTAAACTGTTGTTTCAAATTGGAGCTGGCACACTGAATACGACACGATAACGATATGATCACGACGGGACGATACGACACGATGCCGACTTAACATGTTATGTCGCTTATCGCTCAGTCGTGAACATATCGCCACTGAAGGTGGGGTTCTCGGTGGCTTTTACAATTTTGATACCTTGTTAAAAATTAATTTGAAAATGTTATATAATGTTTACTTTTCGAGGTACTATCATCGTCAAACGACGCAAAAGTGGCCCCATCTTGTAATCAAACCATCGGCTCCTCGTCATTACACATACGCTATGCATAATGGATGAATGTCTGGAACGAACGTTTGGGCAGTAGTGTGGATCCAGCGGATTGTTAAGAAGCACTTTGAGGGCCTTCAATTTTGATAGTCCGAATTCAAGTGTGATATCGCGTGAGGTACAAGCTCTCGTTCCACAGCTGCAGTTATGGCATCTTCCGTGGCTGGTCTTCGTACATTCCATGAGCGACCTCCATTCGCAAGTACCTTAGTTTATGTGTGACGGAGACGCTGTTGCAGTGTCGCAATGCCTTACCGTCTGGATGGCGCTGACCAGACTAATGTATGGCAAATCCCCGTGCAGTGGTACCGGCTCTTCTATTTGCAGGCACGGAGGGAAAAGCATGTAACATTTGTCGTGTGTGTAGGTCATGATAATTCGTTCAAAACTGAGCCCTGCTGTGCACTGTGTTCCGTACGTACACCCAACAACTCACTGTAACGTCGCGACAACACTGCGGAGGGGTTTTATCGCATCTGATACCGACATGTATCCGGAAAACTGAACGGTAAAGGACATGTGTATTTCAATATTTTAGACTCTTTTGTTTTGGGGGGGGCTTAGAATCACAGTCCGGCGAGGCTCTCAAATTCTTCGAAATTGGACCGGTAATCAGTGTTGGTAATATGCGGATACTTGACCACGCTTCAGCCGCGTAACTTGTAGTTGTAAGTCAATTACGTTGAGTGGCAGAACGATTGTGGAATTACGGATTGGAGAGGATGTGAAAAGAGGAAATCGTGATTGTTTGCAGGATCGGATCGCAGCGGTTGTCCGGAAGGACTGACGAAAGCCATGATAAATTATTAGGATTGGCCGTCTTCTGCCCGAGATCTGACACAAGAATCTCACGGTTTTGAAACAGGAATACCAACCGGCCGGCCACGATATTCAGTAAGAACTCTTTAACACCTTTCTTTGTAAAGTACACCGAAAGCTGATGTTTTAAATCTACCCATAATCATGAACGCCGCGAAGGCAAACGGAAGGCAGATGTGGAGACAGAGCAGGCCTTGTCGGTCCAGAAATTGGACTGATATCAGTGGAGGTGTCTCAGCTTTGCGTCCGTTGCACTTGCAGCAGTCACTTTGGAGGTTTCACAGAAGAGATTATTGAAGATGGTTGTGCGGGGAACTTTTGCCCTATTGCTAAATATCCACACATTGAAGTCAGAGTCAGTTTTACGTAATATTCATAACCCATCATCAGTCAGTAAAGTAGGGGTCTGTAACTACAGATTTGATGATCGGATTTCGTAGGAATCGTTCTTACTGCTAACAGTCGCCCGTAATATTTTTCGAGATGTACCCACCATCGAGATCACAAACATTGGCATCTCTTTTCGGAGTACAGGCAGTCGGAGCGTGAATCTGACCGTTTATATCTGTCCAGTGCCTGTGGTTACACTCGAATTTAATGATGTGGTGTATGGGTATACCGGAGGCCGCGGACGATTCCAGTAGGAGCCTGTTGGTACGGCTAGGCTAGTATAAGAAACAGTGGGATTTGCTGATGACAACCAAAACTGCGCTATTAAACAATCCACTGCCTTTCATCTGTGTAGGAGAACACTACTGTTTCGACTTCCGAGAACAGCTTTGGCTTGACAGTGATGTAGGGGAAGTCAGACCGTTAGTTGCTTAAGGCTGGCAACCTGTGTACCCCAGTACAAATAAATTGGTTTTAAGTGCAGTTGTGTCTTGTGCGTGCGAGTTAATACTGTTATTATCTATTGTATTCTGTCTGGTTAGAGATGTGCATAAATTTTAATATAGGCTTGTTAAAAGCTGAACACCCAACAAATGACTACCATTGGGAAGTGGTAGATGCAGAGACAGGCGTGTTGTGCGAGGCCTGTACCGTTTCTCCGCAAGAATCTTGCGGAACCCTGCCCACTCCGTCAAGATCTAAGTTGTTCTCGTCAGTCGTATAGTACTTGTTCTGCAGGCGCAACATTGCCTGCAGTGCCCATTGATTGGTTGCGTATAAACTTATGCAGCAGAGTTGGCCTTGAGGAGCTAAGTTAAGCTTAGCATTTTGTGGAACCCGGATGTTTAGCACCGTGGTGACAGAAACCCATCACCGGGCCGTATCCAGAGCCAGTTTAATCCAGCCCACTTCCTCCCATATTGAACACATTCAGCGGATACTGAGTTAACCTAGCCGTAAGAGAACATAGTGGGAAGACCATAGAACAAACGAGGCAGGCAGTTTATGTATAACGTAAAATGGAGGCGCGTTCGTGTAACCACTGTTGTTGCAGTGGAAAAGCGATAACTATTACATATTCTTACAGTGTGCATGTAGCCTGTGCTATCGAGCACGTAATGCGCTTGTGCCGTATTATCTGTGGCCTGTCCGGCTCTGATGTATTTTTCCACATTATCTCATAAACGGAACAATTTCGGGAAGAAGGTATTGAACATAAATGGTGTGTTTTTGATTTTCTCTGCAGCTCTGGTCTGAAACATTTCTCATCATAAGAAATGAGCGAGATATGATCGTAAATGTACGTAGGTCTTGACGTAAAATACTTAAAAATAAAGTTTTAATGGAACTTGAATGTTGTCGACAGATCTGCTAAAAACATTCAAATATCAAATTTCATAAAAATTCGTCCAGTGGGGCCGAGCTGTTCCCATGCGAACAGACGGACAGACATGATGAAGCTAATAGTCGCTTTTCGCAATTTTGTGAACGCGCCTCAAAAACTTCATTATAGCATTGTTCACTACAGTGCCATTTGAACAAAGAAGAATACTGGACGTGAAGTAAACTTTGTGCTGCTCAATACCTTGGATGTTTCAAACGCAGTGTTTTGGAAACTATGTTTCCCTCGTTAACTACAAAGGTTAATCGTCAGTTGGTCCGCACAATTACTGGTTCACTGTTTGAGACCGTATTTCTGAGGTAAAGGCAAGTTGCTCCTGCCCACGCCATGAAGGCACGGAGGTATAGCTCCACTCATTCTTAACCTTGGCACTAGACCGCTTTACCTTTAGGGAAGAACCCCGATACATCATGAATAGGAGGTTGGATGGGCCCCATAGCCGATTAGGACGGTCTGGAGAGGAGAAACCTCTTGCCCCTGCCGGGATTCGACCACTGGCTGGTCCAGCCCGCAGCCAAGGTACTTTTAACGGCTACGCTCTCTCGGTTCTCCTGTGTTTCCAACGGGTTCAACAAACCGTACGGTTTGTACCCGATGACGTAAACAGATCTAATTTCCGAAATGTGTGTAAAGGAGTCCAAGACAGTGGACGTAGTCCGTAATAATAAAGTTTGGCTCATTGTAATACCACGCCAGAAACAAACTTGACAGTAGAAAGTTTAAATAGTAAAATTTTAAGGAGACATGTGATTAATGGGGAAGTGACGCTGAGTTGAAAAGTCGCTTTAAGAGGGGCTGAAACATACATTTAGATCGCGAGGGGAGAAACCATATTGAACATGTGACTGCTTTGTCGCTGGACTTCTGAAAGTATGCTTCATCCACCTGAATGTATTGCAGTGTCCTGCAATCCCATGCTTGCCAGTAATCGTTCCTGAAAGTAGGACATGGAGTGTGTTTCGCAGTTTTCACCGACACTGCAGCGAAATACATGCGAATGTTGAAGGTACAGCCTACAGTACTAGTATAATGGCAGTGAAAGTATTGCTAGTTGCAGTAGCCTCTTTCAGACATAACGTAGGTTCTTGTAAGGACAAGAAGCTCCGAACAACACTCGCGGAGCTTAGAGTCCAGTTGAAATGTGATGGCACACGGTGACGTACGGGAGGGGAAGTGAAGGGGAAACTGGCGAATGGAGTGGGTAGCCAGTACCCTTCACACTACCTCGGAACATGGTGTATCCAGCATTACT
>Ga0123352_10020071_pt1 | contig 10650 bp, 9 predicted proteins | sample TergutLab28metaG_FD_89700 | JGI IMG/M metagenome (GOLD analysis project Ga0123352, IMG submission 89700) | Labiotermes labralis P1 segment gut microbial communities from Petit-Saut dam, French Guiana - Lab288 P1 | ecosystem: Host-associated > Arthropoda: Insects > Digestive system > Gut ... | reverse complement strand
GGTCAAAATTGCATTATACAGCATCTGGTATCGTCACACCTGTAGGTGGCCGTCCGGTGCACAGGTTGAGAGAGGACTGGTCCTCTCTCAACCTGTGCACCGGACTGGTCCTCTCTCAACCTGTGCACCGGACTGGTCCTCTCTCAACCTGTGCACACCGGACTGGTCCTCTCTCAACCTGTGCACCGGACGGCCACCTACAGGTGTGATGATACCAGATGCTGTATAATGCAATTTTGACCTCCTGATGATGAGCACATAATGCTCGAAACATGTAGAGGCATAAAATAAACTTTATTATAAAATAAGATTTTGTGCATTAAGTTGGTTAATTATTAAGATTACACTGAGATGCGCGGTCAGCAGAACATCAAAATCTACATTTTGTTTAACGTGACCGTGAAGTTACAAGAATTGCACACTATAAGGAACGCGTCAGTAGGCACACGGATGTACCGTTGTAGACAAAGGTTTACCGGATACACGGGTGGCCGATTAACAAGGTTACTTTCTTGCCACCGGTTTACTATTTCCCTCTCAGGAAGCCAATGTTAAAATTCCGTTCGAATCATTGTCACACTGAAGAAAATTCCTTTAGAAACCGTCACACTAAACTACTCCACCTTAGACAGGAATGCAGACCTGCACTTCAATTAAAGATTGGTCTACTAAGATGCGAAGGTCAGACGTTGCGGGAGCAGTTAGTGGCGTTTCGAAGAACCGCAGTGCCTTCACCTTTAAGATCAAGCAGTGGGATAAGAATTCTGGCACTGATTGATCCTAAAGATCAAGGAATTAAAATACTCCGAAAGTTCAGGAACTTCTCGCCCGACGACACGGCACCACATCCCAGAAGACTTAAATCTTCACCAACATTACTGTCAGAACACAGAATCTCACGTACATTGTCTTCTGCAATGCAATATTTGAGGCCTCGCTTATCGTCCTGGTTATGGCATCGTCCAGTTCCACAGGTGCTTACTGAAATTTTGATAAACACACTGCTTCCACCTTCATCCCACCCTCATCCCATTCGAGGTCCAATAATATCTGCAATTAATGCAGTGTAATTACACCATACACAACCTTTAACCCTATTTATTTCGATTTTACAGAGAAGGTCAAGATGTTACTGCCACTGCTGCTGGCCCTGAAACTTAAAGCAGCCACACTGATTCCTATCTTCTTGGGCACCATTGCACTCATTGCCGGTAAAGCTCTGCTGATCGGTAAAATAGCACTCGTCATTTCTGCTATTATCGGCCTCAAGAAGCTCCTGTCGCACCAGAAGACAGTCACGTACGAGATAGTCAGCCACCCGCATCACACCAGCAGTCACCACGAATCATACTCATCGGGTGGAGGTGGATACGGCTCAGATATCGGAGGTTATGGTGGCAGTGCCAGCGGTGGGCACGGTCCATGGGGGAGGAGTTCGGTGGATGCGCAGCAGCTGGCCTACCGCGCATATCCACAGGCGTCATAGATGTAAGTGCCATACTGTGAGTGAGGAAACGTGGCTTGGACCGGCAAACAGCCGACTCGAGACTTGACCTAACACATGTGTTACTTCACACTAGTCCGCTGAATTTAGGCACGCATTGTTTCTTCCATAGGCGTAACCTAGGTAATGACACTGCGGGGGTAGTAAGGGTGTTAAAATCGACCACGCCTCTAGTCTGCGTCCCCTAAAATGCAGAATGTTAATTCTGATGTCTTTACACTACCCAAACAATCGTTTAGTACATCTTCTGATTTTTTTTTATTTGGCTGACTTCAAATCAATAGTAAAAAAATATTCTTAGGTAGAAAAAATACTGAGGGGGCTGTTGTCCCCCTTCCAGCCCCAAGTTACAGCTACAATTGATTAACTGTTTTTCGAACAGAACGTAAAGTAAAAATTATTTTCTACCTTTACTGTACGAGACTGTTCAAATCCATATTTTTGCCCTTAAAACAGTTAATTAAATTCCACCATTAATCTTCAGATGACAGTTGAGAAAGCAGATCTGCCGACTGGGTACAAACATTAAAAGTAAGCTTTTTGTTCGCACCAAGCTGTAAAAAAATATAATCTAAACTACTTCAAACAAAATGCAACCAGGCTAGCTTGTCGGTATAGCGACTCGCTACGAGTTACTAGATTTGGGGTTTGAAACCTGGTGGTTGAAAGAGATTTTCTTTCTTCAACACCCGTCAAGAACAGCCTTAGGGCCCACCAAGCTTCCGGTACAACAGGTTCTCAGGGATAAGACGGCCGGCGCATGGCTTTAACACCCACCTTCACCTAGAGGCGAGGTTAAGAATGAGTACAGCTACACCTTTATTTCCCCTGCATAACTTGATGGCATTTTACCGGGATACCTTTAGCTTCATCTTCGAACAATTATGAAAACACATTTGACCTGTTTACTTCTGACAGGTTTATGTTATTTTGCCAGTACTTCAAAATCATTGTAGCAAAAAACATAAATTAAACCGAAGTAAACGTTTTTTCTTTATTTTCGTGTTTCTTCTCAGTGATAATACATACTCTAGTATCACTAGCAACACAATTTGTATTCAAATCTCCGCGATTCACGCATAACCGCGTAACTATTATCATTAATATACTGCGTTAGGTTTGTCTGGTTTTGTGAATACTTCACAGGGAGTGACAGTTGCAGGTCAAGCCCACACATACTGGTTTCTATTGGACCTTATAAAATATTTGGAATTTATATATATATATTTTTTGCAGGTCAAGCAGTATGCGAGTTTCACAAGAAGAGGCGAGCATAGCAGAGTCATCTGGCGGTTCTGGGTGATATCAGACACCGTGGATTTTGAGTCTGACGGCCCGCAAGTGCCAACAACAGTACCAATAATACTCCATTATACTGTACAGATAATTCTATTATAACATAATTTATTGTAAAATATTTTTCAGTAATATTTATTAAGTTTTATCAAACGCTGACATGACTCACGTTGTTACGCATCCTGACGTCATAAGAACTGAACTTTATGACAACGGACTGTGACTGGCACAGTACAGTGCACGAGTGACATCACGTGAACACGAAAATGTTTTGGAAAACTTCTTACACATTTCGTGTCTTATAGAAAAGTAAACTATTACAAAAAACCCAAAATTTTTTGGACATTTCTAATATGACCCAAAATAAATAAATTCCATTTGCAATCGCAGTATTTTAAATGTTAAAATAGCACATTCAAAATTTCAGTAATACCAACATTAGAGAGGCATGAAACCTCAGTCAATAGAGCTACAGCTAAGGTCTGTGTTTCTGGGAAACGATTCCCGGTAATCTTAGAGTAAAGTGAGGCTCAGTGTCAGAGAATGATGTCACCAAAATGGGGGAAACTCATCTCGATAAACTGAGACTTCTTCGTGGTCTGGTATTCAGATACAGGGACAATTTAGCACTTCCAAACATCCGATCTCTAAGCAATTTATCAAAGAAACATTCCAAATCCTCTTGTGTATGCTGTGTTCTATTTGAACAGCAGCGTGTTATCCAAAAGTCCTTTAAATTTTTTAACGTAACCTGCCATTTAAATGAATCATATCAGGCTTATCTTTAAGTTGGAAACAATTTTTTTTCTTAATTCTAGTCTGCTGTCGCATGCCCCAACTCTTTCTTTTCATTTTCACCAAGACACATAAGAAGTTACCCGTTTCTAAATCAAAATACATAGAAATAGAATTATTCATGCTAGTACAGACCCCGAATGCTGTTTGCACAATGGCTGTTGTTTATTAATAAAAGTTAAAAGTCGATTGTTACCACTTTGAATTGACCATTCGAGGGTAGACAAGAACTAACATTATGTACACAGAGCTGAGGATAAAAGAAATAGTGAGGCTCAAAACAGGATCAATAATGCACAGGCCACTACTAGCAGGACACATAAAAAAGACCGGTCGTGAGCATTTAAGGATCTATAACAATACGCATGTGTTAAAATACACAAGGACCTGCAGGACGAAAAGAGTGACAGATAGAACATATACAAGGACAAGTATCTAGGAAAGGAGGACCAGTAGTATGAATAGTAGGACAAAAATTACGTTTGCGGTGAAGAGGGTGAAACAGCCACGAGTTCAGATAGACGCATTACTAGGTCGAATAGTTAAGTACGTGTGGTCCAGCTGTGATGACAGGGGGACCAGCAGTACGAATTCGAAGACCAGTGGGACTTATTACAGGACAGATATTATTTTAAAACGAACAACACGAGGACACATACTGACTTAACGGAAAATACCAAAGAAGTTGCCTCCCACTTACGTTTTATGGAGTCTTGAAATTTCTTTGAAGTATGTACCATGAAATTTTAAAAACTGGTGAATTATGTTGTAACTTGTATAAAATTATGTACCGTTCCAGTGCACAACAGGTGGAAACAGGTTAAAACTTTTGAATGCAACAATACTGACATATTGCAAGTTTACAAAGAAGACAGGATTTTAAGACAAAGACTAAACTAAACGTGAAGTAACGGGAAACATACAAGACAGTCCAAAACTTGAACACTTTACTGTTTTGTTGTAAACACATTTTACTAAATAAATACAAATTTAATTTGTTTTGTTTACATATATTTACATATAACCAGAGTTTGATTGTCAACACAGAAAACCTCCTATTCGAATTTCTATCCCTGTGGGTAAGGAGACTGGAGTGTGAAGGTGGTAATTCGTTTTCATTTACTGCCGGAATCTAAAATCAATGGACTTTTAACTCCACGAATTCATGCAGTAATGTCAGACAGAGTGTGGCCGGGATATCGCAGTCGGTATAGCGATTCGCTGCTCGAGCACTTTCCCTCATCCCTGACGCATAGCCTGCTGCCCTGCACCTGACCGCCGACCACAGCAACCAAAGCATTAAACACCACATGCGGTAATAACACAAGTATAGTCTCGAGCTCCTGATGATGGACATATAAGTGCCCGAAACACGTTGAGAAGACCATAAGTGCAATAAAAGCATTCAGTAGCAACTAGTTGGTTTTCTTCTCTACGCAGTTTCAAGAATTTTATACTTTTGCCGCAGTCATAAGCATTTCGACGGTTATGCCGGTGTTAAGCCCAGTGTACCTCAAGTTACATCTGGTTTTACGTGCCTTTGGCAAATTTTGCTATTGACCAGCTGGTTATGTCTTGTTAGTAATTATGCTGATATCGAATATCGTTTTCCGCAGGTATATGTGTCAAAAGAAGTGTGAATGATAAAAAGAGAAATTTGTACCAACCATTAGATACAAAATTTTCAAACTCACGGTTCCGTGCATCACAATTCAATGTTAATAAAAATCCAACCAGATGCAACAGTATGCAGATATTTATTTACTGCAAAGTCACTCTACATGTTTCGGTGTCACAGCACCCATCATCAGGAGTACTAAAAACTGTAACCGCAGCCTTCGGTACAGGTCATAATATCGGTACAACTAATTCCCTGTGGCCGATCGGGCCACGTTGGAGGGAAGTAGCTGTACCAATGTTATGACCTGTACTGCAGACTGCGGTTACAGTTTTTAGTACTCCTGATGATGGGTGCTGTGACAGCCGAAACATGTACAGCGACTTTGCAGGAAATAAATATCTGCATATTGTTGCATCTGGTTGGATTTTTATTAACACAAAATGTTCCCTATGAACGGTATAGAAGCAAATAATAAAACTAACTGTATAGCCCCACTAATCCTTAATCTCAGCACTAACTAGAGGTGAGTGGTTAACTTCATGCTCCGACAGATTTACCAGCGGGAAAGAGTTCCGATGCCCATCATGGAGGCTGGGTCAGGCCCAGACCCGGTGTACACGATTACTGAAATGAGAAAATATTCTTAGCGTGATTTTAGACTTCTTCCGCGAATTAGTTGAGAACTGTGCTGTGTAATAACCCAGAAGGGCGCACTTTTCAGAAATATTCTTACCTCTGTTGATGAAACATAAGCCATTTTTGACTGCCTCAAATATCAATCATTTTTTAAATTTGTCCTTTCAGATTTGAAGCCCCTAATGTTTTCACATTACCTCTTCTCAGGGAATTTTCAACTAAATCGTCTCTGCATTTCTGTTCGTTCTTACAATCTGCATTTCCAGAACCGCAAAATGTCTTTGCTTTTAATAGGAAGACTTGACAAGACTTATTAAGTCATGGAAACCCATCGTTTTACACTTCCATTATTTACTCTCTATTTGTTTTAAGTATATAGTTTTAGCATGTAACAATAATATCCGTAGTTCAAATGTTTAGGTCAAGGGTAAGATAATCATTGGACACGGAACTGAAAATAATTTATAATAGCCACCTTGACCCATTTCAAGTAACATTGCCATATGTTCTTAAGGTTTAAAAAACCACCGGTCAACATCGCTCAGAACAGCTCCCGTTCCTGCTGACATTCAAAACGGGTAATTGGACAGGACCAATCACAGACCCCCGTGTTTGCTCCACCGTCTTAAATAAGCAGAGTTTTCGCCTGACCCCCTTCACATTATTCACACGCTAATTATGTTATGCATACATACTTATATAGAGACATACACAAATGGCAATATACAGCACTGCCAAAATTCTTATATCCGTTATAAGAAAACTCAAGATTCTCTTTAAATTACTTCAATGTTGAATACCAGACAGATAACACGGTGTTGAAAGCGACTCTGCCTTTCGTATATGCAACCCAAATTACGTGTGTGTAGAATGGTTTGCAGCTACATGACGTGCCCGTTGACGGTAAATTATGCTACTTTTGGAATCTTCGTTTTATTCAAGCACCAACAAATTTTCGTACAGCGTAAGAAACTATTTTCATAAACGTGAAGACAATAATAGTATTTGTGTGCAAGTAACATGCAGAATTCTGTTGGTGATAAATATTAACTGGCGTGCTAGTGACTTTAGATTGATTACCTGCGGGTTGGAACACCGAAAAACTTTGAATGGATTCGCGGCGGATCAAGAGGCTTTGCTCTTCTCGGAAGCTTTTGGGCAGGATTTGGAGCCCACTCAGCCTTCTATTCAGTGAGACATGGGGTGGGGGGTGATTCAGTAAAGGTACTGCGGACGGAGCCTAAATTCGATTACTCTCTTGCGTGCAATGCCGAGTTTGAGAGGAGTGCAGTCAGGGACGCAAATATTTTACAGCATGCTAGGAGACAGCTCAAAATTTAGGGTTTTAGAAGAGTGATATGAAGCAGATGCCATACTGAGACCCACAGATGTTAGGCGGCACCGCACAAAATTTAGTTGCCACGGCGAATTTGGGTCTGGTGTTTGTGCGCCCTTGCATCTAACTCCCCCCAAACGCCACCTTGGTTATCCCAGGGACAGCTTTACCTACACTTGAGACAGATGTAAAATAAGGGAAGCGAAATATTGCAATCAGTCGTGGAATATCGTAATGAACTATCCAAGAAATTTATGTTAGAAGTGCCAACAAACCAATATGAATATGTAGCTTTCATACTGAGGTAAAAAGACCGAACTATTCCATACGAACAATTCAATCGTGATGACATTCCGCTGAAGGACCTAGGAGATTCAAAGACAAACTATAACCAGAGACAAAATGTGTCGGGATTTGAACCCGTCGGTATAATACCGGAACTCTACTGCTACACGGACATATTAAGTGGATGGTACAGAAAGGCCGACTTCCCGATGAAGCTGCGGATGGTAATCACATGACACAGCGTACCAGTGGCATTTCCTACTACCAGCAGCGACGTGAATTTCTGGCTCGGAGCACTCGTAACCACGAATACCGTAGGCGCAAGTAGTATACAAATCCGCCAAGCGGAGGCGCCTGTAGCAGTCCAGAGGTTAACATAAACACTGGGCATATATATATAGATACATGGTAGGTCTCAGTACCATCGTTTTGTACCACTGCATATTCATAATCTCTATGTAATTTACTACAGCGTGTAGGAATATTATCATTAGTCCAAGGTAGGGGGGTTTTAGTTTATCTGAAAACTATCTTTTGTCTTCCCATGTTACTACTAAAATTTAAATCGTCTAATTCATTATGAGAAACACCGCTTTAACATTGCGTGTTTTTTCGTAAGTCGCACAGATTAAAACGAACACAGAACAACATACTTAGGGAGTTAACGTTAATTATCTTTGTATTTATTACCATCTAATTGCATATTAGATGGTAACAAATTGAAATTTAACGTCTTCATTACACGTATTATATATATATGTAACTTAATTTAACAAATTGCCTCTAATTAAATCTCATACTTGTTTCGACCCTCCTGGGCCAATATCAAGGAGATTCATTAAGTGCAAAAAGAGGAGATGTGTTTAAAGATAAACATATTCTTTATATCAACAGGACTTTATGAATATAGAGAAAAAAAGGGGGTTTAAAATAAACAGTTAAGACGGAACGCAGTTCGTTGCAATATCCATGGTTGTTACCGCGGAATTAAATTTCTGCGTTTTATGATGCCGTGTCTGCATGGTCTGAAATGGTTATGTGGTTTCACATATAGTACTTCAGCGTGACAAATTTAAATGTCTCAACACATACACAATCTCTCCCGGTCAGCCCAGATTTGTGTAAATACGAAAAGCAAATGCTGAGATGGTTCCCAACATTCCAAGTTACCACTACATGCTTCTCATGTGGCCCTCCCGACTTAAATCTAGTAGTAACCAATTTCATATTTTGTATACATGAAAAATAACCACTGCCACCGGGTAACAACACAATTGCAGTAAATAATAATAATAATTATTATTATTATTATAAACAGACAGACCATCCAAACACAACCTTATGAACTAATGATTTACTCAGCAACATATGTTCTAGATATCAGCCTGATGATGACCCCATGGGGTCGAAACATACTGCTGAATAAATCATATAAATCATTACTTCATCAAGTGGTGATATGATGGCCTGTCTGGTTACTTCTTATTTATACTAGTATTTCAACACAACGGGATGTTTAAGTTAAAAAAAAACAGTTTGTTTATTCATTCGGCCTAACCTTCCGTTGCATATCACACGTTCTCTCTTTTGTGTGAATATTACCGCACTATGGGATGTGATGTGTGCTTTGGTAGAAAACTACCGACATTTCCAATGAACCTGCCGTCTCCATCATCAGATGAATCTAACGAAAAATGTAGGAATCATGATACTTTGAACGTCGTTATCTTTATACGACACTACATGACGTCATTCACTCATTCATTCATTCATTCATTCATCCATCCATTCATTCCTTAGTCTGCCTAATGACATGTCCATAGTCTTTTCCAGTGCTAGTTCTTCTCAGAGGGCCATATAGTGCTTCCTCTTTAAATATACAGTAACCTTTCTTTTTAATGTTATCCAGCAGCTGCGTATGTCTTCTTCCTCGTCTTACTGTCACTTCTATCCTCCCCTGTATTGTCCTTCAATAACATATTTCAGAAGGCAGTTCCTACGCAAGATGTGACCAATCCAGTTAGCCTTCCTTCTATATAGTGTATGTAGGATATTCCTTTCCTTCTGGACTCCATGGAATACTTCTATACTTTTCACACGTTCTGTCCAACTGAACTTTTATATTCTTTTCCAGCACTACAGTTCAAAACTTTCCAGGTATTTTGGATCTACCTACCGAAGTGTCCAACTACTTACTGTAAATCATATTGTTTGGTATTGCCTGTACAAACACTGCCCCTGGATATGTATGATGCCATATTCCAAAGACAATCATATTTCAGCCACAGCCGTCAGAACCTCAATTGTTACTCACAACGCGATAAAGCAGGTAACTATTAGCAGGTTTACCTTCTGGATTATGAAGTCTTACGGTCTGGCAGTACTTCTTGGCGTTGCGAAGAAACGTGCTGCCTCTGTATTTAGGAATGTCCTTCTGTTCGGCAAAGAACATTTCAGAGTTCCACTGTACCTACTGCGAAGGCCAACTTTCATTTTACATAATATTTCTTTCGTATTATTAAGGGACTTAGAAATGTGTTGTAACCCCCAACAACCCAGTGTTTCGAGTGCGAGATGGAGGGCCAATTCCCTTGCCGTGTTTAATAATGTGTTTTCCACTCAGGCTACGCTTTTTACTTGGTAGCGTGTTGCTCTTTTGGGCTCTTGGTTAAAGGGGCCCCGAGTGGTATATGGCCCGTTATTGATTTTGGAGAGATGATCGCTCTGATATATATATGTTCCATATTTAGTGCACAAGTTAAGTCTATCACAACGAGGCAACAAGGAATACAGGGGTGCTGGTAAGTCCTTAGCCCGATCCTGGAAGGAAACAAGCTACAGCGACCAAACAGCAGGAATATATTCATGTTGTTTGTATACCACAAGTCTTGGTATAGTGTTGTAAGTCTTGGTTGCCGTAGCTTGTTTCCTTCCAGCGTCGGGCTAAAGACGTATCAGCACCCCGGTATGCTGATCTCGGCGTCGCAAGGCACAGTGCCTGGCGTGTGCAATTACTCCATAAATGCTAATAACTAAACTAAACTAACTAAACTCCGTGGCCTTAGTCCGCACGCGAACTATACCGACAGATCGGCCGCCGGCGGTCGGCGAAGTTAGTGCCAACTTTTGCGGATAGAGGGGTGTCACGTGGTCAGCGCAACGGGTCCCCACAGCCGT